>Ga0315285_10003119_pt1 | contig 17337 bp, 17 predicted proteins | sample YL17G09_36_MG_FD_203698 | JGI IMG/M metagenome (GOLD analysis project Ga0315285, IMG submission 203698) | Sediment microbial communities from Yellowstone Lake, YNP, Wyoming, USA - YL17G09_36 | ecosystem: Environmental > Aquatic > Freshwater > Lake > Sediment | place: USA: Wyoming | collected... | reverse complement strand
TGACCAATTTGCGCGGATAATTGCTCGATCTGCTCATCATCAAGATGCGGATTTGTCACATCAACCGTCTGCTTATCGCCGGCAAATCTCAAGCGCCAAATCTCCTTGTCGGCCTCCATTATAGATGAATCGTACTTTAGCCGTCTTTTTCGCATAAGCACTAGTGCCAGCACAAAGCGAAAGTTTATTTTTTCCTGCTCGGTTTCCCTTCCCAGCCGCTCAAAGAAAGCCATCAGCATTTCGTCATCGACAAATATCTGCTTTTTCTGGTCTGGGTGCGGCAGCCTGGTTTTCCAATAGCAAAAGACGTTCGGCTTTTCCTTCTCCCAGTATTCAGTGCAGAAATCCCGCCTTTGCAGCCCCTCTTGGGTTTCTACGAGCGCGCCGAAGTATTCTTCGCCGTACTGTATTTTCTTGCCCGTGCCGTAGCACTGTCCGAGCGGTTTGTCAATTTCCCATTGATCCATTTGTTTTTTTCTCTGCTTTTTGGGCCATGCTTGCCGGGATATTTGCCGGTTGTCATCTTACCAAGGTGGTCTTAATCCTGCAATTTCGTGCCCTACTTTTTCAAAGCATCGAGCAGCGTTGACTCTTTGATGAGCTGCCTGAGCCGGCTCATTTTCGGCGCTGCTAACAAAATGATATTCATCTCACGGGCTTTGCTCTGGAGCTCCACGGTCTCACCTGCTTCCAGCGCCTTTTCAATCCCTGACCAGTCCCGCGCCAAAAGGTCCTTATACCCTGAAGGTATACGCTCCTTCGTATCCAGTGAGAAAAGCAACACGACTATATCGCCGGGTTTTCTGCCCCAGACACCATCAATGAAAACTTCATCATAGGATTTCTTCTCGTGATAACGCCCGGTTTTATTGAATGTGGCGTTCTTTACGATCTCAAAAATCTCCTCAAATGGATTAAAGTCCAGATTCGGTGGGCTCATGACATATATGTTAGGCAGCGGGCTGGAGGAGAGGTCATCGGCTGCGAAAGGTGGGTTTGCGATATTGCTGTGGCGTCCGAAAAGGTCTGAAATAGTAACAGCCGAATAAGGATTGCTGTGCTTGAAGACAGCAGACCTTTCGCCTTTGGCATAGCGCCAGCCCCAGGCGGGTGCCAGGTTGGCTTCGCCAAGGTCGTTGAAAGTGCGCAGGTGAGTCTGTAAACCGAACAGGCCCTGATCAAGAATGTGCTGTCCCAGTTTATTGTAATTCAGGCGGCACCAGCGGCTTCCGACATATACTTCATTGATTGTATGGTTGGTGAAACCTTTGCCCGACCGTCTAAGTCCAGCCAGCGTAATCTCGCGAACCTTGTTGTGTGAAATCCGATCCTTTACCAAAAGAAGTTGTTCCGTGTTAGAAGCATCTACTGCGGGCGCCAGAATCACCATCCGAGTTGGTATACCCAGGGCTCGCAGCACGGTGGTTAAATAGACGGCAAATGAAGTGCATGAGCCATGCGTCTTGTTATAGAACATGCCTTTGCCCAGAAGCTCATGTTCGAAATGCCGGTCAATCGTCCAAGCGTAGTTGTTCTTGTCGCGATTAAACTCACGTTCAAAGGCATCCTCCAGGCCTGGATAGACTTGCGGCTGACCATTCGGATAGTGAACATAAAAAGTGGTAAACACTTTATCAAGATATCTAGATTTCTTCATCAACCAGGACGATACCTTTTCGACGACCTGCTTATCCGTCAGTTTCTCAATAATAATTCCATCAGTCTTTAGCTCCGCCAGCAGGTCCTGCTTCATTTTGGCATCCCAGTTTGTGGTCACACCAGGCTTGAGATATTCCGTCATGCCGGCGTAGTCCTTCTGCCAGTTTGGATTCTCTTCCATTGATTCATAAGCCGTGGCGAAAGGATAATGAATGATTTCGAGCTCAACGTAGTCATCTCTTTTTTCCAGAACTTGCGCATCTTGAAAGTCATCGTTTAAGGCATCCTCGTCAAGAGGCGGCATAAACTGCAGGATCGAACGGACCGAATACGTGTATTCGCGTCGCTCATTCCAATCACTGTCAGGGACGCCGTCACCGTCAGTATCTCGCTTCGCGGAGTCAGTGCGGTACTTGTGCATCTCCTGAAAATCGGAAAGCCCGTCGCCGTCCGAATCGCGGGCAGATGCTCGGACGCCGGCCTTCGACCGCGTCGATGGGTGCAAAGACGCACAGCTTGTAACAAGCAAGACCACCAACAACGAGGCTAAAGGCCGGTTTTCGTTGAGTAATCCCTTTAAGAGCATGACTTTTCTGGTCAAAATCCAACTATTCGAACTTGAGCCATTGGCTTATATTTTGCGCCGTTCTGGGCCCTATGCCTCTTACTTTCTGCAAATCATTGACGTCTTGAAAGGCGGGCCCCCTACGCTCTTTTTCAACGAAATTCTCCCGGTAGGTTACTATCGCCTCGGCTCGTGATGAACCTACGCCCTGCAATCTCAGCAAGCTCACTGCCGGGGCAATATTCGGGTTTATCTTCTCATCCAACTGGATTTGGCGCGGCCGTCCAAGCCCCGCAAGACTCCGGGCCATAATGACCACAGAAAGCCCGACACACATACACACGCTGATAACAAATGCGAACGCTTGAATCCTTTCTTGCGTGACTTTTGCCATAGGTATTGTATCAAACGACTTCTGGGCAGGTTATGTCCAGAGCATAATCCATATACTTACCTGCTGAAAACCGCCGCACGGAACTTTCTTAGAATTTGGAAGGACTCTTTCGGTTCGAGCTGCGCGGTCAGTAAGCCGCTATGAGCGATAGTGCTGTCGTCGGTATCAGCCAGGTTGGAATATGTTACCGAATCAACAAAAGGCTTGCTCAGGGCTATTGTGTAGAACTGGTCGAGCCACAGGGCTTGCTGTGATTGGTCCCATTCCTGGTGCCAGGCGCCCGCGACCTTGCCGTTATACAGCCCGTCAGCACTCTGGCTGGGAATTTCCACGTCAGTGACATACAGCGGCTTGGCTACAGGGCCAAGGTAATCCAGAATCGCCGATATCTGCATCATATCTCTAATGTGCATTCCGGATTGATTTTTGCCGAACCGCATCTGCAGCCCGAATGCGTCAAAGTTTATGCCGCTCTGCACGACCATGTCCATATATACCAGCGGCGGAATGCTGTTGGGCGTCGTCGCGTAATATTCGCCCCACAGACTGCTGATTTCTATGATCTTTACGGCCCTTGTGCTGGCTGCTTTTACAGCCATATTAGCCGCCCGCGTCATTTCCAGAACCTGCTCGAAGCTGAAGCCAAAATGGTTGCACGAGTTCAGGCCGCTCACAATGAACCATCTATGTATGGCGCCGGCGTAACGAGCAACTACTCTGGAAACGAACTGATACGCGGTCTCTCGCATCTTTTCGAAGCCCGTCCCGCCGCGCAACAGCCATTTCGGCAGATACCCTTTTGAAAACCGAAGCAGCGGTCCTGCGCCGAGCACTAGCTTCTTTTGGCAAAGCAGCTCAACACAGGCATCGAGCGTAGAAAAATCGAACGTGCCTTTTTGAGTTTCTACCTGAGCCCAGTTTATGGGTATTATCACAGAGCCGAACACATCGAGCAGTCTGTCAATATACTTAGCATTATTAATCTGGGCAGGATTTACTCTGCATCCAAGACAGCCCCGGCCGAAGGCGCGGTTCTTGATTCGCATAGCAAAAAGTGATTCCGCCTGTTTTATCGCCAGCTTTTCCGAGAAGACCAGGGCTTTCTTGAGAGATTCGTCCGCCAGTTGAGACGCCAGTGAGGCATTTGAGCCGTTTTGAATGGCCTGAATAAACAGATTCTGTGCCTCTTTTGACAGGTCCTCCAAGTCCTCGACGGTGTTAAAATACGACCAATCCTCACGCTTATTGATGATTTGCATCAGCCTGGCCCGAGCCATCTCCAGATTAAGATTGTACGGGCGCTGCCTTTCGGGCAGACACGTTGTGGGCATAAGCACCCTTCCAAAGCCGTCGATAGGCCACAGTAAAGCCAGGCCTGCGGTTTCCAGATTCGGTTTTGTACATTCAAGCAGCCCATCCTTAAAGGCGATCTTAGTGCGTCGGACGCCAACGCCGTCCGTTCCAAAAAGAAACGCGCCACACAGTCGGAATTTGTCAGCCAACTGGCCGTTTTTGAAAATCTGGAATTTCACCTCTGTCTCATGCCCAGCTCATTTGTCGATTATCGCGGGCACGGGCGGCCCGATGCCCCATTGACGCAACGGATTATAGCAGCTCTGTGTCTCTCGGCAATTAAAAAATCAGGCAGTAGAGCCGGCAGCACAATAGGTAGGAACGTGAAGAGCCGAAGTCGGGAGTCGATCGCCGGGGCGCGTGCGCCGCCCGGACAAAAAATTCGGTCAATTGGAAGACGGCTTGTTGTTGCTGTAAGCGCCGTAATGCTTCATTTGAAGCTCATAAAGGAGTGTGTTTTTTTCGAGCAGCTTCGCGACCAAGCCAATTTGATTGAGCAGCGCCTCAATGAGATCAATATTTACCAGAGTCGACTCGGGGCTGTATCGCGGCAGAGCAATCAGCACATAGCCGCAATCTGTCCGGTCGGTGGCCAATTGCGCAGCAATAATGCTGGCCTCATTTACCTGGGTCACAATAGGCTCGGCCCCGTCGTCGACCTTGGCGCAAAGCTCCTTCAGAAACGGCTCGCTGATTCTCAACTTGGCAAATTCCTCTGAGTCGCTCGGCCAGCTGTTACCATTTTTATCCATAATCACCACGATAGGCCCCTGCTCGGGCAGGGTGTCAAAAACCTGGCGTGCAATCTGCTCGTTCAACAGATGGCTCTGGGAAAGCATCGGGTCGTACATATCCATTCCACTAGCTCCTTTCTCCGTATCGAAAGAAAGAACAAGTCGCCACGGGGACCACAGAGAAATGAGAGAATTGAAAAGCCTGTCCTGAGCGCAGTCGAGGCGATTATAATACCAAATCCTCTGTGCGCCCTGCCTGCCGGCAGGCAGGTCTGTGCCCTCTGTGGCCAAAAATAGTAATACCGCTACGAGAATTTCGGTTCAATTCCTTATGGACTTTGCTATCGCGCGGGGCAAAGAGGATATTTTGGCTCAATCGTGCTAAGAACCGGCTGCCGGCGAATTCGCCGCTACGTTTATGGGACCCGCAGACTACGGCACGAACCCACACGCCCAACCTCAGCCTTAGAGCATCGATTTCAGCCGGGCCATTGGAAACTTTTTGCCGGGACAGTCGGTCACTCCTGCACCCGGCGTGGTATTATGACCGTAAATACGGCTCTCGGAAATGCCGTACCGATTTTGCAGAAAGCCAACCAAACGCGACAGCGCACCCATCTGCTGTGAAGTCGGCGCCGTCTGGTTAAAATCGCCCACCAGACAAATTCCGACGGCCTTCTCGTTAGCCCAATTGTCCGGCGTCTTACAATGTGCGCCGGTTCGCTGCTGGCGCCAGCGAAACGTGACCTCAACCTGGCCGTCGTCGCTGTCGCTGCCGTTACCTATGACGAAATCATAGCCGACACCCTCCCAGTGATTGCCTTCTCGGTGCCACTTGTCAAATATAGCCGCATTTCCGTTGCTTGTGCCCGAATGGTGTATGACTATGGCAGTCCATTGCCTTTGCAATTCGGAGGGCGGCAGCCAATCGCTCGGAATGTTTCTACCGATGCGGGGTATATCTGGTTTAGGCTCTACAGCCTTGACCCTCGGCTGGACGGGCCTTGGCCCCGAAACGGCGGGGCCTGACAGAATCCGTGGCGCCGGCTCTTCACGATATGCACAACCGGCCAGGATAAACAAACTGATGCATACGACAGAATTTTTGCCGACCATGCTGAGATCACTCCTCCTTGCAGTTGTCTTGTCCTTTTCGTCGCACTACTTACTTTTACAGCCCAAATAATTTTGCTGATAATAGTAGGAAAACAATCCGAAGCACGAAATCCTAAACCTGTTCCCTCGGCTCTGCTCGGGACGGGCCTGAGCGGAGTCGAATGGATCCTAAACAAATTCGAAATTTGAAATTCAAATGACCCAAACGGCTGTCGCTATTGAAGCGGCGTCGTTGTTTCGAGCCTTGACTGTCGTCAGGGGAGTTTTGAATTTCAATCATTTGGATTTGTTTAGGATTTCGATATTAAGATTTAGGATTTAAGTCCATATAAAGAAATAAGTTACAATCAGCATAGTAACGGGTTATTTTCGCTTTAGTATTACTGTGCCTGTGTTTGGCTCTGGCTGCCTGTCAGAGAGGGCTTTTCTTTGAATCTGACCATGTGCACCCGGTTGCCGCGTTCGTTGAATCTGACTACATCCATGTAGGAGTTAATAAGGAACAAGCCTCTGCCTTGAGGCTTATAAAGATTCTCGCCGACGCGGGGATCCGGCACAGCTTGAGGGTCAAAACCATCACCCTGGTCGGTCATTGAAATCTCAACCTTGTCTGAGCCGACCAAATACTCAATCTTAACTTTTTTAGCAGGATCCATCTTATTGCCATGCCTGACGGCGTTGATGAAGGCCTCCTCTATGGCCAGATGCACAGCGAAAATATCATCCTGGCTAAAACAATTGCTTTGCAGATCTGAAAGAAGCTTATTGCACAGCCTTACAATAGCAGATGGTTTGCTCTCGACAACCATTGAACAAGAGATCGGCGATTCTGCCGCCATTAACTCATACCTTTCTCTGTCTCAATGAGCCACACGCCGGTCGTCCCCGTGTAAATCCGTCCCTTCGGCCTTGCTCGGGGCGGGCCTGAGCCGGGTCGAAGGAACGCGGCGCTGAATATTCAGCCGCCATACGCCCGCCGGACTTAGCCGGCGGTTTTACCGCCGGTTGACGTTGCGCTTTCCAGGTCTTTACGAATATCGAAAACCTTCGTCAGGCGAGTTATCCTAAAGATTTCGTATATCTTAGGGTCTATGTTGCAAAGTCTCAGCTTGCCCTGGCGTTCATAGACTTTTTTGCTGACCCGTATCAAAAGCCCCAGAACCGCCGAGGATAAGAACCGCACATTACGGAAATCCAAAACCAGATTTATCTGCTCTGCCTGCTCGACAACCGACATGACCGACTCTTGAAGGGCCTGAATATCCCTTTCCTCAAGAATTCTTTCATCAGTAAAAGTCATTATAGTTGCGTTCTCGGTGTATTCAACGCTAATTTTTGGCTTAATTGCCGCCATAACATTCTCCCTAAAAAGGCGTAAAAACCGAAGCAAAATCCTAAGTTACAGCATTGAAGATGTCAAGCTCTATACGTACCTGGAAAAATTTTTAATTTTCTGCACATCATTGCAAAAATCTTGAAATTCAGGGGTGTTTGGCAAAGTCAAAATTTTGTGTATTTCAGACAGAAAAGGCTTGCAATCGCAAGCTCGCCGCCCATAATAGTACCCGTGAGTCGTCCGGAACCTTCAGGCTGGAGAATCAGCTAACGTAAAGGTTTTTACGTAATAATTGGCCCATTAGGAAGGAGATTAAAATGAGAATCAGCAGGTCCACAGGATACGCACTACTGGCAGTCGGGTACATTGCCCAGAATCAGGACAAAGACATTGTGTTATCGCAGAACATAGCGGAACAGTATGACATACCGCTGGAATACCTGCTCAAGATATTGCAGCAGTTGGTCAGAGCAAACGTTTTGCGCAGCAAGAGAGGTCCTCGCGGTGGATTCTCTCTGGCTAAGCCCACCAAGAAAATCACTATGCTCGAGATTATCGAGGCTGTTGACGGCCCTATGACCGGTCAGTTAAATTTGGCCGAGCAAACAGGCGGCGAAAAATTCAGCGTTCGAGCCGAGCAGGTGTACGAAAAAGCAATCGCCCAGGCCAGAAACGTTTTTGAGAAAGCAAAGCTCTCAAATTTAATCCAAGGGAAATAACGTCCGCGAAAGCGGGCAGATCATAAGCGCACGATCCGTGCAGGGGCAGGGTTGTGCGCTTATGTTCTTCTGCCGTGACCACTTGTCAGATGCATATCAGCGAATTTCAACGACTGATCGCCCAGAAGTACAAGAAGCGAGACCAGGAAAGAGGAGTTCCTGCCACCTTTATGTGGTTTATCGAAGAGGTGGGAGAGCTGGCCACGGCGCTGGCATCCAACGATGAAAAAAACAAAGCCGAGGAATTTGCCGACGTTTTCGCCTGGCTCTGCACCCTGGCAAACATAAGCGACGTGGATTTGGAAAAAGCCTGCGAGAAATACATAGGAGACGGCGTCAAGGGCTTCAAATGAGAAACTGTTGACACTTTGCAGCAAGTCGATTTGGCTGCTGCGCGGCATTGTGCCTGCGGGTAAGTAGTTTTTATCTATTGCTTTTGTTTTTCTGCCGTAGAGTTCGTGCCAATGAAAATAAGAAAAGTAAAAGGATCGCAGACCAGCTTGCAATCATGAATATCCAGCCCCCAAGGCGCATCTTACGTACTCCTGAGCTCTTTGCGACGCCAGACTATCCAGACCAAAATCGCCAGAACCGCAAAAAGTCCAACCAGCATAAGGCGGATGCCTATGATGTAAGGCACATTTTCCGCAGGTATGTTCCTAAGCAGAATCAAAGGTGTCCATTCCTGCCAGCACCAAAAACCCAAAATGAACAAGAGGAATGCCGGCGTGACATATTTAATAATAAAGCGGTAAATCCTCGGTATAGTAATATCCGAACCTACATGCATTTCCGTCCAGCCATCCTCCATACCAAAAATCCAGCCGAAAAGTATCGTCTCTATAGTCCCAAATAGCACCAGGCAGAATGTTCCGCCCCAGAAATGCAGTTCATCCACAGCGCCTTTACCGAGCAGGAAGATTACCGAATTGGTTAACACGAAGGTCATTATAGCGAAAATGCCAGTTGCAGTCTTTTTTGACAAGTCAAATTCGTCCTGCAGAAAAGCAACCGCAGGCTGAGCCAGTGAGATTGAACTGGTTATGCCGGCAAGAAAAAGCAGCATAAACCATAAAAACCCGAAGACATTACCAAGAGCAATTTTTTGCAGGACGAGAGGCATAGTAACAAACGCCAGGTTGAAAACTCCAGCTTCAGCTATCTTTGTGGCGGCCAGCGGACCAAAAAAGGCAAATGCAGCCGGTATTACGATGCTGCCGCCCAAAATGACTTCTGCCACCTCATTGGTTGCTGCCGCTGTCAACCCGGATAATGCCACATCGTCATTTTTGGTCAAGTAACTGGCATAGGTCAGGATGACGCCGATGCCACAGCTCAATGTGAAGAGTATTTGTCCTGCGGCTGCCAGCCAAACCTTGGCACTTTTCAAGGCCGACCAGTCTGGATTCCATAAGAAGCCCAGTCCGTTGGCGATATTGTAATGTGGCTTGGCTGGGTCAGGGGCGCCCAAGGTCAGAACCCTCACCATCAGCACAATGGCAAACACAAACAGGATAGGCAAGCCATATTTACATACCCTTTCAATTCCCTTGCTGATCCCGAAACACACTATCAAAATGTTCAACAGAAAGGTGATTAGAAAGAAGGTGTAACTGGGGCCTATGCTGCTAAAAAACTGATTTTGAACAACGCCTTGATATCCCTGCAAGAACGCCAGCATACTATGTTCTGTGGTGCATGAGTTATATTTACCCAGAAGGGCAAAAATGCTATACCCCAGAAGCCAGGATTCAACATAAATGTAGTAAATGAAAATGACCAGCGGGCCAAAGATGCCGATCACGCCGAAATATTTAATGAACCTGTTTTTATTCCAGAGGGTGTGAAATATGCCAGGTGCGGTGCTATGGCCGAATCCGCCCCCAAATCTGCCAATTGTCCACTCGATCCACATCAGGGGCAGCCCAAGCAGCACCAGGGCCAGAAAATAGGGGATCATAAAAGCCCCGCCCCCGTTGCGCGCCGCCTGACTGGGGAACACTAAGAAGTTGCCCAAGCCCACCGCACTGCCAGCCACAGCCAGTATCACGCCGAGTTTGCTTGACCATCTCTCGCGTGCCATCTTTACAGTCGCTAGTTTCCCGTCTTCTTATTATTAGCTACTGTGCAGCGGAACCTGTCATCAATCTTTATTCCAAGCAGCGCCAACGCGTCCCGCTCAATGACGTCTCGGATGCTGGCTCGCGGCACGGTCGGCAAATTAGTATCAGCCAGAAGCATATTAAAGCCCAGCAGCGTCTCAATACACTCACCTGCGTTGCCGAGCGGGAATCCGCTGCCGAACAGAAGTTTATCCATTACTCCGTGCTCGTATGCTGCCGCCACCGTATTATAAGTTTGCCAGATGCTGCCCGGCCTTATGGTTAGATCCGCATATACATTCTCATGCTTGGCTACCATGGCTAATGTTTGCTCTACAAAGGGCACGCCCATGGTCCCAATGACCATTCTCAACGCTGGAAATGTCCTGGCTACTTCGTCCAAAAGGTACGGCTGGGCATAATCCAAAACGGCTTTTGAGTTAAGAACCAGGTCGCCATAGTGAAAGAAAACGGGTAATGCCAGCTCTTGCGCTGATTCATAGAATCGCATCGCCCTGCTGTGAGCAGGATGAAAACCACAGGCGCAACAGTAAAGAACCGTCCCTTTGAGTCCCAGCTTTTCAGAGATAGAGACGAGGTTCTTTGTATTGATTTTATCCTTTGTGGGCTCAACCACGGCAAAGCCGACCAGCTTTTCTTTGTGCTTATTGACGTATTCGGACAGCCTGTTGTTGATTTCTTCGGTCGGGCCGTTTGCGGTCGCAAGCACTATACAGGCATCCACCGTTTCTGCTGCGGCCAGATGTTCGGACGCTTCAACGTCGTCGGCAGTGAAACCTATATGTGTATGGCAGTCAACTATCATAATCTTCGGCCTTAAGAGGTTTTAGCCGCTACGATAACAAGTAGCGGCTCATTGAATTCCGCTGATATTAGCCAAGCCCATTCCCAACGTCAAGAAGAAATATTCCTCGCCGCGCCCTATGTTATCGGATTGCTCCGGAAAGGGTCTTGCGCACCGTTTAGCCGTCGCCGGACTTCGGTGTACGTGTTTAGCCATCAAAAGAAGCCATCCCCAATCCGCCAAACGGGCGGCGGATTGAGGCTGCCACCCGATGCGAGCGATACGGTACGTGTGGCAGCCTCAAGCCTGGCCCTGCGCAAGCACTCGTCTCGGCGAAGCGCCAAGCCGTAGCCGGAGGGGCGTGGCTTGGGGATGGGCCTGTGCAGACTTCGGCGCCGGCCAAGCACCAGGCCGCAACTCTCCGGCGTCCTATGCCACTAATCTAAATGCCAAACCCCATCACTTGGAGCACCTGATACAATGAATAGTACGGTTTGCTGTTTGTCACTGCCGCGTAGGCGGGAGTCCGGAAATAAAAGTGGGCGAGCGGATTGCCGCTTCCGCGGGAATGACAGTTGCGCGGCGTATTTCGTTTTGTTGGAGTCTCTTGCTTTGTAAGAACAGAAAGACCTGCTGATTGTGCCCGCGAGGGGCTTACTTTGCTATCATTGTTGCTCTACTAAAGGATAAACACTTGTCACGATCTGGTTCACCTGAAGCTACGTAACACCAAGCTGCCATGCCGGAAGCCATAGAGCGGCATAAACGTCCTATAATGAATTGCCGACAAATACTGACAAAATAGCAGGGTGGCTTCTTGACCTACGGCCCCGGCCAAGGTAATATTCAGCCGCTGTCGCCGGAGTCTTGTCTTGATGGTTGAAGAAGCGGTGGAGAATTAGATCGTTACAGAATCGTGCTTTGGCATTTTGGGATTCTCAGGTTTCATTTTGCATTTTGGTCTTTTACCTTTGAAATCTTTAACGATTAACCGCAGAGAACGCCGAGAGCGCTGAGATTTACAATAAAGACGATTTTCTCCGCGACCTCTGCGGACTCAGCGGTAAAAAGAAATATGGATTGTCCGATTTGCAAAAATGCGATGATTACCCTTGAATTGGCCGAGGTCGAAATCGACCACTGCACAGACTGCGGGGGCATCTGGCTTGATGCCGGAGAGATAGAAATCTTGCTTGGCGAGGCTCAACAAGCCAGGCAACTGCTGGACTCATTCAAAGTCTCTGCCGGCGTCACCGAAAAACCGAGGAAGTGTCCTATCTGCGATAAAAAAATGCAGAAGATCATCATCGGCGCCGCGGAACCGGCCCTTCTGGTCGATAAATGCCGGCGAGGTGACGGCTTATGGTTTGACAAGGGCGAATTAGAGGATATTTTAGGCAGGGCCCGGCTGGACAAGGACAATAAGATTCAGAAACTATTGGCCGACATGTTCGGCCAAAAACAGCAACAGCAAGACTAAGGACTTCACGTGAAGGGACTCGTTCAGCTAATATGGACTGTGCTGCTGACCGGCGTGACGCTGGGGGCTCAGCAGTCAACGGCTGGTCAGCCCCAGCAAAGTGATGTGTTCGTCAGCGGCACCAACGGCTACCACACGTACCGGATTCCTTCGCTGCTGGTGAGCAGAAAGGGGACGCTGTTTGCCTTTTGCGAGGGGCGTAAGAACAGCCGCAGCGACTCCGGTGACATCGACTTACTGTGCAGACGCTCCGAAGACGGCGGCAGAACCTGGAGCAACCAGCAGGTTATCTGGGATGACAAAGAAAATACCTGCGGCAATCCCTGCCCAGTCGTGGATCAGCAGAGCGGGACCATCTGGCTGCTCGTGACCTGGAACCGCGGTGATGACACCGAGGCTCAAATCAAAGCAAACGCCGGCAAGGACACACGCCGGGTCCGGCTGAGCCGAAGCGATGACGACGGCATCACATGGTCAAAACCCGTCGAGATAACCCAGACCGCCAAGCAGCCTGCCTGGTGCTGGTACGCTACCGGCCCGGGCGTGGGCATACAGTTGGAGAAAGGCGCGTCCAGAGGACGGCTGGTCATCCCGTGCGACCACAGTGTCGCGGCCAGCGCGGATAATCCGGCCGGCTACAGGTCGCACGTAATCATCAGTGACGACCACGGAAAGACCTGGAAACTCGGCGGAGTCATCAGTCCGCAGGTCAACGAGTGCCAGGTGGTCGAATTGGCCGACGGGACACTTATGATTAATATGCGGAACTACGACCGCTCGAAAACGACACGCGCTATTGCCACCAGCGCCGACTGCGGACTCACCTGGTCGAAAGTTACGCACGACCCGGCTCTGGTCGAGCCGATCTGTCAGGCGAGTTTTATTCGATATACTTGGCCCGGCCCGCGCGGTAAGAGCCGATTGTTGTTTTCAAATCCTGCCAGCACCAGTAAGCGCATTGAGATGACGGTCCGCCTCAGCTATGACGAGGGCAAGACCTGGCCGGTCGGAAAGTTGCTCTATCCCGGCCCGTCGGCATACTCCTGCCTGGCAGTCTTGCCGGATGGCGACATCGCGTGTCTGTATGAGATGGGCGAAAACCATTCTTACGAGAAAATAGCCTTTGCCCGATTCGGCCTCAAGTGGCTGACGGGCGACGAAAACGTGATAGGCAAAACCAGTTCAATGTGAACAATAACAACACATATTTAAGAGAAGGAGATAATTATGGGCAGGTATACTATAATACTAATTGTCGTCGCAGTAATCGCTATCGTTGCAGCTTTGCTTATCAAAAAGCGGACGCCTTAACAACAGCAAAGCACGTTCGATAAATAGGAGCAAACATGATAACAGTACTGATCATTGTTGCTGTTGTTGTAGTGCTGGTGGCTGTTTTCGTAATTGGCATCTACAACGCTCTGGTTGGACTTCGCAACCAGGTCGGCAACGCCTGGTCGCAGATTGACGTTCAGTTGAAGCGCAGGCACGATTTGATTCCCAATCTTGTGGAAACCGCCAAGGGCTACATGAAGCACGAGCGCGAGACCTTCGAATCTATAACCAAAGCGCGAAGCCAGGCTATGGGTGCAAGAAGCGTCTCGGAGGCCTCAAAGGCTGAGGGCGCTCTGGGCGAGGCGCTGAGCAAGTTTATGCTGGTCGTGGAGAATTACCCTGAGCTTAAGGCCAATCAGAACTTCTTGTCGTTGCAGGAAGAGCTAAGCAGCACCGAGAACAGGATCGCTTTTGCCCGGCAGAACTATAATGACCAGGTCTTGTTCTTCAACAACAAGATTCAGATGTTTCCTTCCAACATCATCGCCGGGATGTTCGCCTTCGGCAAACGCGATTTCTTTGAGGTGCAAGTCGCCGCCGAGCGTGAAGTGCCCAAGGTGAGCTTCACTTAGCGCAAAGGCCGTGCTGAAAAATAGCAACAGTGACTTTCAAAAGTCAGGCAATCTGTAAAACGATGCCTCGTTTGCCGGGTGCTCTGTCGCCGGTTATTTGAGAGATTGTCATTGCGAGGTCTGCCTTGCAGGCCGTGGCAATCTCGTTATGAAATGGTAGAGATTGCTTCGCTTCGCTCGCAATGACATCCATCGTTTCAGCAGCGACAAAGCACTAGGCTGTAGGGGCAAGGGCGGCATTGAACGGCTATTGATGTGGGAATTGATTAGAGCCAACAAGCGAAACTCCATCCTGCTGATGGTGTTAATGGCAGCGGTATTGCTGCTGCTGGGCTTTATCATCGGCCTAGGCTTTTCCGGCGACCCGGCGGGTGGTTTCTTCGGGATAATTGTTGCGGCGGCAGTCTGGCTGGTGCTCGCAGTGGTAAGCCTTTCATCCGGCGACCAAATTTTGTTAGCCGCCAGCAAAGCCAGGCCCGTCACGCACGATGTGCACCCGCAGCTTTTCAACATAGTCGAGGAAATGAAAATCGCGGCGGGTCTACCCGCGATGCCAAAAATTTACATCATCAATGACCCTGCTCCCAACGCGTTTGCGACCGGCAGAAGCCCCGAATCCGCCTCTGTGGCGGTTACCGCCGGCCTTTTAAGCCGCCTCAACCGCGACGAGCTTCAGGGCGTCGTCGCCCACGAGATAAGTCACATCCTTCACCGTGACATCCTGTACGTTACACTGGCCGGCATAATGCTCGGCGCGATTGTATTGCTGTCACAGGTTTTTCTGCGTGGCACGTTCTACGGTTCAATGACGGGCTCGCGCCGCAGGTATTCATCCGGCGGCAGAGGCGGCGGCCAGGCACAGCTTGTTATTCTCGTAATCGCCCTCGTTGTTGCAATCCTGGCGCCGATAATGGCATACCTTTTGTATTTTGCGCTCTCCAGAAGGCGCGAATACTTGGCTGACGCCGGTGCCGCCAGACTGACCCGCTATCCGGAAGGTTTGGCAAGCGCCCTGGAGAAAATCGCCAACGACCCTTCGCCGCAGTTGGCCGCCGCCAACCAAGTTACTGCCCCGATGTATATCGTCAACCCGTTTAAGAAAAAGCGGCAGATGCAATTATCCAATCTGAGCAGCACACATCCGTCGATCTCTGAAAGAATAAGGATTCTGCGCAGCATGGCTCAGGGCGCGTCTTTCAAAGATTACTCCGATGCCTATACCGGCGTCACGCGGCATAAGACAATCGTTCCACTTTCTGCACAGCGTAAAGAGGATGTCCCCTTACGTGGGCCAAGTGCCGAAGCTGCGAAAGAAGAGCGTCTCGAAAAACAGTTTCGCCAGCTCGGCGATCTTATGCGAAAGGTGGAAGGCTTTCTGTTTTTGACTTGCGTGTGCGGCCTGAGATTGAAAATCCCCCCTAATTATAAGCGTGACGAAGTTACTTGTCCGAAGTGCCGGAGAGTATTGACCTTGCCGGCAAGATAGTGAGCCGGCGCCGGCCAAAACATATTTAGCCCCCGGCTCCGCCGGGGGTTTTTGCCCGGCGGTTCAAAAGACACTGCGAATCAAAAGCAGCAATCCCAGGATGGCGACTGGAATGCCCACCGGTGCACCGGCCACCGTCATCGTCAGTGCGATGCCGACAGCCATCAATGCCAGACCCAGTATGACTCCTACCATCCGCCCGATGATAGTCAATACCAGCCCCAGCAGATTCCACACCGCCACAAAAGGCCACAGAAACCACGGCGTTGTTTTTGCTTCAGCCATAACTTTCTCCCTGCCCAGGGTGCGCCAAACGGTCAGCCGCAAACAATCAACAGCAAATTATTCTGCTGTGTTGACTGCGAATAGCTCCTTAACCGACGGGCGCAGCAAGACTATGATGGTAAATACGCCCAAAACCGTGCCGAAGGGCATAAAGATACAGCTTATGGCGGCCATAACCAAACAGAACATATAGTGGCGTCGCATAGCGAGATTCCGCCCGGCTATGATTATACAAGTCGCAAGCGTCCACCCGGAGGCAATTGCGAACAGGGCTATCATCACCAACAACAGGCCAACGAACTTCGGCGGATGGTCCGGGACAGCCCCGGCGATTATCGCCGTGCCTATGCTCAAATGGATGAGGAAAAAACTTGAGAAGAACGCAGCAAGGCCGCCCACTACGTAGTGAAAAACTGAAAGCAGCTTCAAGTATTGTTCATCGTTATTCATAGAGAGACTCCTTTGTGATTTAGCCGCGATCGCGCCGCTTCCGGCCAGAGACAAATCAGGATACACAATACTCAAAACCGCAATGTCCGTCAAACCTAAAGCCGGCAAAGGCCCGTCAACAATCAATAAAAAAGTCCCGCCTATATTGGCGGGACCCTCGGCTTTCACGTTCCGGCGAGCCTCGATCAGGCTCCGGCCGCATGCACATTGGTTGCCTGTGGTCCTTTTCGTCCCTGCCCAACCTCGTACTCGACGCTTTGGCCTTCACTAAGGGACCGAAACCCCTGCCCCATGATATTTGTGTGATGCACAAACAGATCCTTGCCACCATCGTCCGGCGTGATAAAACCGAACCCTTTTCTTTCATCGAACCATTTTACTTTACCTTTTGCCACAATGCACTCCTTAGCCCAGGCGGGTCTACAAAAAATTTCCCTCAGCCTTGCCAGGGGTATACTTCGGGGGATAAAAGAATACGCCCTTAACACTGTCAGGCCAAAATGCTACCGAAGCACCCCTTGGCTGTCAACAAAAAAATAGAGCAATTTGGGATGGTAAGGGAACATCGTATCCCGCTGGTGAGGATAAGATGAATGACCGATAGGTGGCATAAGCCGCTCAAGAATATGTGGCAGGGGCTGGGGGAAAACCCCTGCCGAAACGCAAAAAATCCTCTTGGAAAAAGTAATTGTTTAGGGGGTAACATCTGGAATTCCGGCCATTTTTCGTCATTGCCGGCGTAGCCCTTCGATTAAACTCAGAGCCTGCCCTGAATGCAGTTGAAGCCGTTCAGGCCCGGCAGAGGCCGGCCTGCCGGCCCTGAGTCCGTTCGGCTTCGCTCAGGATAAACTTCGCCGAATGGGCTCAGGACAAGCAGGATTTATAAAGGCCGAGTGATAATACCATTCGGCTTTTTCTCTATGAGTTTTGTTCGTAGATATTTCTT
>Ga0315285_10003117_pt1 | contig 17342 bp, 14 predicted proteins | sample YL17G09_36_MG_FD_203698 | JGI IMG/M metagenome (GOLD analysis project Ga0315285, IMG submission 203698) | Sediment microbial communities from Yellowstone Lake, YNP, Wyoming, USA - YL17G09_36 | ecosystem: Environmental > Aquatic > Freshwater > Lake > Sediment | place: USA: Wyoming | collected... | reverse complement strand
GCTCTACGATGGTGCCAGACGCTCGGTGGCAGCCATCCCGAAATGTCAGCCCTACAAACTCTCGCTTCCTGTCCAGGCGAAAAAGGAGTATCTGGTCTTTGACAGTCCCTCTGGGCCGGGTCGCCAGGTCAGTAAGAATGGCACCATCGAAGATGTCTTGAAGCTGCTGGATTTCTGAGGCGATGCAGACAGAGAAAGGGGTTTCAATGGGCCAAACTCGATCGCTGCAAATTACATCTCGACTAACCGGTCGTCCTCTTGATGCAACTCAACGCCTCTTGGGCGCCGCGTTGCTTGTCGCCTGCGCCATTGTCTCCATCGCAGAGACGCTGCGGGCCGAAGGTTTGCGGCTGGCCGTGTTCGATGTTGACGCCACCCCGCCTGTGGGCAGTATGATGGCCTATGACCCGGTCAAAGCACAGGGTGAGCTTGGCTTGCGTGGTCGCGGCGTGATTGTGCTGGGTACCGGTGCTCCTGTCGTCTTGTGTGCGCTTGACTGGATTGGCATCAGCAACGTCGGTCACGACCTGTTCCGGCAAAGATTAGCTGAAGCCGCGGGAACAACGCCGCAGCGAGTGGCGGTCCATACGGTGCACCAGCATGATGCACCGGAGTGTGACTTTGGGGTCGAAAAATTGCTCTGCGAACGTGGTCTGCCGCCGGGCCGCTACGATGGCTCGTTTGCCCGCGTGGTGCTGGAGCGGCTCACGGCAGCGGTTCGCGCGTCCCTAAGTGAGAGCAGACCCGTCACCCACCTTGGCCTGGGGCAGGCGGAAGTTCTGGAGGTGGCCTCCAATCGGCGTATTCTCGGGGCGGACGGCAAAGTGCGCGCAACGCGATACACCACAACCAAGGACCCCGCCTTGCGCGCCGAACCGGAAGGCACCATTGACCCCATCGTCTCGCTCGTCAGCTTCTGGGACGGTAACCAGCCGCTCGCGGTGCTCAGTTACTACGCCTGTCATCCGCAGAGTTACTATCGCACAGGTATCGCGAACCCGGATTTCCCAGGCATTGCCCGTTTTCTCCGACAGCAGCAGGTCCCCGATGCGTTGCATGTGCATTTCAACGGTGCCGGCGGCAACCTGGGCGCCGGCAAGTACAACGATGGCTCACACGAAACGCGCTGGATGCTGGCCCAGCGCCTCGCTGAAGGAATGAAACGTGCGTGGGAGACCACAGAGAAGTTCCCCCTCACTCTGGAGGATGTCGGCTGGGAGGTCGTACCAGTCGTGCTGCCTCCCGCGGCTCATCTCAAGGAATCGGAGCTCGAAGCTGCTCTGCGAGGGTCGGACAAAGACCTCCAGTCAGGCGCGGCGGCGCAGCTTGCCTGGTTGCAGCGCTACCAGGCAGGACATCGAATGGAGCTGTCCTGCCTCCGGCTCGGCCGGGCACGCGTGCTCCACATGCCGGGTGAACTGTTCGTCGAGTATCAGCTTGCTGCCAAACAGATGCGTCGCGACCTGTTCATTGCGATGGCTGCCTATGGCGACTACGTCCCCGGCTACATCGGCACGACCCTGGCCTACGAGCAGGGCGGCTATGAAACTGGCCCGCGCGCCTCCAATGTTGCCCCCGACGTTGAGGCTGTCCTTTTGGACAGTCTGCGAAGACTGCTCCGCGACGATTGAATTGTTTTGGTAAAGGGGGGAGTAAAATCACGGCCTTGGCACGGTAGGTCACCTCAGAGAGAAACAGAATGCCAAAAACACCCAAAGGGTTGGCAGACCGAGAGAGTTATCAGCTCTTTTTGTTTGCATTTGGTTATTGAATCCATTGGTCATTTTTCTCGGCAAGCAACTTAAAAATTACTGAGTCTAAAACGTTTATTATGAGTCATCGAGGCAATCACTAACCATATATACCTTTGGGGCACAGGATTTTCTGAACAAATTGTAAAGGCTTGAAATTGTTTTTAGCACCTACAACCACTTTACAACCGAAGAACTCGCTATCTACTAATTCGCCAAAAATTACCATCCCATAACCACTGCATTATAAGCGACTTATGAAAAAGTGAAAATTTAGCAACGTTTTATATATCCGTTGAACTTTGGCATAGCTATCGCTAAATGAGAGAGCTATATTACGTCTACTCGACTATCCGATGCTCAGGTTCAGTGTTTTACTCGGTCGAGATCAGTGCAACTGGATTCAATGTCCTTTTTCACTTCTGTTTCGGCGTGTTGTGTTTTTTATGTAAGAGCTGAAGGAACGAATCTGAAGTGATTTTCAAGATTGACTCAGGAAAGCTAAGTTACACTCTATAAAAAATACCCCAAATACTCATATCGAAGCAGATCAATTTCTACTTGACTTTTCGATAGAGAAGCAAACCCTTATGTCACTGTAGATGACTTTTTAAACTCAGGAGGCAGAGTGATAAATGTGACAATATAATAAAGATTTCGTGAACTTATACGAGAAGGTATCGGTACGCACAAATTGCATTGTCTGAAATATTAACCATTTTTGAAAAGGGGAAAAAATGAAAAACAAAATGTTAGCATCGGTATTACTTTATATGCTGCTTCTGGGTGTCACAGTCTGCGCAGCCACGGCAACGGTCAGAGAACGCGATTATTCCTTCGATGGCAAGATCTCTCGCACCGTGCTCGAGAATTATCTTTCGCGAGCGATTACTTTCGCGGAGTTGCTCAACGGCGAGGACGTCGAGAAGCGATGGGGAGGCAGCACCGACGACAATATCCGAATGCTCACAAATGTCGGCGCCAAATTCGTGGGCCGAGCTATCTACATGTGGGGCGGCGAGAGTCGCCTCGATGGTCTGCTCGAGCGAGCCCGCCCGATTGTAAAGAAAATCCACGCTGCCGACCCCGATATAGTTCTGCAAGCCGCGGTCTTCGAAATAGTAAGCAAGCAGGTCGAGATCCTCAAAGTTCCAAAGTGGGTCTTCGACGAATTTGCCCTCGACTTCGAGAATCGCAACTTCGACTACGAAGCGATGCTCTACTCCGACGGTCACCGCGTAAATCAATGGCGTGCCGGCTCATCCGTCCCCGATATGAGCAAGCTCGAGACTCGCATGTGGTTTTTCTATCTCGCCGCACGTTATATCGACATCGGAGTCGAGGCCATACACTTCGGCCAGGTCGAGATAATGGACGACCGCGACCCGGACCATCGTGGCTGGCGCGATATGATGGCTCGAGTCCGCCAATACGCCGCCAAGCACGCCAGACGCCATTTCCTGCTCGACGATGCACACGTCCCCAGCGGTGGCATCGTTTATGACGGCAAGCTCTTGTTTGACTTTCACTCTTTTCCGCTGCGGATAGATGAGGTTGTCACCGAGCCCCAGAAGGGCATCTTGAAGGTCGGCTACCTGGATAGCATCTTCACCCGCAGCAAAGGCGGTATCACCCCGAGCGACTGGAGATGTGACAGTCTGCCCTATATCGTTGAGCTGGACAACTTCGGCTCAAGCGGCAGGCCCGGCCAGAACATCGGAATGCACTATATATGGGGCTATGACGAAATCTGCTGGTTCGCCCACCAACCTGCTGACTACCGCAACTTCTGGCTCAGGTATGCCTGGGATTGGGTCCGCCGAAATGACGCTAACGGCTACCTCCAAATGCCCGGCAGCAGAACATTGGCCAATCCTGTTGGAAAGGAGAGCTGGTACTGGGCCAACACTCCTTCCGAAGTCGTCCCCAGCGGCTTCGGGCAGGAGGAAACAATAAAAGCAATCTGGGCCGAAGACAAATAAGACATTCCACCAAAACCACGTCGCCCATCCCGAGCGAAGCCGAGGTCATAAACACCCATTTGGCGGGAATCCACCCTAATATGCTCTAAAAGGTTGCTGGTAGAATCACAGGGCGAAAGAGAATGCCTCAAAACAAAAAAAATGTGGTAACAGAGGTTTTACTATTTGCTTCGAGCTCTTCATAGGTGTCCTCTTTCCAAGCAAGGCCGGTGGCCAGTTCGCCATAGAAGAGGTCGTGCATCAGGTCTCGTCCAAATATTCCCTTATGCCATTTGAATGCAAGTGCCTGGCTTGACTTTAAGAGAGAATGCTACTAAATTTGTACGCATCATGATGAAAAAACCATAACACGGGCAATTTTCGAGGGCACAATCATGAAACGAAAAACCGAGGGTCATACGTTGAAATCTTTGCCGAGCCGCCGACGGTTCCTGCACGCTGGTTTACGTGTCGCCACCTCAGTTGCATCATGCTTCAGCATACCAGCATTCGCACAAAGTTGTCGGAATAGTCGAGTACCGTTTTTCAAAACACGAGGGGTAGTCTTAACGACACTAGACCTATCGACTTTGGACTGGCCCCAGCGAACAGCCAGAGCAGAACTGACGACGATTGCTACGCACGTAACACCAAGTGAGGTGTCAAAGTTCATTCGCTCTGACAGAGGTCGCGGATTCCTCGGTCAGTGTAGAAAAATAGGGATTGAGGTGGAACATGAGTTGCATGCTATGAGTGATCTGCTTCCACGCGAGCTGTTCGAAAAAGATTCCTCGATGTTCCGCATGAATGAGAAAGGTGAACGAAGTCCGGACTTCAACTGCTGTGTGCATTCTTCCAAGGCAATAGACATTATCTGTAGAAACACTGTCGAATATGCCAACATTCTTAACCCGACAACGAGCCGTTATTTCTACTGGGTTGATGACGGAAAGCCCATGTGTAAATGTTCGCGTTGTCGCATCTATACAGACAGTGAGCAAGCACTGATACTGGAAAACGAGATGCTGAAAGCTTTGCGAAAGGTCGACGGCCAAGCTACGCTGGCGCACCTTGCCTATGCCGGGACTATGGAGCCACCGGTTCAAGTCAAGCCAAGGCACGGCATTTTTCTGGAATTTGCGCCTATCGGTCGAACTTGGAGTGAACCAATAACCCGTCGTGAGGCTCAGGAAGGTCAGCACGGCCGGTATCTGGACTTGCTGGACGCCAACCTTGAGGTATTTGGCACAGAAGACGCACAGGTTCTGGAGTATTGGCTGGATGTATCATTGTTCAGCTCTTGGAATCGACAAGCTAAAAAGAAGTTACCCTGGCGGAAAGATGTGTTTCTTCAAGATATAGCCGCCTATGCTAAACGCGGGATTCGGCACGTCACCTCATTTGCTGTGTATATCGATGCCGACTATGTCAGACAATACGGCGAGCCACCACTTGATGAGTATGGAAAAGGACTGAAAGACTATGTTCAGTAGATGGGACGGAGGTTGTTGAAGATTCCAGCCCTCTCGCCAATCTGGTCTCTTCAGATATCTCGCTGCCGCACTGTTTGCAGGTGTTGTGCACATGGATCGCGTCCATATCTAAATTGCAGATTCCCATTTCAGGAAACCAGCTTTTAATCATAAAGTTTTTACTTAGCCGGATTTATAGCAACCATCTTTGTACCCCAAGCCGGCAGTTGACAACTAACTGAGAACACACCAGTTGCCGTATCGACCTTGCCGATATTGCTGTCGCTAGCGTATTGCAGCTTGGGATCGATGCCCATTTTGGCGAGAGGAATGCTGCCTTCGATGGTTCGAGTCTGATCGGAAAGATTAAACAAATTTGCCACGAAAGAGTTTTCTTCCGGGATGGCGTGGAGATGGATTTCTTCGCTGATGCCATAGAAATCGCCGCGTTTATAAAAACGGTCAAAGGCACGATATTTTTTCATACCTTCCTGTTGGGCCTTGACGATATTTGGGTCTTGATGGGTACCACCGATGCCAAGATGCCTGCAGGTGGAAGCATACCACCATAATACCAGGCAGTGTTCGTTATCCGTGTTCAGGTTTACGTGCAGGTATATGGGGACATTACAGCCCATATTATAATAATAAAGTGCCAGGCACCTACGCTCTTTTATGTCATTAAGAGGACTCCACATCAACTCAAAGCCCCAGTTGTCGTCATAGCTGCCCGACAAGCCGTATTTGTAATAAACAGGTGTTATCCGATGGGTGGTACCTCCCGCCAGCATGTCATGCATCTCAATCAGAACATCGGGGTACTTGGCGTGGACTCTCTTGGCCAGGTCGAGGTTGGCCCGGATATGATCTTCCATTAGATAAGGAATGGGATGGCCATGCTCAGGATTATCACAACCGCCGTTCCACCAGTTGCCGTCGTACATCAGGTAAACCACTCCATCAGCACAATTGGCCAAAAGGCGTTTTTCCGCTTCATCCAGATACTGTTTCGAGCCGAGACACAAACGGACTTTGGCTGATGTTGAAGGTTTTGGTCCGCGTTTTGCGGCGGCTTCGACAGCGGGGATGTCATTTTCCGGGGTGAGTTTGGCCTCGAAGATTTCAATTTCATCCAGGCGTGGATCGGTTTCCGGGATTTTTACTGGGGTACTTTGGGTAATGTTTACACGAATCCATCGGGCGCAAACCGGTTCAAAAACAAACTCTTTCAAGCCAGTAAATCCATCGCCCTTATATTCAGCCACAGTTTTCCAGGAGTTTGCAGCGGTATCGGTATCATAGTCCGTTGCCACAAGGACACACAATTCCGAGGGCAGACGGTCTTGATACTCCAGCAAACGATCATTACAGAGACGAACCTTATTGATTTCATAGATTTGGCCGAGATCGATTTCGGCCCAGGCCGGCATAGAGCCGGAAATCCAACTGGCTTTATTACCAAACCAGCCATCGTTAAGGTGTTCGATTTTATGTATGGCATAGCCTTCGATAACCGAGGAAGCATTAGCCTGGGCTTCGGGCAGAAGGGCAAGGTTCCGATGGTTATCCAACCGTGCAGGGACCTTGACATTTTCCAGGTCCGGGTCTTCGGCAGGAAGGATTCGTTTTGCTGCTTCGGGCCAGCTGGAAACCGCATCCGGGCCCATCGGCCAACCGATGGACATCCAGGTTGCCAGGGGACAATGCAGAGAGACATGAAGACCATATTTCGCTTTTATATCCTGGACAAACGTTTTGCGTGGTCCAAGCCAATTCTCACCCCAGAGAAAGGAACCAAATAGGGTATCCCAGCCCGGATCAAGATAGAGGGATTCACAACTGTAGTCTTTGGCCTTGGCGGCCTCTTGTTCGACCATCGCCTTGGTATATTTATTTTGCCTATCATCCCAGGCCCCCCACATGTTATAAAGCTGATTCCAATGAACGGGGGGATTAAAGTCATCCGGGAAACGACAGCCTTTTTCGTCCAGCATACAACGAAAAGCGTAGAGGGTATCGTAATAATCACCTTTTACACTCTGGTATCGAACCAGACCCAGGTTTACGCTCATACCCGGCTCAATACGGGTCAGGTCCGCCGGTTCATCCATATACATACCAAAACCACCAAAGTTGATCATTGCTCCCTGGGAGGTTGACTGCTTGGAGATAAGGCTGAAATTCATGTTGTCCTGATTGAAGCTGAAGATGCCTAAGCAGTAGTCGCCATGCTTCCAAGACCACCCCTCCGAATGACGATAAGGTGATGGGGGTCTCTGGTATTGCAGAGACTCATTAATGCTTATTTCATATCCGGGAGTAGTTATCACATCGTTGATGGAAAAGTCATTGAAATAACCCGGAGGATCGTCAGCACAATGGCGAAAAGGAACCGCTATCAAACGGTCCTGGGCAAAGACCGGCAGGACGTTTCCTTCTTCGTCGGTAATAAGTCGCTGGAAGGAGGTTTGTAAATCTACCAGGGCAATTTTGGTGTCTGTAGGATTGTTTACTACGAGAGTTTCCTCCATAAAGGATTGGTCCGATGGTAACGTGAAAGTATGCCGCAGTTTAAGACCGGCTAATTCACCTTCAATCTGGATGGAATTATCTGATTTTTTAAGGATTATCGATGTTAGACCTTTAAAATCGGTTTGTTTTGAGTCTATCCAGCGTTTAGCAGTGTAGAGGTACGGTCCATCGGACCAGGTAAAATCCATGGCCACATCCAATAGCTTTATCTGCAATTCGTTTTCGGTCTTTGTGACTGTCAAGCGATAGGTACCGTTACTGATTTCAAAACAAACCGTTTTAGTTGCTGGAGAAACACTATCTTCGGCATAACGGGAGTTCTGCTCCTTTTTGCAACCCAGAATCGCCAACATAACCAACATGGAAATAATAATTTTTTTAATCATAGCATTCTCCTGCATCAGCATCGCAGGTAGCTTTCGTTCCAAGAAATTCCAGCTTCAATTTTCGGTCAAAAGTGACTCGTAATGCGTCCTTGCCTTGCTCACACACTGGGTTACTCCGTTTTTCAAGGGAAATATGCCATAAAATGCCTCGTATGTGCATATACTATCAAATTTCACATTTCCTGCAAAGGTTTATTTGGGAAATCCGGGCTTAAAAGTCCCTCTTTACAAATTCTCTCTGGTTACAGCCAGCACCGCATTTGGGACAGCAGTCATCAACCGCTGGGATTTTACAGTTGACAGTCTCGTGGAGCACTTTCCGGCAGAGCGCCAGTTTCTTCATCAGAGCCATCAGGTCACCTTTGCCCAGACTACTTAGAAGTTTCAATACAGACCGACAGGTATTTCGCAGCTTTTCAATTCTACATATACAGCCCTTGCTATTAGCAATAGATTTAAAAAGCGAATGCGGGCAAAATGAGTTATGAACTATTAACTGCTGACATGGTGACATGGCTTTGAGAAAAAGAAACTAAGAAGAAATCGAGTAGACGTAATATAGTTCCCTTGCTTAGGCATAGTTTATATTCCCTGTTTCTCAGTTTTTTGGGCTTGATGAACCCTACAACCACATTACAACTATACAACCTCTTATCTGCCAATTCTGCAAAAATGCATGTTTTATAAGTGCTTTTATATTAGGTGCTTACAAAAACTGAAAAATTTGTAATGATTTTATATATCCTTTCAACTTTGGAACAGCTGTCGCTAAGTTGCGTTATGCGCCTGATTCGGCCTGTACCAGAAACCCACTGCAAAAGCATGAAAAAAAACGAAATTTCTTATGTCCAAATCCCCAAGTCAATCGTGATAATAGATAGCAACGATCGTTGTGATAATAGTAACGGTGTTGGTGGATGATAGAAGACGAACTACTCAAATGGAAATTCAAGTCCGGCAGTAAAGATGCTCTGCAACGCATCTACGAAAAATACCGTGACTACCTGCTGACACTGGCGATGGCGCTTGTCAATGACGCCAGTCTGGCTGAGGACATCGTGCATGACGTCTTTGTTACGTTCGCCCAGTCAAGCGACACATTCAAGCTCCGTGGCAGCCTCAAAGGCTATCTGGCAACCTGTGCCGTCAACCGCTGCCGAGACCAGATTAGGGCGAGCAAACGACAGCCGCTCAGCTTGGATGAGGATATACCCATGAAGTCGGTCTTCAATCTGCCGGATACACGCATGATATCTGACGAACAGTCGCGACAGATTGCCGACGCTATGGCGCAGCTCCCATACGAGCAGCGGGAAGTAATTGCCCTACATTTGAATGCGGCAATGAAGCTCAGACACATTGCCAGACTGCAGAATGTTCCGGCCAGCACCATCAAAGGAAGATACCAATATGGCCTGCAGAAACTGCGGTCGGCTTTGAATGGGAGACTGTAAATGAGACCAGCAGACCAGATAGAGAATATCATCAAAAAAATGTCCTTCAAGGCAGGTCCCGAAATGGACAAAGACCTCTGGGCCAAGACCTCAAAGGCACGAAATGAGTTTAACAAAACCATATTGGCTCCAAGCCAACATAATATAGGGAGAATAATTATGAGAAGTCCAATAACAAAACTTGCTATTGCCGCGGTTGTTATTATCGCGTGTTTGATAGGTGTATCTCTCTGGAGGACCACCGGCTCAGGTATTGCCCTGGCGGACGTCCTGGCCCGCATTGAAAAGATCAAGGCATTCAGGTACAAATGGAGCATGAAGATGACCAGTGAGGATCCTAACAAACCTTACAATTTCGAAGGATGCGCCACTGAGTTGATATCACAAGAATATGGCTCTATAACCAAGTCTGGAGAACCCGGCCCCAATGGCGGAGAGAGCACGTTCGAAGAACACTATTTTTCGCCACAGAAGAAGACCAGGATTGACATCTGGCATAAGCAGAAGAGATACTCGAAAGCAGAGCTTGACGATGTTCATGTTGAGCAGATACAGAAAAGCAGCAACAATAGAGGGGATCCGCTCGCTTATCTCAAAGAAATCGTAGAACGCAAATATAAGAGTCTGGGCAGAGCAACCATTGATGGCAATGAAGTCGAAGTGTTCCAGACCACAGATCCCAACTACCCAACAGTGGGGTTTAAAAATCCACAGGTAGATGTCAGGATATGGGTAGATGTAAAAACACGCCTGCCTGTGCGATACGAACAAAAGCTCACTGAACAGACGGGAGACGGGAACAGATTTAGCCAGCAAATAGTGATGTACGATTTCCAGTGGGATGTCCCTGTTGATGCGGCCGAATTTGAGCCGCCTATACCAGATGGCTATACCGTTACGGTAATCAAGTTGCCCCCCAACAACGAGGAGACTGCCATCCAGGGTCTAAAGCAATGTGTCGAGCTCTTCGGCAAGTATCCAGAGAGAATCACCGATGTCTATCAAAGAGTTAAACTACTACTGTCAGAACCAAGGGGTGACACCCTACCAGCCGAGCGATTACAGGAAGAGATAAAAGGGCTTACGGAAGACGAGATAAAAAACAAACTCCTGATGCCCATACGGGGGCTCGAGAGGTTCGGCTGTAGGCTCAAGTGGGACAACAAGGACCCCGCATACTACGGAAAGACCGTTACCCCCAAAGACGCGGATAAGGTCCTGGCGCGGTGGAAGGTCTCCGATAGCGAATACCGTGTCATTTACGGCGATTTGCACGCAGAAACTGTAACTAAGGAGAAACTGGCAGAGCTCGAAAAGGCCTTGCCGAAGTGATAATCCTATCTTCCGCCAAATTATTCCGAGGGCCGAGGCGTTAGACTCGGCCCTTTGACTAATTGATTTGACCTCAACTGGATTTATAAATTCAATGCAACTACCAGTGCTGAAGTATGGAGTTTTAGGGATACCCGCGATTTTGCTGTTGGAGCTGCTGTTGATAGTGAGAATCCAGCCAAACAAACAAATTTGGTTCTACCCAATCCTCGCAATAGTAAATCCACAGCCAGAAAAGCAAACTACAGAACCTCATAATATATAAAAACTCGTCCGAAGTTAAGTTTATAGAAAATGTGGCCCTGCAGGCAATTGGTTTTCTGAATTGGTCGACTTTTTTTCAATTCTACATATACATCCCTCGATATTAGCAATAGCTTAAAAAAGCGAATGTGGACAAAATGAATTATGAACTTTGAATTGCTGACATGGTGACATTGTTTTGAGAAAAACAGACTAAAAAGGACTACAACCACATTACAACCAAAGGACTCGTTATCTGCCAATTCTGCAAAATTTCCCACCCCATAAACCCTGCACTATTAGTGACTTATGAAAAAGTGAAAATTTAGCAACGTTTTATATATCCTAATCACTTTGGCATAGCTATCGCTAAGTGGTGGCAAGAAACAGCAGCCATAAAAAAGGGCTGCGGCATGAAAAAAAGCAAAACCATCAAGTGCTACCTATGCGATGGAAAGAAAACTATCTTTTTTGCATCTTTATCTATAGCCAGACAGTTTACTGAACCTTATCTCCGACCGGTAATTTTAACTGTCATCGGGACTATAAGAATAATTGTCGCTGATCAGCCGGTTGGCTTCAGCCGATTCAATGTTGATCGAAGGAGCATCTGGACTTTGCACAGCTTTTCTTCTAAAGTAGTCCAATTATGCTGAAAGCGTTTAGACTGGTCGCGTGCATGATGGTTTTTTCGGCTGTTTGTCCTATCCCCCAGTCGAAGGGGGCGATCGAGCCATGGGCGTCCGACACCGATCCCACGGACATTCCTAAACGCCACGTCCAAGACGTCACCACCTCGCCTTTCACCTATAACATCACGCAGGGCGGCACGATGGACGGAAAGATGTGCACCACGCTTCCCGGCGTCTGGGAGCCGTACGAGCAGACTTGGGAGTCAAACCGTTCGATACGCATGGAGAACGTCGGCGAAGTAAAGGTGATAAACCCGTGGCTGAAAATAGGCCCCATTGACTTCTTCTCCCAGCAAACTATAGCGGACTCGGTTGTGGAGGGACTTTCAACCGGAAGGGAAAAGGCCCTCGCGATTTTCTATTTCTACATAACCCATCGCTACCACAAAGGCAATGGGGACAACACGGCGCAGGGTGACGTTTCGCAGGCGATCAACGTATTCGGTTTCAACACCTGTGGAAACAGCACGCTGTGCATATCGGACCTACTCGACAAAGTCGGAATGCGTGATTGCATATTCAGTCATTGCCCTAGCCATGTCGTTCCGCAGGTTTTCTTCGACGGCAAGTACAATACGCTTGACGGGGATATGGCCACCTTCATGCTCATGCGGGACAACCACACCCTCGCAAACGAGTTGGATTTGGTCCGGGACCACGACCTGATAAAACGCGTGCATCAGTATGGAATCATGAGTCCCATGAATCCTCTCAAGAATAATGAGGACTATGCGCAGTATTACACATGGGAGGGAAACACAACAGTGCAACTCGACGGCTGGGCCTGGTGGAATATGGGCATGGTCCTGTGTCCGCACGAAGCCATTGAATGGAGGTGGGGGCACGAGACTCCGGTGAAATATCACGGCGACATGGAGGGATATCCCCCGATAGTTCCAGGCACGATCTATAACGGCCTCTGGGAATACGCTCCGGATTTCAAGAACGATTCGCAGTGGCGGGCCGGAGCAACCGTGACGAACATCACCAACAAAGACGGTGTCCTCACGGCCACGGAGGGGGGTACAGGTACCATCCTTTGGCATATGAAAGTGCCTTATCAATTCATCGGAGGCACCCTTTCCGCCTCGGGCGACGGATATACTTTCGAGATTGGTTTCCTGGACCCGAAAGACTGGAGGAAAACCATTTACACGCCGCTGACGACGTTGGCCGAGTTTGACGGCAAGTTCAGAGGACGCACAGCCGACGCGTACGAGTACTGGCTCAGATGCACCTTGATGGGAAAAGCTTCCTTGATCGCCGTCAACATCAAGAACGACATCCAGATGGCGCCTCTGGCCATGCCGTCCATGACCGTGGGAAACAACAGTTTCACGTACTTGGAGCACACGGACAACAAGACCGGCGAAAACGCTGCCAGGAATCTGAGGATCACGCATACCTGGGTCGAAAGGTCGAAGACACACCCTCCGAAAGCGCCCGAATCTCCCGTCTATCCGGCCCACGGCGGCGAGAGCGACGGCACGGATGTGGTGTTCCAATGGAACGCCACCACGGACCCGGATGGCGACGCCATCACGGATTATCATTTCCAGCTTTCGGACCGTCCTGACATGAGATGGCCCATGTCTCCCAATTTTGACAAATATGTTTCCAAGACGCCGGACAAAGGCAAGGCCTGCTACACGCTTCCGCGTCCCGGCCTCTTGACGCACGGCACAACCTATTACTGGCACGTGAAAGCAAAGGATTCAAATGGTGTCTGGGGGCCGTGGAGCGGTACCTGGAGTTTCACGGCGCAGGGGCCAGCGTATCCCCTAGATGTGGCAATCAAACACAACCCTGACACCGGAGTAGGTACATTGACATGGAGCGCCAATCCGGTGGGAAGGCCACCCGCAAAGTACAGAGTATATGGCAGCGATGAGAAGGGCTTCACGGTCCATGACACTCCCTACGAGGTCAAGCTTGGCGACACAAAAGAGCTCGCCAACCCCTTTCCGGCCAACTTCGTGGCTGAAGTCACAGGCACTTCACTGGATGTGGTCGGAGTTGGCAACACTCTTCCGAACGCCAACAAGGCCTATTACCGCGTCGTGGCGGTGGACACCAGGGACAAAAGAAGCGGGGATTCGGATTATGCCGAAGCGATGCGGCCGTTCATCTATACCGCACCCGTCACGAGCGCGCCCGCGGGCCAGCCTTATCGCTATCAAGTCAAGGCCATCCGTTCCTTGGGCGACCTCACGAGAAGGGATGCCACCAAGCCAAAGCCCGGAGCCAAATTCTGGAAGATCGAATCTCTGAAGTTCTCGCTCACGCAAAAACCGAGCTGGATGAGCATCAACGCCGACACCGGGCTGATAACAGGCACGTCAGACGGGACGTGCGGGACAGTGACCGTCAGCGTGACTCTCACGAAAGAGCACCGGCTGGTACATGACAAAGATAATATCGTGTGGGGGAACGAACATGAACAAAGTAGAACCTATGAGAGCGTAGGGCCCGTGATACAGCAGTTTATCGTAAACGGCACGAAGGATAAATGAGCCCCCAAGCTGATCAAACCGCTTCGTGGGCTTTAGGAACCGGGCTTGCTGGGGGGCATAGTCGCAGGAACAGCTTTCCACGTTACTCAATGGGCATAACAGATTGCGCCCAAGTGATATGAAGCAATAAGGTATATAGCAGCAAACGGAAAAAGACACCTTTTGCGCACAACGATTCTCGAACGCAGAATAAAAAACGCAAGATGAGGAATAAGACTTTACTACGGAGTTGACGAACACGACGTCTCACCGCGTTTTTCCAGATAGCGCTGGTGGTATTCCTCGGCTCTGTAAAATTTGGAGGCAGGCGTGATTTCGGTAACAATAGGTTTGGTGAAGCGGCCTGATCGCTGCAGCTTTTGCTTGGAGAGTTCAGCAGTGGCTTTTTGTTGTGGAGTGTGATAAAAGATTGCAGAGCGGTATTGACTGCCTACATCGGGACCCTGGCGGTTGAGAGTAGTGGGATCATGGATGCCCCAAAAGACTTTGAGAAGCTGGTCATAAGATATTCTTGAAGGGTCGAATGCTATCTGCACAGCTTCTGCATGGCCTGTTTTGTCGGTGCAGACCTCTTGGTATGTGGGGTTTTCAGTATGTCCGCCTGTGTATCCCACAACTGATGATACGACTCCTTCAACGTGTGCGAAAGCGGCCTCAACTCCCCAGAAGCAACCAGCAGCGAACGTTGCCTTTTCGTTCTTATCCGGTTGTGACGCAGACCGTGCTGCCTGAAACGTATTGTCTTGCTTTTTTGATGCACCCATATTAGCTGGCTTGTGTCTTGCACTAATTCCCTTCTACAAGCTGGCTGTTTAGTTTTTGTCTCATGAGCCGACCCATCTTGAACTTTACCGCTCGTTTAGCTGGTACTTGAACTCGCTCCAAGGTCTTTGGATTTTGCCCCGTCCTGGCTGCACGTGTCCTGGTCTCAAACACACAAAAGTCACGGAATTCTAAGCGATTGCTCCTGGCAAGTTCAGCTACAATCTCATCAAGGAAGTGCTGAATTGTAGTTTTAACTGTTACACGCTTAGTGTGAGTGCTTTCAACAATTCGGTCAATCATTTCTTTCTTTGTGATTGTTGGCATCAACTACCTCTATAGTAATCCATGATCGCAGTAATAATGCACGATAAAACATTGACAGCAGTTTAACTAATGCAGCTGCCATAATCAAATACTTTGTGATTTTTACTCTGAAGGGGTCCGGCTTCTCGTTCTTACAATCACAACCCCCCCAACCCTGACACAAATTATTAAACGTATTGAGATAATTTACTCAGCTTTATTTGCTCGGTGATCATCTGCGTTAGAAGGGACAAAAGCTTTACAAGTCTCAAGATGAATTTGATAGAATGGCATATTACAAAGGTTTGTTAACGTCTTGACGCCAGATATATGGAAGTTTGAGAGTGTGGAGGTGTTTAGTGAAGAATCTACCGGCATTCAGAGTAAGTGAATGCAACAGGCGTTACGACATCGATTGGCTCAGAATATTCGCTATGCTCATGGTCTTCATATATCACTGTGGTAGGTTCTTCAACGAGGAGGATTGGCACGTCAAGAATCCCCAGACAAGCTACGGCATAACTGTATCTCTCGCAATTGTCGGCCAGTGGATGATGCCCCTCTTTTTTGTACTCTCCGGTGCGAGTTCATATTATGCCCTTTCGTATCAGAGTGCGGCAAGATACATCCGCTCAAGGATTAATCGGTTTGTAGTACCTCTGGTGTTTGGTGTATTTGTTCTCATTGCTCCTTTGGAGGTCTATCTCGAACGGCTAAGCCATGGGCAATTTGCTGGCTCATTTTGGAAGTTCTATCCTCACTATTTTGACGGATGGTACAACTTCGGAGGCAACTTCGCCTCGATGGGTAGTGGAGTGCCCCGGAGCCTCGACACGTGATTTGGTGCCGGTTGTTCTATGTCGAGGCAGACAAAGCCTACAATCATAAATTCCTTTTGAGGATACTCACACGGTGATAGAATATAGCCCAAAGGACGTTGCGTTTTGAAAGGGTATATCATATGGATATTGAACTAAAGGAGAGATTTTTGGCGGTATGGGAGAAATATTTTGATGGGACAGAACTTCCTATAGTTTTTTACTATGCCAACGAAGCTTCAGAAGTGGAATTGGTGAAACCACCTCCTGGGCATCGGTGTATAATGGCCGATTTGTCAAAAGTAAGGATGGGAAGTTCTATCTGTTTTGATACTGATTCATTCGGTTGCTTTGGTGGAAAAAGGTACCTGGGATTTAGCCAGGAAGTCATGCCGAATTTTGAATATTTTCTTTCCTGTGGTATTGCAGGCAAACTCGAAGGAGAGCGTTACAAGAAAACACCGGAACTGGTCAAAGAAATAATGAAGAACGCTCCAAAGTTCAAGGCTCCTGGCCGATATATCGTTTTCAAGAGGTGGGATACGCTCGAAGAGTCAGATGAGCCTGATGTTGTTGTCTTTTTTGCCCAACCTGATATTCTGTCCGGACTTTTTACTTTGGCGAACTATGATATAGCTGAACCGAACGGCGTATTCTGTCCGTTTTCTGCAGGCTGTGGTTCTATCGTTCAATATCCTTATCTTGAGAAAGGATCTGATTTTCCGAGGGCAGTACTGGGAATGTTTGATGTTTCAGCACGGCCGTTCGTAGCGTGGAATGTCTTAAGCTTTTCAGTGCCGATGAACAAGATAATTACAATGGTTGAGAACATGGACGAGAGCTTTCTGATAACACCGTCCTGGTACAAGATTCAGAAAAGGATAAAAGAAACAAGAAAAGAATAGTCTCTCGTGTCCAACATAACAAGAAGGAGTACACTTATGAAGACTCGACATAATTTGAACCGCCGTCAATTTCTCCGGACCGCCGCTATCGTGGCCTCCGGACTGTCACTGTCGGCAAATGCGACAGAACCGCCGTCACGCCCGCAAGGCAAGCCCCGAGTTGGCTGCCTGAGCTGGTGTTTTCACAGTCTGAGCCCCGCCGTGGATCCTGAGCC
>Ga0315285_10003110_pt1 | contig 17376 bp, 10 predicted proteins | sample YL17G09_36_MG_FD_203698 | JGI IMG/M metagenome (GOLD analysis project Ga0315285, IMG submission 203698) | Sediment microbial communities from Yellowstone Lake, YNP, Wyoming, USA - YL17G09_36 | ecosystem: Environmental > Aquatic > Freshwater > Lake > Sediment | place: USA: Wyoming | collected... | reverse complement strand
GCGCACTACCGTAGCCCCCGGTCCGGCAAGGGCCCGTCTGTCCAGGGTCATCGGCGCCGGTGTTACCTCCAGCCCTAGCCAACTCCGGATACCGGCTAGCCTCTTTGCTGCCTCGCCCAGGTCCAGCGGGGGCAGGACCCAGACCTCGAAGTGGGTCTGTCCCCAGGGAGTCAACCGCCTAATCGACTCCAGATACGTAATCGGTCGAGGCTTCTGAGGGGCTCTTGCGTGCGTCGCGTCGATGGTCATCCCGCTGCTGGCTACCACCGATCCGTGCTGGTTGCTGAATCGCACTTTGCCGCGCAACACGGTGACCGTAGCCTGGGCAGTGGGCTCTGGCCGTGGCCCGCTGACCGCGGACGTTCGGGGCCGCTGTTCACCAGCGGAGATCTCGAACAGGGTCCCCAAGGCCTCAGCCGTGCCGGCCCGGGTATGTACCAGCAAGCCGGCCTGTTCGGGCGTCACCAACAGCCAGAGACGTCCGCGCTTCAGGTCCAGGTCGGCCTGCCCTGTGGCGATACGCGGTCGCTTAGCGCTGCTGACAGTAACCGAAGTGTTGAAGTCGAGGCGAACACGCGAGCCGTCCTGCAACTGCAGTTCGAGTTGGTCTGTCTCACCGGTCGCCAACTCGGTGCCACTAACGATGGCTGCTCCAGCGTGGACAATGGCCGGTCGAGAACCCAGCGCGCCTACGATTTGCGGGCGTCCGACCACCCGGATGGCCGTTCCCACCACCGGGATCGGCTGCCTCCAGGGCGCGCGGTAGAGGGCGAGCACTGCCACGAGCGCCAGGGCGGCGCAGGAGACCAGCACCCAGCGCCTTCGGTTGGTTCTGCGGCCCGTTTTGACCAGTTCTCGCACTCGGGAGGCGTCTAGAGGTGGCAGCCGGAGGGGCAATTGCAGCTTCGTGCCAGTTTGCCGCTCGCGTTCGGAGATCTGCCACTCGCCCGCCTGCAGAAGAAGCGCTACGGTAGACTGAAGGGAAGATAGCTCCTTCAGGCACGCGTGACACTCCCCGAGATGTCGCGACACGGCGTCAGTCTCTCGTTGGCGAAGCTCCCCCAGCAGGAAACCAACCAGCCTCGGTTGCACCCACTCGCATCTAGCCATGGGCACCTCCTTCGCGACGAGAACGAACGTCAGCCTCCAGCCGATCCCGGAGAGCTCTGGTGCCATAGAAGATACGCGTCTTGACGGTATTGCGGGGGATGTTCAGAGACCGGGCTATCTCAGCACAGGAGAACTGCTCGACATAGAACATCGTGATCGGCACCCGGTGGGTTTCGGGCAGCTCCTCAATCGCCTGCATGGCGCGGCGCGCAAAGTCTCGGGTGATGACCAACTCGCAGGTGTTGTTGTTGCTCGGAGTGTTGGGGTCCAGCTCCACCTCGGCGAGTAGGCGCTTTGCCTGCCTCCGCCGGAGATGCTCCAGGCACACGTTCACAGCCACTCTATGAAGCCAGGTGGTGAACTCCGCCCGGGGCTCGAAGCGCCCTATACCCCGGTAGGCTTCACAGAAGGCCTCGACTGTGACATCCTCGGCTGCCTCCCGGTCTCCGGTCATCCCATACGCCAGGCTGTAGACGCGCGATCGATGGCGGGAGACCAGCGTGTCGAACGCTCTGGTGTCGCCCTGCTGAGCACGAGTGACCAGTGCCGCGTCACTGTCGAAGGCTAGGAAGCTCACGGAACCGGTGTGGTGAACGGAAGCGTAGGTTCCAGCCCGGCTTGCGGCTCAGCATGGGGCTATCATGGCCTCTCGCGGAGCGAAGATTCGGTCCTGCCCGTCGGGAACCTTCGTCGCTGCCAACCTATCTCCAACGGTAGGCCGGGTTGACGCGGGGGCAACTGGCTGACCTGCTCTGAGGGCGCTTCTTGAGGTCCTATGTGGATGTTCTTGTGCTTGCTTGGACAGCCCCTAGCTGATGCGTGCTTCATCCAGGGATCCGGCTGAGCGACAGACTCCGACTCGTATCATGGATAGTGGCGGTGGCCTCATGCAGGATTGGGGAGTGGCTGTTAGGCAAGTTGGGAGAGGCGGTGAGCCGGGAGACGACACTAATCCGACTCGGGCCTTGACCCAACTGATAAGAACGTCGCTCCCGGCCCAGCCTCAAGCCCAGATCGAGCATCTTGTGGCAGATGACCACACATTGAGCCGAGTGAGGGTTACGGCTGAGCAGCCAGGAGGCCCCGGCCACCGCACGTCCATGATAGCGGAGGGAAGGAGAATGCCCCAGTACTACGTCGGGATCGACGTGAGCAAAGGCCGCCATATCGCGGCGGTGGTGGACGGAGACGGCGAGCTGCGGACGAAGGATTTCGAATTCACCGATGATGCGGCTGGCTATGAGAGCCTGCTGACCACACTGGCGAAGCTGCCCGACGGCCGCGATCTGCACGTCTGCCTGGAGGCCACCGGCAACTACGGTCACCGGCTGGCAGCGTTCCTGCGGACCCGGCCTGGCTTTACGGTTAGCGTGGTCAATGCTCGCTCCAGCCATCACTTCGCCAAGGTGTTGATGGCGCGCACGAAGACCGATCGGGTCGATGCCATCATCCTGGCTCGCTACTGCCGAGCCCTCCGACCTCGCGCAACGGTGGCAGCAAAGCAAGCAGCTTTGGCCCGGCTCACCCGCAGCCGCCACACGTTGCTGACGAGTCTGGTGGCTCAGGTGAACCTGCTCCACAGCTTGCTGGAGCGCGTCAACCCCAGTGTGGAGCGCGGGTTCTACCGTCTTGATTGCTACGGCGCGTTGGCGGTGCTCGATCGATACCCCCTCGGAGGAATGCTGGCACAGGCCCGGCCGGACAGAGTGGCGCAACTGAAAGCCAACACGCGCCGGGTGGGCAAGCTGCGGGCCGACCGGCTGGTGGCGTCAGCCAGATCCATCCCAGGAGAGCAAGGTACCGCAACCGACGCCGTGGTGGTGCGGCAGCTGGTGGCGGCGATCCGCCAGCTGCAGCGCAGTCTCGCGGCGCTGGAGACGACCATCGCGGAGCAGGTGCAGGGAAACGTGCTCTTCACCATCGACGGCCTGGGCGCCGCCACCGTCCCGGTGATCCTGGCTGAGTTCCCCGTCGAGCAACTGGACACGGACACCCAAGCGATCGCTTTCGCTGGCCTCAATCCCCGGTTCCGCCAGTCAGGGCGCTTCGCCGGGAAGGTCAAGCTATCCAAGTGTGGTCCCGCCGCCCTGCGCCATGCCCTCTACCTGGCCGCCCTCTCGGTACGCAATCACAACCCCGTGCTGCGACAGTACTACCTCCGAAAACTGGCCGAGGGCAAGCGTCCCAAGGCAGCAATCATCGCCTGCATGAGCAAGCTGCTCCGTATCATCTTCGCCGTCCTCAAGACGGGCCGGCCCTTTGATCCGGACTACGAAACCAACCGTCTCATGACACGCAGTTTGGCGCCTCAGGCCGCTTGACAAATGCCATAGCATCTTATCACGCGACAAACGTCTGTTTGGCTAGGCCCGCCAACCCCTCAGTGTGGGCAGCATAGTGTTGCCGCGGTCAAGGGGCGCCAGCGCGCACCAGGGTCACCTCTACCTCCCGCCCCAGGGCATGCGCCACCCGCTGGATGGTGTCCAGCGTTGGCTTGACCGCGCCCGATTCCAACCGCGCGATCGCGGGCTGCTTCAGCCCCGCGCGCCGAGCGACTTCACTCTGCGATAGCCCCTGCTTCTTCCGCAACCGGATAAGCTCCCGCGCCACCTTGTAAGAGGCCTCCCGCTCGCGCCAGAGCAGCCGGAATCCCTCATCCCGCATTTCCTCTTTCAGCCAGTCGCCAACCGCTACTCTCTTCCGAGCCATCTCACTCGTCCTCTCCCTGCAGCCAGTCCCTACGCCGCCGCTCTGCAGTCTCGATCTCCCGCTGCGGCAGCGCACGGGTCTTCTTCGAGAACACGTGGAGGATCACCAGTTCCCTCCCCACATGGGAGAAGAAGAAAAGCCGCCACCGTGTTCGTCCCACGCGCACTCTTATCACGCTTAGCTCACCGGTCACCCGCTCGGTGAAGGGCATGCCGATGTCGGGCCCTTCCTCCTGCACGAGCCGCAAGGTGTGACCGATCTCCACCCGATCGGCTTTCGGCAGCCTTCGGATCGCTTCGAGTACAGGGCAGTGCCCAGCCTCAGTCGTGTAGAAGACCGCTCTCCAACGGCGTCTGCTCCGGCCCATGGGGTTCCTCTATAACACCAGTGTTATACCACGCCCCAGGCGCCTCCGTCAACCATCGTCGCTTGCCTGATGGTCTGGCATCACCCCGCGAGCCCTGCGCTCACGATTCCATGGCGTCCGCCCGGCACCCGGTGAGCGCCTCCCATCTCGCCACGATGATGTCGGCATACCGAGGCTCGAGTTCCGCCGCGTAGCAGGTCCGGCCGGTCCGCTCGGCCGCGATCAGGGTCGGTCTGATCCGGCGAGGGGATCGAGGACTGGCGCGTGGCCGGCGCACGCGCGCCACCGCGAGTCAGTTGTCCCCAGAGTGACTGCATCCCTCACCACTTGATCACGTAGGTTCTGCGCCCGTCCGAGAACGTGCGCTCTCTGCGCGGCCGCGAGGCTCCCCGTGTCGTCCTGCCCGACATGCTGATGCGGGCAATCTGTAGCGCCGGCCTCGATTGCTTCCGCACCTGCCAGGCAATCCCGGTTGCCATAACCCGATCATCGTGCTTGCCTGACTGCGCCTCCCGTGACCCGCTGTCAGTGGTGATGAAGGTGAGGCATTCGTCGATCAGCCCTTCGGAGTGGATGAGCAGATTGCGTATGTTAAGTGGGCGTGGGACGCCAGTTTGAGCGCCCAGACCACTGGCATGACTCCGTGAATGAAAGTGCGACGGCCGCGAGAGCGCTGAAGACGGGACACGAATGAACGGGCGAGCCATCGCACAGGACCGAATCGGGTTATGGAGGCGCGGCCGCACGTTCTCGGCGCGCGGCCTAGCGGAGGTTTGGATCGGCGAGAGAGTCAGGCGGCGAGTCGGTACGCGGTGATCCGGGTGTCAGGGAAGAAGCGTCGCTCGATACTGCCTGGCAGGGTCTTGGCTGACTTCGACGGCTTGGTCCACCGGTCGCCGCGATGAATCACCGAGGGAAGCGCGCCGCCCAGGGTGGCATGGCCGCGATACTCATTGTAGTAGATGACGAAGTCGATGAGCAGTTGGTCGAGGCCGCGGATCACCGGGACACGCTTCAACCACTCGTACTTCAGGGTGAGGATGACGCGCTCGGTGACCGCGATAGAAGCATGCTTGCCGACCGCGCCGAAACGGTGCTTCACATCCCACGGGATGAGCAAATCCCGGAACGCGTCGCTGGTGAAGACGCCTTCCTGGTCGCTGATCAGGTGCCGGGGAGCGCCATGCTGGGCGAAGACATCTTCCATCGCGCCGACCACCCACCCGGCGTTGGGTCCTTCCAGCGGACAGCAGGCGACGACCTTGCGGGAGAAGTGATCGATCGCCACCAGCACCCAGGTGGGCCAGATCCCCCAGCGCAACACCCGCGTTCGGTCCACGCTCCAGACGTGGTTGGGGTAGCGGGCGATGATCTCTCGGGGTGTCGAGGGAGCCTCCTGGGCCTTCGCCGTTGCCAGTGCGTTCTTCGGCTTGGGCTGCAGGAGTATGTTCCTCACGGTCGAGGCCGCCACGAACACGCCCAGCAACCACAGGATGCTGGCAATCCGGTGCCGTCCGACGTACGGGTTCGCCTCGAAGATATCCCAGATCATCCGGGCGAGTGCCGCAGGCGTCTTCCTCGGGCTCTCGATCTTGCCCGTGCGCTCACCCAGATCGCCCTCCTGAGCCGCATGGAGCCAGCGATACAGAGTCGACTTGGCAATCAGGAAGTGCTCCTTCACCCGGCTCTTGGGAATGCGGTAGTACTCCATATGCCACAGGATCTGGAGCCGCTGCAGGGGAGAGTAGCGCTTCCGGCAGGGAGCGAAAGCGTCGCGTCCCTTGAGGAGGCGGTTCTCCGACTTCAGCTGGCGATTCTCATCCCGCAGCCGGGCCAGCTCTCCCACCTCTCCGCCAACGGCAGCGCTCTGCTGCAGCCAGAGCAGCCGCCGCTGACCAGCAGACTGGGCACTCAACACCATGGATCGCACCATCAGAGCAACGGCGGTTCGGAATACCTCCACGGAAACACGCTCCACAAAAGAAGACAGCGCCCGGAGGCGCCGTCGCAAGGTTCGATATGATAGAATGCTCTGGAGTCACAGGCAAGCCCACAGGGCTGTCAGGGGTGTCCCAAAGCTATTTGACAGGCGCAAGTTGTCCCATGGCATCGCAGAGGGTGACCGCTTCCAGACGCGGCCGACCGCGTACGCCTGTCAGTTGCAGCAGTGTGGCTTCACCCGCCGGCAATCCGACGGCGGCGCCACTGAAGGCGAGAAGGCGAGTGCGTCCCTGGAGCCGGCTGCTCTGCACCTGCCAGCCGTCCCGGGCGGCCGAGCCACTGAACTGGCCCGCGATCTCCACCTGGGCACCGGCAACACCGGCGGCGTTGCTGACTCGCAACGCCCAGACGCCGCGGCTCACCTCCACTAGGGAGGCCTTCACCGGCGCGCCGGCCGCCTCGGCGGCGGCCACGGCTACCGCCGGCTTGGGCAGCCCAAGGCTCTTGCGCAGCACCAGGATCACGTCCTGGATATTGACGGCGTCGTCGCGGTTGGCGTTGGCCGACCAGAACTGAAACGCATAGCGCGGCGGCTCGGGAATCGCTCGCTCGAGCGCGATGTTCACCGTTCGCACTACGTCCAGCACGTTGGTCGCACCGTCGCCGGTGGGATCGGCCTTGCCCAGGAGGGCAAACTCGTTACTGGCGCCTGAGGCGCCGAAGAAGGACTCCGCGACGATCAAGGTACAGGTTGGGTCGAAGTCGAGCAAGATGCTGACATCGCCCTCGAAGACACCCCCTACAAACCGGATAGTATCAGGCTGCACCTCCCCGACACTGGCGGTGAGACTGGCCAGGCCGTTGTAGGAGGTGACTAGGGTATCGGCAACCGAGCGGGCCTCGACGTGCAGGCTGAAGGGCAGCGGATCGGTCAGATCGCCGCCCTGCGGCTCCGGCGGCGCCGGAGAGACGCTCACCGCGAAGTGGTGTATGGCGCCGACCTCGAGGCTGCCGTCCGCGCCACCCACCGGGAGGGAGTCGCCGGTTCGGTTGGACAGCCAGATCAGCTCGGGATGCAGGATGGTGACGGTGCCGACCACCGCGCCCGGGTCCACCGCGAAGATCACCTGGGCGATCGCCCCGGAACCGGGCGGCAGCGCCGTGTCCGTACTGCTGTAGCCCAGCACGGCCAACCGCCCGGGCTCTACCACGTTCCAGTAGAACTCCCAGTCCGGTCCGGAGGTGAGCGGCGTCTTGATGACTTCCGCTGGAGTCAACAGCGAGGGGTCGTAGAGCAGGTCGAACTGCACGCCGGCCACGTTCGCGGTGTCGGTGAGATCGATGGGGACCGCGCCCAGGCCTCCCGCGGCACCGAGGCCCTCGCCGACGTCGAGCACGCGGCTGGACAGCTCGCCGATCAGCCGGATCTCGTTGCGCAGGAACTCGGGCCGGTAGACGTACCAGTAGTTCCAGCCGTCCCCGTAGCCCCATTCCATTGCCTGCATGTTCGCCAGAACGCGGCCTGCGCCCCAAGTGTAGTCAACGTAGGTTGGCTCGGCGAACTCATTTTGGATCACCACATCTGCACCCGGTAACAAGTCAGTGAACGAGCCATGGGCCGAGTAGTACCAGCCCTGCAGGTAGGCGTCGTCGAGCCCCGCCACGACCGGATGCAGGGGGCCAACGATCTGCACGTATTCGGTGAAGTAGTCGGCGTGGTGAACGCCACCAGGCAGGATCTCCAGGCCCGTCCAGTCGCCTCCGGACCAGCCCTGATCACAGGCATGGGCCACCAGCGTGCCCCCGGAGGTGACGAAGTCACTGATCCGGGTGATATTGGCGGCGATGTTCTCATAGTAGTAGGTGGGTTGGTCGGAGGAGTACATGAGCACGCGTACGGGGGACAGGTCCGTTACCGCGAGCTGGTCCGAGGTGACGCGGGCGAAGGGGATTTCGGCCTCCGCCAAGGCAAGCGCGTTCGAATCGAAGTCCCAGGGGTAGACGTCCTGGACGAGGAGCACAGGCTGATCGGGCGTGTACATCTGGAGACCGAGGGCTAGGGCCTGCTGGGCCTCGGCGGCTCCCGGCGCGAGGGGGGCCACGTAGCGCGGCGGGGCGGAGTCCGAGGACACGGCCCGGGCGGCCGCGGGCGCACACATGCCCGCGACCACCAAGAGCACAACTGACAGAACCATCCAAGTGCGGTTCATGGGCTATCTGCCTCCTATGATCGGCAGCACCTGTCCGGCGGTATCGGAGAGAGTGGCTTCGGACAGGGCGACCGGGGCGCGTCCCTTACCCGTCGTGCGGAAGGTCAGGACCACGGCCGATCCGGTGCCCGTCACTCCCGCGGCCGTCGGGTCGTAGCTCAGGACTCTCACTTGCCCGGCCGCGGCCTGGTGCGCGACCGCCCAGCCGGCCAGCAAGGACCCGTTCTTCACCTCAGACAACTGCAGCAGCTTCGGGTCGTAGGTGAGCGTGAGCTGGAGGCCGGCGAGGTTCACGGCGTCCTTGACCCGGACGACGACCTCTGTGCCGGCGCCCTTCTGCCGTGTGCTGACCTGCAGTCCTGCCGGCGCGACTGCCTGGATCGACAGGGCAACGGTCGGCAGCCCGAGGCTCTTGCGCAGCACTAGGATCACGTCCTGAACGTTCACCAGTCCACTGCAGTTCACGTCCGCCGCCCAGTCCTGGAAGGCCTTGCGGGGCGGTTCCGTAACCGGCGCGCGCAGCGCGAGGTTCACGGTCCGGACCACGTCGAGGACGTTCACCGCACCGTCATCGGTCGGGTCGCCTTTGCCGCGCAGGTTGAAGGTGTTGCTGGTGCCGGTAACAACTGGGTAGTCGCGGTCGGTGGCTTGCAGGTAGGTTTCGGGGTCAAGCCCGGCCAGGATGACCACGTCGCCTTCCCATACACCGCCGGTGAAGGTGATGGTGGCGGGGACCACGGTCCCGACATCGCTGACGAGGTCGGCGGTGCCGGTATAGCCGGTCATCACGCCGCCGGCCCCGTTCTGCGCCTCGATGTGCACCAGGAACGGCAGCGGACTGTCGAGATCGCCGCCCTGCGGGGTTTCAACCAGGCTGAACACGTAGCCGCTCGGGAGCACAGCCGCCTCTCCCGCGGCCGCGTCCACAGGCTCGAGCCGCTCAGCGAAGCTGTCGGAGAGGATGACACTGATGGGCTGGAGCGGATACCTCTCGCCCGTCGCCGCCGCGTCGATCTGGAAGTCGAGTTCGAGCAGCGTGCCACTGCCGGAGGGCAACTCGCTCATGTCCGGCGAGTAGGCCATCACCCGCACGCGCTGGCCGGGGACGACTTCGTTCCACTCAATGATCCAGCCGGCCAGCGGCCCCACGCCGCGGACGGTCGTCAGGGCGAGCGGAGGCGAGCCCTCCGGGGCGACGTATTCGAGGTCGAACTGCAGGCCGGCCAGATTCTGCGTCTCGCTCAGGGAAACCGGAACGGTCACGACGGCGCCGGGAGGCCCTCCCACCCGGCCGACGTCCAGCCGGCGGGCGAGCAGGAACTGGACCTCGTTCATCACCAGTTCCACGCAGTCCTGGATTCCGTCCCAGTCCGCGTCCTGGTCGCGGTCATCCCAGAGGAAGCCGTTCATGATGGTCCGGTTCGCATTACCGATCACCAGCGCCGCCATGTCCGTCTCGGCGTACATGCTGAAGCCGGCGACGGCCTGCGCGTCCATGCTCGTCACGGCCAGGCGGTCGGCGTTCATGTCCCAGTAGTAATCGCTCCAGTAGAGCATGTCCGACACCGTCTGCGGCCTGGTGAACAGCGGATGGGCCGTCTCCCACCGGTAGATGGGGGGAGTCCAGTAGTAGGTTTCGAGGGCGCTCACACCAAAGGCCGCGCAAAGCTCAGGCTCGGACGTCAGGTACCAGGTGGAGAGCGCGACTTTGCCGCCGCCGTTGATGTAGTCGATGACGGGCATCCAGCCGCCGGACGGCTTGTAGCTCGGGCAATCGACCACCACCAAGCTCCACGGCTGGGAGACGAGTTTGGTGTTGAAGTCGCTCTGTCCGGCCCGCGTGTAGGCGTAGCCCAGGCGCCCGATGGCCTCCCGAGCGGTGCCGGAGTAGGTGTTGTAGTCATAGAGCAGGACCGAGTACGACGGCAGGCGGGAGCCGAGGAAGTCCACGCCGGTGGTAGCGGCGCCGGCCACCACGGTCTCGGTCCGATAGGGCGGGCTGAAGGTCCGGCCGACCTTGCTCGGCGTCACGCTGTACGTCATCGGCGCGACGTCCGAGAAGGTGAAGGTGCCGTCCGGGCCCGTGGTCGTAGTGCGGCCGCCGGGCGAGAGCGTGATCGTCACGTCTGACATCGGCCCTCCGCCGTCCGTGGCGTAGGAGTCGATGACGAAGCCCGGATCGCTCGAGCAGGAACTCACCATCCGCACTTTGAGCGCCGAGCCGTCCACCCACGGTGTCCAGAAGCCGTACTGGCCGCCGATGTAGGTCGCCACGAGCTGGTCGTATTGGTCGTAGAGGTAGATGGTGGCGCGGCACTCACTGGTCTGCGCGTACTGGAAGTGCGCGCGGATCTTGGTGCCTGTGCCGGCGATCACCCAGGTGCTGTCAGAGTAGCTCGGGAACGGGTGAGGCGACTCCACCAAGGTCGGCGTCACCAGTTCGCTGGTGATGGTGCCGGACAGGCTTCCGGGCGAGGCTGTGCCGATGAACAGCAGCTCAACTGCGTCCGGAGGCACGGAAACTGTCTCGAAGGAAGGCGAGAAGGCGTATCCCGCGTACTCGCAGGTCACTGTCCAGGTACCGTCGGGAACGGTGCGGCTGAACGCGCCGTCCTCGCTGGTGGAGAGCGTGAACGTGTTCACGCCGTCGCTGAGGGTCACAAGCGCCCCCGCCAGCGGCGTCCCCTCCCAGGCCTGCACGTGACCGCCGATCCGGTTGGGGTAAGCATACTGCGCCACGGCCGCGTAGCAGTCCAGCCGCCCCGCGCCGTAATCGTTATCCGGCCCCGGCGGACCGAGGTCCACGGCCGAGGTGGTGAGCGCGGTCTTCACCTCGGCCACGCTCAGGGACGGATTGGCTTCCAGAAGCAGCGCGACCGCTCCCGTCACGTGCGGCGTGGCCATGGAGGTCCCTTGCCACGAATAGTAGCCGCCACCTGGGAAGCTGGAGAGGATGTCCTGACCCGGGGCACTCACGTTGGGCTTGATCCCGCCATTCCAGGGAGGCCCTTCGGGGGCCGGGCCGCGGCTGCTGAAGCCGCAGATCGTGTCACTGCTGTCCGTGGCGCCGACGCCGAAGGATATCTCGAAGTTGCCGGGAGTCCCCGCCGTACCTGACCCGGGGCCGGCATTGCCACTGGCGAAGTTGGGGAAGATGCCCGCGGCCAGCCAGGCCTCCACCTGAGGCAGGAAGCTGGTGTCGTACGGGTTATCGTTGCCCCAGGAGTTGTTCACCACTCGCGGCGCGTCCGACGGGTCACCGTCCCCGTTCGGGTCCATAACCCATTCCATGCACGCGGTAATCGTGGACACGTATCCACCGCCCCCGGCGTCGAAGGCCTTCGCGGCAATCCACGTGGCCCCGGGGGCTACCCCGATGCCAGCGCCGCTGGCGTCGCCTCCACAGATCGTCCCCGTGGTGTGCGTGCCGTGCCCGTGATCATCGTAGGGCATGGGCTGTCCGCCGACGGCGTCGAACCAGTTGCCGACGGGGTCATCTGGGTACCCGCGCCACCTGGTGGCCAGGTCGGGGTGGGTGTAGTCCACGCCGGTGTCGATGCTGCCCACGACCACGCCCGCGCCGGTGATGCCGGAGGCCCACACCTCGGGAGCGCGCACGCGGTCGATGTTCCACTGCGCAGCGCCTACGGCGGGCGGGACGTCCCCGCTACCTGGCGCCGATTGAGGCGCGCCGGAGGCCGACCCAGGAAGGCGGTTATCGCCTTCGCGAGGCGCTCCCACAGGAGGGATCTGGAGGCGGTAGTCCTCTGTGATCGACTCCACCTCCGGATGCGCCGCCAACGCCGTCACGACCGCGGCATTGCATTCCACCGCGACCCCGTCGAAGACCCAGAAGGTGCGGTAGGACTTCACCCGGCCCATCCGGCGCTGCTGCTCCAGGAACGGCCGCAGGTCCTTCTGGCCGCGGTTCGCGGCGGCCTTCAGGGCGGGGAGCACCTCCCGGGGCTGACCCCACACACTGCCCAGGTCAGCTTTCTCCCGCAACGCGACGATCACCCACACCGTGTCATCGGGCCCCTTGTTGTCCAGGAGCGATGCCAGGCGCGGGTGGATCACCGCGTGCTGGTCAGAGGCGGCCGTTGCGGCGGCAGCAACTGCGCCCACGGCCCACAGACACAGGGCTGCCCATGCGCATACGAGGAGCAGCACCTGCCGCGTCCGTCCCCTACCGGTACATCGTCTAAGCATCCTCATAACCTCCTCCATCTTATCCCTGGCCTCAAGCCCGGCGACTCCGACACCGCCTCGGCACCGGCGGGAAGGGCCTCAGGGTCCCAGGTGTATTGACCGCCATGCCGGCCCGACCGCGGCCGGCACAAATCGGCGGCGACTGTAGTGGTCACATGGGCGTGAGACCGCTGTGAGGGCTGCTATGGGATCAGCGCTAAGGTGTCAGTCGGCATCGAAAACTGACCCACCATCGGCGGTCAATACTGACCCGCCCTGGATTGGCCAGATCAGTTCGTGTTGGTCTCTGAACCCCCGTCCTGGTCCTCCAGCTTTCGTTCCTAGTGGGTCAAGTCTCCACGCCGATTTCGCCTCTAGGTGGGTCACGTCGGCACGCCGGCTGACACCAGCCAACTGCCGGATCCTCGAACAGCGGTGCGATGCACTGTCCTATCAAGCAACTCGAAGTGCCTGGCTATGTAGAGCATCGGAGCATCGCGTGATGTCAGATAGCTGCCTGTGGAGGCCACGGACAGAACCGTATCGTCATCAATGGCATCAGGGGCGGGGATGAATCCCTTGCTCTCGTGACGCTCCATGGCCTCAGATATCATCAGAAGCCAATCCCAAAACAGTTTGACCATTTCAGGGTCGTCAAGGGACGTGTTAGCGGCGTCAGACCCCCTAAGCGCCAGCTCACGCCACGCCGCCACAACCTCAGCCGCGCCGATGAGTTTCTGGACAGCGCGAGTAGCCAAAGCCGCCAACATACTGCCGGGCTGATCCATCTTCGGAGAGATGGACAACGCGGTAGTTGCTCGCTCCGTCGGAGACCCAGCAGGAGCCGTCAATCGGGTTGACGGCCACGAAGTGGGGATCGCTGAACCCGTAGCCGCGCCACAGCTCCGTACCGTCAGGAGCAAGATGGACGATCTGATCATGACCTGTATCAGCCACCCAGCACGAACCGTCGGTAGGGTTGACGGAGACGGAACTGGGATTGTAGAAGCCACCAAACCGGCCCAGCACGTCGCCGGTCGCCGGGATACGGACGATCTGATTGCTGTATATGTCGGCCACCCAACATGAACCGTCGGTGGAATCCACGGATACGGAACTGGGAACGTAGAAGCCACCGTGCCAGAGTACGGAGCCGTCTTCGGCGAGATGCACCACCTCATAGCTGTCGCGGCTGGCTATCCAGCGTGAGCCATCCGTTGAGTTCACGGACAGCGAGACCGGGTGAGCGGGAGAGCCGTAGTCTCCTTCGATCACTCCTCGCCAGAGCTCGTTGCCGTTATGATCCAGGCGAACCACCTCACCATGGTCGGTGTCGGCCACCCAGCAAGTCCCGTCCGCCGAGTTGACGGAGACTGAACGGGGATTCGCGAAACCATTGGTCTGGCTCACAACTGTGCAGTCCGCAGCGAGATGGAGTACACTTGAACCGGCTGCGACCCAGCATGAGTGATCAGCGGGGTTCACCGAGACCGAGCGGGGATAGCCAAACGGGCTCCGCCAGGCTTCGACGGCGCTCTCGGCCGCCGCGCTCGCCTGTGCTAGAACAGCCAGCAGGACGATGGATATGAAGACAAGGAATCTCTGTCGCTTCGGTCGAGTTCCCATCTGACGGCACCTCCTGTAAACAGGATTCAGAATACGCGCTGTAGAGCAGCATGGCCCGTCCCCGCGGTTACAAGACTACGGTCCGAGCTCGAACGCCCTCGCCACATACACTGCCATCTGATCACGCGTCACAACCCACTCCGGGTGATACAGCCCATCCTCGTAGCCGTTGACCACGCCTTGCTCGACGCAGTACTCAACGTGCTTCCATGCCCAGAAGTCGGAGGCGACGTCGGGGAAGTTGCGCGGGTCGGGGGGGACGTAGTCGGCAAGACCGGCTTCTCCTCTGGGCGTAGCGATGGAGCGTGCGACGTACACCGCCATCTGATCCCGCGTCACTGTTTGCGTGGGTTTGTAGTCTCCCTCGGGATAGCCTTGAACGACGCCTTCGTTCACGCAGTATGCGATGTGCTTCCTCGCCCAGTGATCGCACGCGACGTCGGTGAAGGGAGGAGCCGAACAGCCCGGATCAGGCACGTTCTCCTCTCCGCCCGCCAGTGCACGCGCGATGTATACAGCCATCTGGTCGCGCGTAACCGGGATCGACGGCCCGTAGCTGCCATCCGGGTAGCCCTGGGATATCCCGTGATAGGCGAGCCAGTACACCTCGTCCCAGGCCCAGAAGTCCTCGTCGATGTCGGTGAAGCCGGGGCCGGCTGTGGTGGTCGAGTCCGGGGCACCGGGAGCCGATTCAAGATTGCCGACGTGGTCGCGGGCGCGGGTGTAGAAGGCGTAGTCGTGACCGCACCGGCCGGTGAAAACGACGGCCGAGTCAGTGGGCGAGACCGCTGAGCGGTACAGATACGGGGCGCCGCCGTCCTCGGATACATACACGTCGTAGCTGGCCAACCCGCAGCCACCGGCATCATCTTCGCCTTCGAAGGTGACCAGGAAGAACGGCCAGCGCTGCTCCGCGTCGAGCGACTGCACGGCCGAGATGGGCGGCGCGGCGTCGAGGGTGTTGATGTACGGCCCTTCTTTGGGCGCGGGGTTGGGCGGGTTGATGTCGAACGTCACCCACGCCTGGTTGCTGATGGTTGTCCCCGATGGCAAACCCGGCAAAGGCGATGCGCTGAACTCCACCCAGCCGATCTCCCACCCAGAGTCCGTCATCGGGGGGAGGAAGCCAGCAAGCGGCTCCTCTGGATAGTCGTAGGTCGACGGATCCAGCGCCCGGAACCGCCATTCGATCTGCCCTGTCGAGGGGTCGAACGTGCCTTCACAGTTCACGACGAGGTCGACCACCGGCGCGCCGGGATAGTACTGTGACAGGTCGATCGTCACCCCGTCGATGTCCAGGTCGAAGTATGGGCACGGCTCGAGCTCGACCCGCCAGTCGAGGAACCCGACCTTGGTGTGGCTGTCAAATGGCGATGGGACACCCCTGAGTGCCCTCTGAGCTTGCGGGCGGGCGAAGATCATTCTACCATATGGGACCTTTGGGCGGCGCCTCTGGGCGCCGTTCCCTTCTCAGGAGTGTCTGCGTGGAGGTCTTCCGGACAGCCGTTGCCCTGATGGTTCGATCCATGGTGTTGAGCGCCCAGGCTGCTGGTCAACAGCGGCTGCTCTGGCTCCAGCAGAGCGCTGCCGTCGGCGGAGAGGTGGGCGAGCTGGCCCGGCTGCGGGATGAGAATCGCCAGCTGAAGTGGGAGAACCGCCTCCTCAAGGCACGCCACGCTGACGCTCCCCGCCGGAAGCGCTACTCTCCCCTGCAGCGGCTCCAGATCCTGTGGCATATGGCGTACTATCGCATCCCCAGGAGCCGGGTGAAAGAGCACTTCCTGATTGCCAAGTCAACTCTGTATCGTTGGCTCCATGCGGCCGAGGAGGGCGATCTAGGTGAGCGCAAGAGCAAGATCGAGAGCCACAGGAAGACGCCACGAGACGTCGCCCAGATGATCTGGTACATCTTCGAGGCGAACCCCTATGTCGGACGGCACCGTATAGCCAGCATCCTCTGGCTGCTCGGAGTGTTTGTTGGGGCCTCGACCGTGAGGAACATACTTCTGCAGCCCAAGCCGAAGAACGCACCGGCGACGGCGAAGGCCCAGGAGGCTGCCGCGACACCCCGAGAGATCATCGCCCGCTACCCCAACCACGTGTGGAGCGTGGACCGGACGCGGGTGTTGCGCTGGGGCCTCTGGCCCAGCTGGGTGCTGGTGGTGATAGATCACTTATCCCGCGCAACGATGGCCGTCGTCCCCTTGGAAGGGCCCAACGCCGGTTGGGTGATGGGCGCAATGGAGGAGGCTTTTCTCAAGCACGGGGCTCCCAGACACCTCATCAGCGACCAGGAGAAAGTCTTCATCTCCGATGCCTTCCGTGATTTGCTCATCCTGTGGGATGTGAAGCACCGCTTCGGCGCGGTCGGCAAGCATGGCTCTATCGCGGTCACCGAACGGGTCATCCTCACCTTGAAGTACGAGTGGCTCAAGCGCGTGCCGGTGATCCGCGGCCTCGATCATCTGAGCCAACTGCTGCGGGACTTCGCCATCTACTACAACGAGTACCGCGGCCATGCCACGCTGGGAGGCGCGGTTCCCTCGCTGATCCATCGCGGCGAGCAGTGGAGCAAGCCGGCGAAGTCTGCGAAGACACTGCCGACCAACGTAGAGTGCCGCTTCTTCCCCGACACCCAGGTCACCGCCTACCGACTCGCCGCCTGATCCACTCGCCAGTCGAATCTACTTCGGTTCCGCCTCGGGCGCGTGCAACCGCGCCTTCGTGACCTCTTCGGCACCGCCACACGCCTCGATGACTCGGCCCCGTCCCGTCTTCTGCGCTCTCCCGGTCGTCGTACTGCTGCTCACGAGGTGATGCCACTGGTCTGGGCACCCAAACCGGTGTCCCACGCCCACTTAACACGCACACACAGTCCCGAAACAGGCTAGCTGTAGGCTTTCATCCAGACGACCAACAGCTCGATCAGCGTGAAGCCTCAGCCTCCCCTCCGACCGCCTGGGACTATCCGGGCGGTCGAGACTTTGTCTGGGCCCTCCTCCGGAGTGGGCCGACATCGGCGCTCGCAGCATCTCGCCGCCGTTCTGGATGGCAGCCATGGAGGTAGCAGGATCTGCACCTTCGGATCCCAGCATGGGCAGGGTCATTGCGTTATCCCCTGAGGAGAGGTGACGAGGGCGATGGCGCGTTGGGCGTGCCAGGCGTGAGTGCGCAAAGCGGCGGCGATGTTGCGCACACCGGCCAAGCGAAACAGTCCGATTACCA
>Ga0315285_10003108_pt1 | contig 17378 bp, 18 predicted proteins | sample YL17G09_36_MG_FD_203698 | JGI IMG/M metagenome (GOLD analysis project Ga0315285, IMG submission 203698) | Sediment microbial communities from Yellowstone Lake, YNP, Wyoming, USA - YL17G09_36 | ecosystem: Environmental > Aquatic > Freshwater > Lake > Sediment | place: USA: Wyoming | collected... | reverse complement strand
TCAACACACACGCGATGTATAGGGCGGCCGCCGCCAAGCCCATCGGGTCTTTGCCGGCCGTGGTCCGTTCTTTCTCGGCGCGGCGGAGGATCTCCACAGCGGTCTGCTGTGTCCGTTCCCCGACGCCAACCTTGGCGGCTATCTTGGGGACTCTGAGCTGGGCGTCGGGTTTTGGCATCTGGATGTTGAGGTCTTTTAGCATGAGTCTGTAGCAGCGTGCGATGTCTTTCTTATCTATGGGGCTCTGGCGGGCGATCTCCCTCAACGTGCGGGGGGTCTGGGTTATCCTGCATGCGGCGTATAAGGCAGCCGCGGCTATAGCGGAGATGCTGCGTCCCCTTACGAGCCCTGTGTCTAGGGCCTTCCGGTAGATCACTGCGGCTCTCTCCTTGATGTTAGCCGGGATGTGGAGTTTGTCGCAGAGTCGATCGAGTTCCGCCATGGCCTGGGCGAGGTTGCGGTCAACTGAGCTGTGTACACGTGACCGGATTTGCCATTTTCGGAGCCTCAGCATCTGGAGTTTCGTGTTGAGGGGGATATTCCGACCATAGGCGTCCTTACCTATCCGGCCAATGACGGTTGTTAGACCCTTGTCGTGGACTGCAAAGCTGAGTGGGACTCCGACACGGCTCCGGCTCTCCTTCTCCCCGGGGGTGAAGGCGCGCCACTCCGGCCCGTCGTTTATCATCGACTCCTTGACCACGAGCCCACAGTTACCGCATATAATCTCCCCTGAGTCCTCGTCGTGGATTAAGTTCCCGCCCCCGCACTCCGGGCAGCGGTCATCGCCATCGCCGTGGCTTTTTCGCGTGCGTCGGATGATCATTACCCCACTTAATTGCTATCCATCCCAGGTACCCCACTCCACGAGGAGGCTAGTTAAAACTGATCACTTGGAGCATAGAAATGCTTATAAATAGATTATTTAAGGTTATGCATTAATTGTAGGTTATAAAACGATACTAGGGGTTGTGTCTTATGGGGGTATTCTTATATTATCCCTTCGAGTTTATGAAACGGCAGTAGCCCGGTCGTCTAGTGGTCAAGGATCGGGGCCTCTGGAGCCTCTGACGAGAGTTCGAATCTCTCCCGGGCTACCACCGTCAATTTAATTGATGATTTAAAGTAATCTCTCTACCATGGTTGGGGATTCATGGAGCGAAAATCTAGTTTAACTCTCCACAAGGTCCTTTTTTAATAGGTATTATTGCTACTGCGGGATTCCGATGCAGGCGACCCAATCCAGTAAGCTACGCAAGGAGCGTGAGGTTAGCCAGAAGCAGCCTCTGCCAGAGCTGGACCCCGATTTAGATTATCAGTGAGAAATTCCACAGTGTCACCGTCAACCTGATTAAACCAACTAGGGCCGGGTATATGAGCATGTATTTTGCGATGGGTTTCTTCAGTATCCTGAGGAATATGTAGGTTGCTCCGACGCTGATGAGTATGAGGGCTACGTCGGTTGGGACCCAGAGGCCTTTCTGCATGAGCATTAGAGCCATGGGGTTGCTCTCATAGATGTTCTCGCGTGCCAGGGCAAGCCCTGTCGAGAGGTGATCCCCCGCTACACCTGCCACGAGAATCAGGTAGGCGCCTATCTCGAATCGAGATGGGGGGGTCTTGCTCAACATCCACGCTCAAGATATGGATTATTGATCCCTATTATAAATCTATATGATCGACGTTGATCAATGTAAGAAACCGCTAAAAACGTGAAAAATTTCCGGGGGATTAGTAAAGCGGCGTCTTATCTCTGGCAGTACCAGAAGAAGGAGACGTTTCCTTTCTGTTTCTGGGAGATGTTGATCTGGAAGCTTGTCGAGGTGATGTTCGAGACCCAATATGACCCAGTCATCGAGGCCTCGGGTGTTAGCTGGAGGTTCTTGGGCGTCTCTGAGAGGCTGGGGGAGATCGAGAGGGTTGTATAACCCAACGGCATCGTCGCCTCGCCCCAGTTACTCGTCAGGGAGCTGGACTGGATCACCCTGAACCTGTGTAATGGCTACGACCGTGCCATTGGTGACCGTTGCGGAGTAGAGTATACCCGACTAGCGGGGGTTGGTGTAATTGATGAGCAGCTTGTCATCATCAATATCTACGGGTTCCTTGCCCGCGGATAGCTTGAGGTAGAAGGTCGTTGCGTATAGTTGCTTGCTAGTTGTGTTGAAGTTACCAACGACTTCGCCGTCGCAGAGCATAGAGCTGGACGTCTCCTCCATGCCAGAGGCGATTACTGTCTGGTTCTTCTGCGTGGTGAGGAAGTCCATGTTCAGCACGACGAAGCTGAAGGCAGCGGCCGTGATGGGGAACGCCACCAGTATGATGGCGGTCTCAAGACCCGTCATACCACGACGATTCTTAACTAAACCATTCCGGTACATCTCTAGGTTTCTCCATTCCTACAGCTTATTCAGCCGAGAGAGGGACCGGCTCACGGTTCACATAAGGAAATGTATGTACCGGCGCGACACACGATGTCTGTCCCGATGATCCATATCACTGGAAAATCGGTGAGGGACATACAATCCAAGATCAGTCTCATGATCGGTTATCAATAGATGTCTGTTCGTGCAATAAACAAACACGCCTTCATCGCGGAGAATCGAAGTAGGAAACCAGAAACAGGTGATTTCTCATGCAACATACCGATGCGAAGATGACAAGTCCTTTGTATAGCTGTGATACTTGTTTTTTACTCGGTTTCGCCGCGCTAGTAATTATATATGGTGGGACGAGGTTACATTTCGGGTGTTTCTGATGGAGGGGGGGCTCACAGTTTTTGTCGCTCTCAGGGTCGCCCTGTCCATCACGATGCTTGGCTATGCGTCCTATAAAGACGTGAAGACTAGGGAGATCAGTGACCTCGTCTGGATCGTCTTCGGTGTCGCGGGGCTTAGCTTGGATATTATCGAGGTCTACATGGGTATCCTCGGGTTATTCCCATTATTAACCACCGTTGGATTCTTGACTGTCTTTGCTTTCTTAACCGGTTACCTTGGCTTCTTTGGAGGCGCTGATCTCCTCGCCTTCATCGTTATAGGGCTTTTAAACCCCGTTACGCCATATACGGGGTTTGAGCCGTTAATCTTTTCACCGGTATTCTTCTCACTCACGGTGATTTCTAACTCCGTTCTAATTGGAGCCTCGGGCGTGATAGTTGTACTCATCTACAATCTGACGCCTTCTCGAAAAGATGGGCTTTTTCACGGTTATGTGGCATTGAAGGGATGGAGGCGAATTCTCCTACTTCTCACGGGGATAAAGAAAGACGTAGAGACTATTCGAGGGCCACCGTATGAGTATCCACTTGAGAAGATAGGTGAAGTGGGCGCCATCTCCATCATCCTACGACCGAACCTCGCGGATGACGCCGGCGCCTCTGAGACGTTCAGGAAGCTACGCTCGATGGGGAGAACCAGAGTATGGGTTTCTTACACCCTTCCCTTTCTCCTAGTTCTGGGGGTGGGATACCTGAGTTCGATAATATTTGGTGACTTCGCCCTCTGGTTTTTCAGTTTGTTCATCTACTGAGGGTGAAAAGAAGCCGGTTTACCATTCTACGTAATGCTGCTTGAGGTTATGGTCAATCTGATATGAGCGCTTTCGGCCTTCACGGTATCCAATTCATCAAGGTTGGTGAGGTCATTGCCGATTCTTTTAATGCTACATTACGACGAAGAATAATCCAATATTGTTACATGATAATAAATAATAATCGGAGCATATAGGTTTCAACACCATAAACCCTTTTTAAACTAAGGTGGGGGTTTTGGGTTGCGGTATTTATGAATGGAGCCGAGGGCGGATGCCCATGATGGGAAGCACCTAAAACTCCCGTTTGCCTAGGCTTCTTGTATGTATATCGGGTTGGACCAGGCGGTCCTGTCATTCTCATCAGTTGCCTCGACCCGGATGTAGGTCTCCTTCTTCCGCGGGGTGTACTGTGCCTTGATGAGGGGTTTGTTTTCCGCCCAGTATTTTGTGCCTCGGCTTGGGGCGGAGAGGAAGCCTATGGATCTTGTGGGGCTGGTCTTCGCGACTATTGTGTCTTCTTCGATTGTTATTCCTTTGATCTCGGGGCCGTTGCTGGCGTAGAACTTGCCCGCCTTTATGGATGCGAGGATTGAGGCGGGGTCTGGTTCGGCTTTGACGCTTATCCACGAGATGGCGGAGTCGGGGATCTTCATGGGCTCGGGGGTGCCGTGGTGGTCGTCGGTAGCGAAGAGGAGCGTCCGCTTCCCCTCGGCGAGGATGGAGTCGACGTGTGGACGAGAGTCGCCTGCGCCGTTGTATATCTCGCAGTTGGAGTTGTAGATCTCGACGCCGTCGTAGCGGGTGAAGTGGAGCATGTCGTTTATGTTTAGGCCGCTCCAGTAGGGGTGGGCGAGGATGGCGACTCCTCCCTGCTTCTTCGCGTCGTCGATGGCCCGCTGGGGGTCGCCGGCTGGGTCGAAGTCGGTGTAGGGGAGGCGCTCGCGTATGCCTACGGCGACTATGTGGTATGTTGTCACGGCCTCGGTTCTTCCGAGGCTGATCTCCATGCCCGGGAGGAGAGTCATCCCCCTAGGGTCTAGGTTGTTGGGATCTGTGAGTCTGCCGTGGTCGGTTATGCTGAGGAAGTCGTAGCCTTTGGAGGCGTAGTGGTCGACGACGGCTTGGGGGCTCTTTGTGCCGTCTGAGGCCGTTGTGTGGGTGTGGAGGTTTCCCCGCAGCCATTTGCCGTCTGTGTTGAAGGGGTCGGTGTATTCGGTGAGCATGTGGGTATCTGTGTGGGTGTGTTTATAGTGGTTCCCTCATGCGAGGGTTGCGATTACGTAGATGCCAGCGAAGATGGTAGCGGAGCCGAGTAGGCGTGGGGCGCCGTAGCCCTCGCCGAGGATGAAGACGCCAATCAGGGCGCCGATTACGACGCTGATCTGTCGGAAGGCGAGGAGGTAGCCGACGGGGGTGAGGGTCATGGCTATGAGGACGAGAAGGTATCCGCCACGCATGAGTGCGCCGGATACGGTTATCCTCCTCCAAGTGGTGCGCCACTCGGTTCGGATGTTGTTCCATCCTCTTCTGTGGAGGATTATGGGGGCGAGGAGGAGTGTGATGGCGATCTCCAGCCAGAAGGCATAGAGTATGGGGTCGACGCGTGTCACCGCTGCCTTATCGCTGAGGGAGTAGGCAGTCGTTCCTATGGCGGCGATGAGGGCGAATCCGAAAGCGGGACCCTTGAAGCTGTGAAGGGGTTCGAGAAAGCTGCCTGGCTGTAGTGACTTGAGGTGGAGGATGTAGACGCCCGCGAGGACGAGGAGTATCCCCGCTACGCCGGCGGGGGTGAGTGGATCGCCTAGGAATACCGCCCCCGCCACGGCGACGAAGAGGGGCGCGCTCCTCGCGACGGGGTAAACGGTGCTGAGGTCGCCCGCGTCGTAGGCTCGGCTGAGGGCGAGGAAGTAGACGACCTCCGCGACGGCGCTGGCGATGAGAAAGGGTAGGACGCTGATGGGGAGCGTCCAGTCCCTGAGGAGCAGGATGAAGACGGGGAGTAGGGTGACCTGGCTTGTAAGGTTCATTAGGAGCATGAAGGAGTCCTTCTCGCGTGACCCCTTGGCGAGGTAGTTCCAGGCGGCGTGAGAGGCCGCGCTGACTAGGATGAGGGCTACGGCGAGGGGCTCCACGCTGTGTACGGGGCGGTGGGAGTTAAAATCATTAGCAACCTCCCCCACCTCTACCCCATGGCGGACAGGTGCTTCGTCGCGGTCGACATCGACGAACCCGCTCTCAAGGGGGCGCTTCTGCGTGCCCAGGGGGCGATCGTGGCGACGGGGGCGGACATCAAGGCCGTTGAGGAGGAGAACATCCACATCACCCTCAAGTTCCTCGGGGAGATACCGGAGGAGAGGACGGCGCGCGTCGCGGAGCTGGTGAGGGGGATATCGTTCAAGCCTTTCACCCTTGAGTTCCGGGGCGTCGACGTCTTCCCCGCCCCGAGTAGGCCGAGCGTCGTCTGGGCGGGGGTCTCGGGGGAGGCGTCGGAGATGCTGGCGGTCTTCACCGAGCTGGAGAGGGGGCTCAAGGCCCTGGGCTTTGAGCAGGAGAGGAGACCGTTCCAGCCCCACGTGACGCTATGCAGGGTGAGGGGTGGGAGGAACAGGACTCAGCTCGCCGAAGCGATGAAGGCGATGGAGGATGAGGAGTTCGGTCCCCTGAGGGTCGAGCACATCAGGCTGAAGAAGAGCGTCCTCACGAGGAGCGGGCCCATCTACTCGACGGTGGCGGAGTCTAGTGTACTCGGCTAGGATGGATTTAGGGTAGCCTCCCCAAGGATTAGGGGAACAGATCCTTATCCCGCGGCCAGACAAGATCTACCGCTTTAGAAGACTCGTCCCTCCGGTAAGTGTATCCCCTGATGACCGCGGCCGGGACACCCTCATCAGCCTGACCAATAACAAGCTCGGCAGCCCCGGCTAACTCGTCGGCCACGGCTATGTTCTTCACCCTCAGCTCGTAACCGAATAGGTCCCTTTCACCCCTCCTATCCCTTAGCACGTTTAAACCGGATGTACCGATGGCGACGTTTACCTCGCCGGATCGGTGGGCCCTCCCATGCGTATCCGAGATGATTACGGCTACGTCTATCCCGCCGAGTTCCTTTAGTCTGTCTCGGATTCTCTTAGCGGATTGATCCGGGTCGACCGGTAGCAGTGCGTAGGTCTCGGTTCCGGCTACGTTGGACTTGTCAATCCCCGAGTTGGCGCACACGAACCCTTGCCTCGTCTCGGTTATTAGCACACCCGGGGCCATCCGCCTTACCGCCCTCGACTCCCGTAGGACGATCTCCACAACATTCGGGTCCTTCCCGGTTTGGGCCGAGTAGTTCAGCGCGGCTTGTGACGGCTCTACTGAGGATAGGTCGACGAGTCTGCCTTCGGCCTTCGATACTACCTTGTGGGTGATGACCAGGATATCACCGTCGCGTAGGGTATCTGTGCCGATTGTTGCGTCGTAGATCAGTTGGGCTAAGTCGTCCCCCGGCTTGATCATTGGGAGTTTGGTGATGGGGTGTATCTGGATGACCATTACGATCAATCCTGTATCAGGTGCTAGTATAAACATGAGGTGCTTGGTTGCATAAAATTGTGCTTTGACGCGTGCGCATTATGGTTGCGACGCTGTCGGTAGGCATGTGGGAGGCTTTGGAGCCGAGCTCTTCCGGCATCCTATGCGGTAGATATTTCAACGGTCCCTGCCCCTATGCTTCTCCGGTGATGCCATCCTTGCCGCTACCCGAGCCCTGGCCCAAACTCAAGAGGAAGATACTCGCAGAAGCGAAGCCAAGCCAACGTGAACACGACGAGATAAATACATACATGACGGGGATGAGGGGTAGCCTCGAGGAGGCGCTCAGGAAGGATGGTATCGATGCGGACGTTGAGATCCATGGCTCAGTCGCCCGGGACACTTGGCTCGTCGGGCAACGCGACATAGACACGTTCATCATCCTGCGCCGCGGCTCGGGGCGGAGGGACCTTCTGAGGGTCAACGAGGCCGTGAAGAGGTTCGTCGGCGAGGGCTGGGTCGAGGCCTACGCGGAGCACCCCTACGTCAAGAAGGAGATGGGGGGCTTCGAGGTCGAGTTCATCCCATGCTTCAGAGCCGAGGTGGGGAGGGGACTCATCTCCTCCACCGACCGCAGCCCCCTACACACGGGTTACCTCCTCCCCCGCCTCACCGATCCCCTCAGGGACGACATCAGGGTACTCAAGGCCTTCATGAGGGGCATCGGAGTCTACGGTGCCGAGATCAAGGTCGGCGGCTTCTCCGGCTACCTCTGCGAGTTGCTCGTCCTAGCCCATGGCTCGTTCGCGGCCCTCATAGAGGCGGCGGCGAACTGGAGTGACCACCCCATCATACAGCTTGAGAAGGGCGTGGACCCGGCCAAGTTTCGGGAGCCCCTCGTCGTCGTTGACCCCGTCGACGCGAACAGAAACGTCGCCTCGGCAGTCACGGAAACAGTCCTCTGGACCTTCGTCGTAGCCGCCCGCGCCTTCTCTAAGAAGCCCAGTGAGGGCTTCTTCACCCCCGAGGCCCACGACGCTTCGAGGCTAGAGGAGGAACTAGGCAACAGGGGGGTGGACTTCCTCTTCATAGTCATCCCCGACGAGGACCCGCCCGTCCCGGATACCCTCTGGGGGCAGCTCTACAGGACGGAGAAAGCTCTTGGGAGGGCGCTGGTGGAGAGGGGGTTCAAGGTCTTCAGGTCGGCGACCTGGAGCGACGAGGCTGAGAGGCACATATTCGTCTACGAGCTTGAGGCCATCACCCTCCCGCCCGTCGTGAAGAGGGTGGGGCCCCCGGTCCGACTCGTCAAGGACAGCGAAGACTTCCTCTCAAGATACATCGGGTCCCCGGACCTCGTGAGCGGCCCATGGATAGAGGGCGCGAAGTGGTGGGTCGAGGTCAGGAGGAGAAACGCATTCACGCGCGAGCACCTGAGGGAGGCGCTAGTCAACGGGTACGAGGAACTCGGGGTACCGAAGCGCCTCGCCGACCTCCTGGGGAAGGGCGGAGGCGTATACGTCAACTTGGAGATCACACCTGAGCTGCGGGGAGAGTTCCCGCGGTTCCTCGAAGGCTTCCTGAGGGGCAGGCCTGACTGGCTTGGGTGAACGTGTCCCAATAGACGAGCTCCTCACGCACCCCCAAGGCTTCCTCATCTGCTGGCCCAAGTGGGACGCTGAGGTCGCCCGGATGAAGATCGAGGAACTCAGGGGGATGGGCGTCGAGTACATCGTCTTCGAGGGGCCGCACAAGGTGGAGACGATACCCGTTCTAGGTAAGGGGAACACCTCCATCGTTTTGAAGGCCTTGACCCGCGGCGGCGCCTACGCAGCCAAGCTGAGGAGATCAGACGCCGACAGAGTAGGCTTCGACGAGGAGGCGAGGCTCCTACGGGTGGCGAACGGCGTGGGCGTAGGGCCTAGACTACTGGCCTGGGGGCGCGGAGCCCTCCTGATGGAGCTAGTCGAGGGACCCTACCTGAGCGACTGGATCAAGGTAATGACCCCGTCAGACGCCGGGACGTTACGCTCCGTGTTCCGCAGCCTCGTGGACCAGGCCCGGCGCCTCGACGAGGCGGGGCTCGACCACGGCGAACTCGTCCGGTTGAAGAGGCACACCATGATGCGCGGCCTTGAACCAGTCGTCATCGACTTCGAGTCCGCGAGCACAGCAAGACGCGTCGCCAACGTGACCACGGTGATCCAGTCACTCTTCCTGAACACGCAGGCGAGCATGGTCGTCGAGGGGATAATGGGGCTCCCCGACAGGGAGAAGCTGCTCGGAGCCCTCAGGGACTACCGGAGAGACATATGCGAAGGGAGTTATGAAGCACTCCTGCACGCCGCTGGGCTAGAAAAAGATTTCACCCCCTCCACCCCTCCTTAATCCCATGGAGTACAAGGAAGCGACTCGCCTGAGCATCGACGAGCACAGGGAGGCCCTCATAGGGATCAGCAACAGTATACACGAGGAGCCGGAGCTCGGCCACCAAGAGTTCAAGGCCTCGGCCCTCCTAGTCGAGGCGCTGAGGGGTCACGGCTACACCGTGGATCTGGGCGTCGTGGGGATGAAGACGGCCTTCGTGGCGCGGGGCCCGAGGAGGGAGGGCCCGACCATCGGCGTTCTCGCCGAGTACGATGCCCTCCCCGGGATCGGGCACGCCTGCGGGCACAACCTCATAGCCGCCTCTGCCCTGGGCGCCGCCATCGGCCTCTCGGCCGTGGCGAAGGAGCTACCCGGAAACGTAGTCATCTACGGGACGCCCGCCGAGGAGGGGGTCGTCGAGAACGCGGGTGGGAAGGTCGTCATGCTAGACGAGATCAGGAAGGCGGACGCCGCCATAATGGTCCACCCCGCCAACATGTGGGGGAGCTACAGCACAAACAACGCCCGTGAGAGCTTCCTCGTCGAGTTCTTCGGGAAGAGCAGCCACGCCGGTGGCGCCCCCGAGAAGGGGATCAACGCCCTCGAGGGGGTCATCCAGACATTCAACGGGATAAACGCGCTGCGCCAGCACATCAACAGGGATGTACGCATCCACGGCATCATAAAGAGGGGTGGAGACAGCCCGAACGTCGTCCCCGACTACGCGAGCGCCCACCTATACGTCAGGGCCCCCACCATGCCCATGCTCCAGGAGTACTACGGCAAGGTCCTCGACATAATAAAGGGGGCTGAACTCATGACCGGCACCAAGAGCAAGGTGAGGAAGATCGCGAACACTTATGCCAACTCCCTCCCGAACAAGACGCTCACCGACCTCTTCAGGAAGGAGATGGAGGAGGCGGGCGTCGACTTCCCCGAGGAAAAGGAGCCCCGGAAGGGTGGCGGGAGCACCGACTTCGGCAACATCAGCCAGGTCATGCCCGCCCTCAGCGCCTACATCAACATCGGCCCAGTGACGCTCCACAGCCCCGAAGGCGCCGCTATGACGGCGACGCCCGAGGCACACGATGTGATGATAAAGGCGGCGAAGGGCCTCGCCTTCACGGCCATCGACCTCCTCACGAGGCCAGGGCTACTCGAGGCCGCGAAGAAGGAGCAAGGGCAGAGGCTCGTCGAGCAGGCGAAGCAGTCATCCTAGAAAGCCGCGCCGACTACCCCTTTTTAGGGGCGCTTACCCCCCCTGAGCCGAGTTAGTAAGCTTTTTACTGTGGCTGTTGTGTCTAGTGTTGGATTCGGGATCGTGGTCTAGCTTGGTAGGATTCGTGCCTGGGGCGTACGAGTTCGTGAGTTCAAATCTCACCGATCCCACCAACCCATAAACCCATTTTCGATAAAGTTACAGGTCTGACCGCCACCCAGCCTAATTACGCATAAATTGACTCAACAGATTTTACCATAACCAAAATAATTTCATATGTTAATGGAAGGGTGCTCAGTCCCGACCGCATCATCCAGAGGGGAAAAAGTTCGGGTCAAGGCAGCCCGCGTTGTGGATATCAGTTCTTTAATATTACAGTGTCGCTTGAGAAATCATGGCATCTCCACGAGTCATAATAGGCATGATGATGCATGAGACAAACACCTTTAGCACCGTCAAGACCGCCCTGAAAGATTTCCCCCCCCAATACGGTGAGGAACTTATACACACCTACAAAGGCACCAGATCAGGTATCGGGGGATTCATAGACGTGCTCGAGAGACACGGCGCGGAGATAATCCCCACTATTGGGGCAGGCGCCACCCCGGCGGGCCCCTTCGCAAACAAGGACTACCAGAGCATAGTGAATACTATAATCAAGGTAGTCACTGATACCAAGGATATAAATGGGGTTCTTCTTGCCCTGCACGGAGCCATGATCGCCGAAGACGTACCCGATGCGGAGGGCACACTACTCAAGAAGATACGTGAATCCCTAGGCCCGAAGATCCCAATAATAATCACACTCGACCTACACGGCCTAATCTCCAAGCTGATCGTCGACAACTGCGACGCCATATTCGGGTACGACACAAACCCCCACATAGACATGTACGAGAGAGGGGTAGAGGCCGCGGAGACCATCATTAAAACGATCAGGGGAGAAGTGACCCCGGTGGTGGCCTTCAAGAAGCTGCCCATGCTCCCACCGACTATCAACCAGAGGACCACCGAGGGCCCTATGATAAAACTGCTGGAGAAGGCTCGCAGATACGAGAAGATGAAGGGCGTCATCAACGTATGCATCTTCCCAGCCTTCGCGTACACGGACGTGGAACGGGTCGGCTCAGCGGTTGTGGTAGTCACGGACGATGATCGGGAATTAGCTCAGCAGATCAGCGACGAACTGGGCGAAGCCATGTTCAACTGTAGGGAAGAGTTTTTGAAGACACTGACACCGATCGATGAGGCAGTCAATAGAGCGATCATGGCGCCCGAAGGACCCATCATTCTAGCCGACGTGGCCGATAACCCAGGGGGAGGCGCACCCGGAGACGGGACAGAGATACTCAGAGAACTAATAAAAAGGAAGGCAAAGAATGTGGGGGTCGCATGCATCAAAGATCCCGAAGCCGTCGCCAAAGCCATAGAGGTGGGGGTCTCAGGTCAGTTGGATATGAGGATCGGGGCCAAGACTGACCACAATCACGGCGAGCCCATCAGGGTAAAGGGAATCATTCGAACCGTTACCGATGGACGTTTCGTCTACAAGTCGGGGGAGGTTGGAGTAACGGCGGATGTAGGGCGGACCGCTGTAATCGATATAGATGGAATAGAGGTCATACTCACGGAGAGGAGCCACGCCCCCAATGATCCCGAGATCTATAGGCGGAACGGCATCGAGCCTAAGGACAAGAAGATCCTTCTTCTAAAGAGCCGAGGCCACTTTAGGGCGGCATATGAGCCCTTCAGCAAGGAGGTCATCGAGGTAGACGGCCCAGGGCTCACCACACCCAACCTTAAAAGGTTCACATATACTAAAATTCCTCACCCCATGTGGCCCTTTGACAAGATGTAACACGCACCCACATCTTCGACTATTTGAACTGTGCGAACTTAATTTCATAAAACGTTGTTAAGAGAAGCAATATCTGCCTACGTGCAGCTTTTTACCTAAAACTCGTACGATTTAAAAAAAAGTGGTTATGAGTTATTTTTCGTTTTTGGCCAGGGTCTTTTTTCGGCGGGGATCATCGCGTAGATTACCAATATGAGGACAACTGGAAGTGCCAGCATTGCGTATGGGAGAACCAGCCATGTGTTCATTAAATAGTCTATCCTCCCGAAGATCATGTTGAACCTCGAGAGAACCGTGTTCGCGAACGAGTAGCCGAAGGCCGCCATCATTCCGTACCTCGCGATGGTTGAGATGAGGCTGAGGCGTCCTCCCTGCGCCTTGGGGAACGTGAATATGAAGAAGTAGACAGTCGCTAGAGTTATTATGATGAAGATGAGGTTACTGAAGGCTGCCCAGGCATCAAGCCCTAGAACCTTCATCGACGCTGTTGAGATGATCTGAGCGATGAACTCGGAGGTTACAGTTGACCTCAAGGTTAAGCCTATGCCGATACCTACGATGAGGGCCATGGGAACCCTGCTCACCCAGAAGTAGGTTTTGTGGTACCTCATATACATGATTATGCCGAGAATGAAGACGATAGAGTATAGAATGTTGCCAGCGGTTAAAGGAGCCCATCCGTACCTCACTATGTTGTCAACGCCGTATACTAGGCTGTGACCCGCTGCTGCGCCGACGAAGGTATGTTCAGCAAACTTGAAGAAGGGGTTGTCTCTGAAGGCGATGCTGTATATCCAAATCGTGAATAGGGCTGCTAACCAGATTTGAACTACTGAAGCTAGTTCCATTTTTAACTCTTCCCTCCTGAGAATTTTTTACCAAAGTAAGCGATGTTACCCACTACGACGAGGGCGATGCAGAAGAGGTGCGTTACTGTGATGACGTCGGCTGATTTTACTCCTCGTCCCGGGGCCTTCACGAGTAGCTCAATCTGGCCCGCCTGGGCTCCCGAGACTACAGAGACGATCTGGCCGGCCTTCTGGTATGGTAGCATCGTCGGGACCATCATGGCTAAGACGCAGCACAGATACGGTGTCTTATAGGACGTGTACCACTGCCTTACCCAGCCCTCAGACTGGTCGCCTCCAGTCGTGTATTCGATTAAGAGTGCGAAGTCTTCCGCGCTGTCTACCCCTTGCATGATGCTGTACTTGCTTAGCGGGGTGCCTTTGTAGTCGGTTGTAGTGGTCGCACTAATGCTTTTCCCGACTGCAGCCATGGCTGTCTCGGTGCCCGCGATGTATCCTATGTGGATGTAGTCTTTTCCGTATTCCTTTCCGAATCGGGCTATGTTGAGCTCAGTCATCGCCTTCTCCCAGAGGAGGGGGCCTTCGCTAGCGGTGGACATAGTCACCACTTTTATGTCGGCTTTCTTGAAGAGTTGCGCATATGTTGCAACAGCAAACGGTGCAAGTTCAGGCTCGCCCCCACCAGAGTAGCCGAAGTCGACCATTACAACAGACCCCGCGGGTAGCGCTTCTATTGTATCGTACCATCTCTTTACCTCGGCGGAGATGGGCACGGGGAATCCGATGGGAAATAGCATTGGGACAATAATACATACCAGTAGTAGGCCGTAGAGGATCTCCCTTGGGATGTCTTCGAGTCTATCCCAGATTGTCTTTGGTTTCGCTGTCATGCTTTAACCTCCTTTTTCACCCTCGGTGGTCTGTCCGAGGAAACCGGTCTCCCTTCCAATCATAGTCCTTAAACCAAGGGCAATGGCGCCTAATGCAGCACCGATCATGATGCCACGTTGAGCAGAGGTTGTTGGCACGGAGCTGAGCCAGCTGTCCATATTAACCAGGATTGGAAATTGTGCCGCCAATGCGGGAGCATTCCGCGCTAGAACTATAACCCCTACAATCAGAAGTAACGCGGATTCAGCGTTTTTGGCTCTCAATGCTCGGTAGATGCCGGAAGTCATGTAGAAGCCAAGAGATGAATAGACAGTGGCGCTTAGTGCGAAGTAAGAGGAGTTGTATAACCACGAGTATTGGGTTGATGTGGCTCCCATGATTACACCGACTAACGTGAATAGTACGAGTATAATGAGTAACCATAGGCTATAGGGCCACTGGCCTTTCGCCCTACGGGACACCTGTTTACCGTGGAACACAAACATGTTAACGGCTCCAAAGCCGAGGGTGAAGGCTGTTAAAATGATTCCCCAGTTCTGCAGCATCGTTACAGTGCTTTTTAGCTCGATGGGTAACACGAAATACTCCAATAAGAATATCACTGCAGTAATGAATACAAGCGCAATTGGGACACTCTTCTTCATAATTATTGACATTCATTCATCCTCCTATAATTTCATCACGTTGATCAGAGCATTGCTGCCCGCGAGTGTGAGTATCACGCCGACCAACATCAGGATAAGCGCGATGAATTTTCCGACGTCTTGCCCTCTTATACTTCCGGTTAGTACCGCATCCTTTGATACGTAAGCTCCTGCAGCATAGATCTCCTCCGCGATGAGTAAGTAGTCACAGACAACAGCGAAGAACGGGATCTGGTAACCCCTCGCAGTTCCGGCAAGCTGTATTGAACCGATCCTGTAGAATGTCTCGGCGAACAACATCGACTCCGCGTAGAATGGCCCGATCATTATGTTAGCGGCGGGGCGCTCCCTTTCCGCGACTCCTTGCACAGCTGAGGCGTAAGCGAACTGCTCGCCAGACATGTACCTGACTTGGTCGTCCGCGTCGAACTCGTCAGCTTTGCCGGCTCTGGTGTATGCTTCTTTCATCAACTCGGTTGCGATGGGCATAACCTGTGACTGGTACACAGTGTAGATTACCCTCACACCTAATTTGGCACATATTTCAGAGACGTATGAGAGTACACTAAGTCCTGCAACAAGTTGAGAAGCCATATTAGTATTCAATTCACCAAGGCCTGTCGTGTAGTGTACGGGCTTACCCATCTCGGCTGCCCTACCAATCATTTCAGGTAGAGCGTCGAGCCCAGCTATCTTTCGGAATGTTGGGAGATTTTTTTTAGCTAACTCCATGCACACTATGATTAAAACACAGATGGCGATCAACATACCGAGGGCAAACATTCTTCCTGCAACCAACATAGAAATTCAATACCCCGAAAATAATTATTGTATGTATTGGTTATAAGATTTATCCGCATAAACCATTCAATACTATTTAACATTTTTTGCTGTCTTATTAAAAAATTAATTCGATGATTTAATTTAGTTATATAAATAAAATGATTTCGAAAAATCGGTATAACAAGAGAACAAACTGACGTTTGTTTATAAGTAGAAAGCCCGAGATAGTGAAAAATGCTATCTTTGAGGTTAATAATTCAGAAAGTTATAGTGAAGCCTATCAAAGTCCTCTTATATACTCATTTTTTGTTTTCTGTGACTCTTTTTGCGAATAATCCACCTAAAGCACCCCCAATTATTAAAAATATTAAATAGATGATTACCCCCCAGAGTGCTTCTATAAGGTCGAAAACTATCAGTCTGAAAACTTGGTTCACCAAGAAAGCCGCTATCCCTGCCCTCAACCCGATATTTACTTGATTTTGCAGTTTCTTACGAGTAAGCCCATAGGACCCTATGAAGCTAGCTTCAAGATATATGAAGGATGAGAGAAGTGTCAGGTTTAACGCCGCTTGGCCTGGAAAGAATAGTGAAGAGATATAATCCCACACCCAAATTATGCCACATGTGAAGAGTGCAGCTCCAAAATAACTTTCGAAACCCGGCTCACTCACACTCATGATGACCCCTTTAACCTACCTTTACCATCTAGGCAGATAATTGACTTTGGGTGCCATAATAATTAGGAGCGTCGGTAGGAGTATAGGCGGCGGCCGTTGCGCGTAATTGTCGATGAGCACGCTTGGCCAATTTCTTTTAATAAAAAGTGAGCCACTTTCACTCAATGTCGAATGATATGGTCAAGTACTATAAAGACAGGGCAAAGGAGTACGAGCAAATCTACGAGCGGAGTGACCAACGTCGCCAGGAGGAACAGGACCTCATGGGGGGCGAGATGAAGCGTTTCCTCTCAGGCATGGACGTGATAGATATCGGGTGCGGAACTGGCTACTGGACCCAGGGGGCCTCGGAGACTGCGAGGAGCATCGTGGGAATCGACGTCAACCAGACCGTCCTCGACATCGCGATTAGCAAGACCTACCGCTGCCCCACGGAGTTCAAAGTCATGGACGCCTACAGGATAGAGTACCCTGAAAAAACATTCAGTGGCGCTCTCGCGAGCTTCTGGTTGAGCCACGTCAGAAGGGAGGACCTCGACGAATGGATCGAACAGATGCACAGGGTACTCAAACCCGGAGCACACGTATTCCTATCCGACAACACATTCATCGAGGGAATCGGAGGAGACTCAATAAGCAAACCGGGGGATCCTAACACCTACAAGCTACGTACCCTCAACGACGGAAGCAAACACCTGATCTTGAAAAACTACTTCACCAAAGATGAGCTCTTGGAGCTCTTCAGCCGACACACGGGATGCATCACGGGAGAAAATATCTTCCATGGGAGATGCTTCTGGTGGATAAAATATACACTCGTGCGCGCATGAAGCCATCGGACACCTACTGGGACAAAGGGTATCGATCAACCATTCTAGAGATACGCGCGCGAAAAGTCATATTACACGTGGTTATTGCATGGTATTATCAGAGTTACACAGAACAAATAAATCAAGAGGTTTCGTATTAACTCCGTTTTCAGCCTGCACTCATCAAATAAACCACCAAGCAAGCATCAACGACACCAAAAAACCATCAACACCCCCACAAACCCACCCCAGACACACAAGCAGCAGCCAA
>Ga0315285_10003107_pt1 | contig 17379 bp, 26 predicted proteins | sample YL17G09_36_MG_FD_203698 | JGI IMG/M metagenome (GOLD analysis project Ga0315285, IMG submission 203698) | Sediment microbial communities from Yellowstone Lake, YNP, Wyoming, USA - YL17G09_36 | ecosystem: Environmental > Aquatic > Freshwater > Lake > Sediment | place: USA: Wyoming | collected... | reverse complement strand
GATTTGATTAATGAGGCTATCGATATCAGATCAGTATGCAGAACAAGGTTTCTTTCTGGGACGCATTGAGCGTCGCAGCCGCAGAAAGTGCAAAGTGCGAGGTGCTATTTTCCGAAGACTTGGCAGATGGAGAAGTCCTGCGTGGAGTCAAGATCAGGAATCCACTCTGACCAAGGGGCATAGAGAGCCCTTCCCGCGAGGTGCAGCAGGCTTTCGTCGTTCGAAATAGATGCCAGGAGATACGGAGGCAGGGATGAAGCGAAAGGCTGAGCTTGACTCTCTCGAACGCGAGATCGAGGCGGATATTCACAACTATGTACCCATGACCGGTGTTAAGCGCCGCAATGTCGAGGCAATCCTCGGTGCTGCCCGAAAGACCAAGAATATCCACACAGGACAGCCTGGAGACAAAAAACGCGTTCGCAAGTCCATCGAGATCCTTTCAGGCAAGGAAAAACCGAATGATATTTGAAGGCGCTGCCCAGCCACCTGCAGTCTCCTGTTCTCCCTCGATGACCAGTGCGGAAATCGCAGCCTTCGGCAAAGGGCCGAAAAGGTGAGGAACTCACCCTACCGGCCGACGACCTTCAAAAAACCAGCTCTTCAATCTCATCCCTCTCCAGGCCCAGCTTGATGCCAGGAACATCCATAGGAGACCTCGGGTTTCTCTCAGGTTTGAGAATGAAAATCTGTCCATCGTGCCTGCGGATGCGGACAACTCCTTCGCACATCGCCCTATCGAGTACAGAAGAGAGTCGCTGACGAGCTTCCGAGTACGTGTACTCTTTCACGAAGTCATCTCAACCACCCCGGCGTGTGCGTCACGTGCTGCACTGAGAAGTCCCCGATCAAAAGCTATCAGGTCGGCACCGCTCGTCGAAGTATTGCGCCCGCGATTCTCCTTCCAAATCGTCTACACAATCTGGTATTGAGTTGGCCTAACGTGCCTTCTGATTGGCGAGCCTCGTCAGTGTCCGAAGAATGCCATTTACCTCTCTCGAATTCCTGAAGACCTTCGCCACATCCGGATCGAGCACAACGATGTTCGTGCCTTTGGCGAAGCTCTTCGCGTACTTTCCCCTCACCCCTTTTGAAAAGTCATATTCCGCCTTCATTTCCATGTCATCGGCCTTCGCTCTACCGTTCCTCATATACTCTCCGTTCTCGCCTAGTTGCCAGGCGCGCGCTGATGATTCGAATCCCCGATCCCCTCTCAGTATGCGATACGACCACCAGCCTATGCCCAAACGTCTCTCCCATCAGAGTATATCTCTTTTCAGAATCCGAGTGCTCCAAGTCGGGGATGGTGATCGACAGGGAATCACCGAACGCGGAGCTCGCTTCTTCAAACGAAACACCGTGCTTCGCACTGTTGAGGCGGGCTTTGGCCTGATCCCAGCGAAAGATCAGGGCCATGCTAACTAGCCACTATCCACATCGATTCGCCTCGGTGGCCGATACACGACCCCTTCATGGCCTATCAACTATGGCACAATCGGCTTCCCCATGCTACTGCTGATTCAGCGGGCGTACTCAGAGTAGCCAGCCGGCTCAGGAAATCTTTCGTTGTGAGGGCTCTGACATGGGCGATGGCTTCTGCCCCGGGGAGCCTCACGGCCAGCGGACTTCGAGCGCGGGCAGGGCACCCAGCGCGGGGAGCGCCGCCAACAACGGGTCGCGCGCCCGGTCTGCGACCTCGCCCATGAGCGAGTTCAGGATGAGCCGGCCGGACTCGGAAAGGCGCAGACACGAGTGAGATCCAACCGACTGTTCCACGGGCTGGGCGAGCCCGCGCTGGACCCACCGCTGCCAGAGCCCAGGGAAAAGCTCCTCGAAGCTCCTGCCGAACCGACGCTCCAGACGATCCGCCGGGATGCCTGCTGCCAGGCGCAGGCCCATCATGAGGTTCTCGATCAGGAAGTCTCTCGGCTGGATGGCCTCGACCTCCATCTCCCACAACTTTTCCCGTCCCACCAGATACCCCTCGATGCTCTCGGGGTTGCTGAGCCGGCACACAGGGTGTTCGCTGAGACCCGAGACCGCTTTCCCATGCGCCTCCAAGACCCCACGCAGGAGCTGAGCCGGCAACGTCGACACCGCACCAGGCCCCACCCCGAGGTACGGCTCGAGGTTCCAGTAGCGCAGGTTGTGCTTCGATGCCTTCCCGGGCAGGCAGAAGTTGGAAATCTCGTAGTTCTCGAATCCCCTCCGCTCCATTTCGTCCTTGCCCGCGAACCACAGCTCCTCGTCGCACTCAGGTTCGTTCATCGCGATGCCGCCCGCTTGCACCTGCTCGAACAAACCCGTGCCGGGCTCGAGTGTGAGGGAGTACAGGGATGCGTGGGAGACGGGGAGAACGTCCAGGACGGAGAGGTCCGCGCGCACGTCGGCGGCAGACTGGCCGGGGATCCCCGCGATGAAGTCGAGGCTCAGGTCCCCGGTCCACCGCGCGCGCAGCAGCTCGAGCGCTCTCTCGTTGTCCCGGCGGGAGCCCGGTCTTCTCAGCAGTCCAAGGCGCGCCTCGTCCATGGTCTGGATGCCCACGCTGAGCCGCGACACTCCCGCCTGGCCGCAGACATCCAGAAACTCCTCGTCGATGGATTCGGGGTTCGCCTCGACCGTCCATTCCTGCCAGCCGGTCCCCCGAAACTCAGAAAGCAGCCTGTCGAGATTCTCCCTCGAAAGAGCGCTTGGAGTCCCCCCGCCGACGTACAGAGTCTCCAGGTGCACATCCCGCTCGCGCCCCAGGGTCTCAAGGAAGAACCTGGCCTGCTCGATGGTTTGCGCGACAAGGCTCTGCTCGACGGGAGCCGAGACGGTTGCCCGAGGCACCGAAAAGAAATCGCAGTAAAGGCATTTGCCGGCACAGAGGGGAACATGGATATACAGGGAGAGGGGGAGCGAGGAGTGGTTAGGGTTTTCCAATTGAACGGGGCGGCCAGTAGCGGAAGATGACCTTCGCGAGGATCCTCGAACCGTCGATCGGGCCCCAGGAGCGCGAGTCGCTCGACTCGGTCCGATTGTCTCCCAGGACGAAGTACTCATCCTCGCCCAGGGCGATATCCTCAGAGTTGCCCGAGAACGGGAGCGAGGAATCCCATCCCTTGGCGGCGAGCGCCTGCGAGGCAGGGAGGGCCGTGGGCAATAGTTTTGCCTCGGGGACGAACTCCTTCGAGCCCTTCGCCTTGATCAGGGCAGAGAAGCTCCTCAGCCGAATCGTGTCCCCTGGCACCCCGATCACACGCTTCACCATCGATGCGTTCACCCGTTCGCCGTACAGGTCCCTGCGCAGGGTCGCCTTCTGGAGCGTGAAGAACGCCGCCAGGGGCTCGAACAGTCGACGCGCGAAGGTCGTGTCCTGCACGTAGGGGGGGCGGATCACGACGATGTCGCCCCTTGCGGGCTTGGATAAACCGGGAAGACGGGCCTTGGACAGGGGCACCCGGGGGCCGTAGGCGAGACTGCTCACCACCACGCGGTCCGCGGGTTCGAGGGTGGGTGACATCGAGATGGATTCAACGCGGGAGGTCGAGACGAGGAAGTGGGCCACAACGATGTACAGAAGGAGCGCCATGAACACGATGCGGAACGCGAGGGAACCAAAGAGGCTGAACCGCTTCTTCCGCATCGAGGAGGAGTAGCGCTCCACCGAGCCGATCATGAGCCTACCTGACCGCGCCGAATCGGGTGAGGGGCCAGTAGCGCAGCAGGCCCTTGCCCAGCACCTTTGATAGGCGCACGGCGCCGAAATAGCGGGCGTCGCGCGAATTGTCGCGGTTGTCGCCCATGGGGAAAAGCCTGTCGTCGGGGATGCGCTGACCCTCCTCCAGCACCCGCCAGGTCTCGCGATAGGCTGCACTGTAGGGTTCCAGCGCCCAGCGCGTGCGGTTCTTCCACAGCTCGATCGCGATCTCGTCGCTGAGCTTGAATGCCTCGAGTGAGAGGCTGCCCGAGGAATCGCGATTCATGACGAAGTAGCGCGCGATGGCCTTTTTCTGCTCCTCGGTGGACGAGAGGTTGGCAAGCTCTAGGGCGAACCCCTCCCCCGCGCTCCTGAAGAACGGGTACTCCGCGGGGTCGAGCGTGCGCGTGTTGGGATAGGTGAAACCGAGATCCGCCTTCAGCTGGGCCTCGGTCTTCCAGTCCGCCTCGCCGGGAGTGCGGAGTTCCACGTTGCCGTCGCGCATGCGGATGCGGTCGCCGGGCATGCCGATGGCCCGCTTGATCAGGAAATGGTGCTTCGGCTGCCCGTACTCATCCCTGTCGATGTCGACGATGGACAGGGTGACCATGTAGATGACCCGCTGCAGTATGTCCTTGAGCGGGCCGCTGGAGATGTACTCGGGGCTCTCGAAGATGATCACGTCGGCTCGGGAGGGGGCTCGGAATCCTGGGACTTTAAGCATGCCCGGAATCAGCTCAGGACCATAGACGAGCTTGTTCACGAAGATCCTGTCGCCTACCAGGAGGGAGGGGACCATGGACGGCGAGGGGATCTGGTATGCCTGCAGGAGGTACTGGTTGATCAGGAGCACGATCACGACAGCCGACCCGATGGCGTCAAGCCAGTCGACAATGGGGTTTTTCTTCTTCTGTTTCTCGCGGCGCGCGATTTTCCGCCGCTTCCTCCAGGTCAGGTAGCGTTCGGTCGCCGCCTGGACGGTCTTCTCCCACTGCTGCCAGGTCATTTCCGTGCTGTTGGCCATGAGTTCTCCCGCCGCAGGATAGCATGATGGCGGAATCGTTGACAAGCCGAACACCCATCCCTATACTCGCCGTTATGCCGAAAAAGGATAGGGTCGAGACCCATTCCGACGACGCCGAGGTTTCCGTTCAGCTCAAGCCCGTGCTGGGCGTGCGGCCGGGACTCTACCTCTCGGCTCTGTACGGCCTGGCATTCGCGCTGCTCGTTTTCTTTCTCCTCTTCTATCCTGGGCTGAGGCACAGGGGAGCGTATCTGGTCGCCACATCGTTCCCTGGGCAGGCCACCGTCAAGGTTGATGGCACCTTCGCGGGAACGACCCCCTGCACTGTTTTCGTCAAGAGAGGCACGAGACAGATAGAGGTCTCGAGGCCATTCTTCAGTCCTGCCACTGCAACGCTTTCGGTCAGAGGCAGGGTCTTCGCCACTCTTCTTATTCCCGATCGGAATAAGAAATCCTTCGAGCTTTCGATCGCTGACGTGAAGCGCCTCCTGAATTGGGCCCTCCAAGACTTCCAAAACAACCCAACAATACCTGAAATCATCTCTGAGGCTGCCTGGGGCGCCTACAAGGCTCCACAGAATCGCGCAGCACTGTATCAATTCTTGAACAACTGCATGTATTACTTAACATCCGAAGAGCAGTTGCGAGAGCTGGTAGTTGCTGCTGTCCGCATCTCCAGCTCAGCGACTGTACTATCGCCGGTTGGACTGATCTCCTTGGTACAACAAATTGTACAAGTTAAACAGAAATATCCTAATTTTGCTTCATGGGCTCTTCTCAGCATCTCGCGAGACAACGCCAAGAAGCTTGCAGCCAAGCCATGGGTTGGCCAGTATCTCTCCGACTATCGGATAGCCATGTCCCAGTACTATCAGGCGTCATTCTCAGGCTCCAATGGAAGCCAGGGCGGCGCAAGGGGCCCTGTGGCCCAGGGCGTGTCCTTCCGAAGCGTTCCTCAGGGTACGCTCGTCATGGGCAACGACGAGAAGATCGACAACCTGGGCAAACTCGTCGACCAGACCCTCCCCCACCCCATCGCTGTTGGAGCGTTCTTCCTCTCCGAAACGGAGATCACCAACCGCCAATTCCAGCTCTTCCTAGATCAAAGCCCCGACTGGCTGCCTGCCAACTGCGCTTCTTTGATAGCCAGAGGTCTCGTGGGCGACCAGTACCTTGCGGATTGGACCAGCGGGCGCGCACCATCGGGCCGGGAAGACTACCCCGTGACGGGTGTTTCTTATCATGCGGCCGCAGCCTATTGCGGGTGGTTGACCCGCAAGATCGCGCCATCGGTTCCCGGTGCCGTCGTGCGGCTGCCCAGCGAGGCCGAGTGGGAATGGGCGGCTCGAGGCGGGTTGAGGGGAATGCCCTACCCTCTCGGTGAGAAACCGGGAGCCTCCGTGCTCTTCGTCAAAGGGATCAGCGGACCCGAGAAGGCAGGATCCTCGGAGCCGAACGGCTACGGGCTGCGCGACATAATCGGCAACGTCTGGGAATGGTGCGCGGACAGCTTCGCCCCTGCCGCCTTCCTGCTCTCCTCGCTTGATCCGGCAGAGAACGCCCGGCTCGCCCAGTCGCTTCCCGCATCCGGAGACCACTCCGTTCGGGGCGGCTCGTGGAACAATACGCGCGACCAGGTGAAGGTGTACACCCGCGGCTCACAGCCGGCGGACTGGTGCACCCCCTACATAGGCTTCAGGGTCGCCCTGTCGCGACCCTAGGCCCTGGATCCTGCAATGTCGAAGTCCGATCAGGGCATCAAGGTCCTCGCCCTCAACAAGAAAGCGCGGCACAACTACTCCATCGATGAGTCCTTCGAGTGCGGGATGTCGCTGGTCGGCACCGAGGTGAAGTCGATGAAGGAGGGCCGCTTGTCCTTCGGTGACTCCTACGGCTTCGTGGACAAGGGCGAGCTGTGGCTTGTGGATTTTCACATCACCCCCTACGCCCTGGGCAATAGGTTCAACCATGAGCCCCTGCGGCGGCGGAAGCTCCTCGTGCACAAGAAGGAGATCAAGCGGCTGAAGAGGGTGACGGAAGAGAAGGGCTTGACGCTGGTGCCGTTGCGTTTTTATCTTCGACGTGGTATAGTGAAGTGTGAGCTCGGGATCGCCCGAGGAAAAAAGCTCTTTGACAAGCGCGACGACATTCGGAAAAGAGACCAGAAGAGAGAGATCGAGAGGGAGTTCCGCATCAAGTAGAGGTGCGGAAAGGGCCTTCTCACAGTGCTGGCCCTCCCGCAGCGCTTCGCGCTGCTGTAGAGCTGGGCTCTCGCAGTGATAGCCCTCTCGCAACCCGCTTCGCAGGTTGCTGTCGGGGTTCGCATTTTCGCCCTACGGGTGAAAATGCTGGGGGGTGCAACGGTCTCGACTGGGGTCGGTTCGGCCCTGGGCTGCAGGTGGAGCGCCAGTCTCCTAAAAATGGCAAAAACAAAACTGCCAACAACGCAGATTTCGCACTGGCCGCGTAATTGCGACCACGGGTCTCCAGAGCGTGGTCCCGAACATCTGGAGGTGCCTGTAACAAACCGGGGCTTACCCGCGCGCGGGCCTGTACACGGGCGGGAACACTAAAGCAGGCTTTGGCGGGGAGCGGGACGCCGCCTCCCAAACTCACCGCCGAGGTTCTAACGGGCGGATAAACCTGTAGAGGTTCTTGGTCAACGCTCCAGGACGCGGGTTCGACTCCCGCCACCTCCATCATATCTATTTCTATACGAGTAGCGAAATACTGAAGAGCAGAAGCGGTGATTGTGACCCATAGTGTGACCAACAGGGAGGCACCAAATGAGGTACCACGAGCCGTTCACACTGCTCTCCCGCACGATGCCGAGCGGATTGACCGTCTGGTACTACCGCGCCCGCACGGAGGACGGCCGCCGCAGCACGGCGTGGAGCACAGGGCAGACGGTGAAGGGCGCCGCACGGGCGCACTGCCGCAGGCTGGAAAGGGCCGGCGAACTGATTCCGAAGAAAGATCCCGGCACCCCCCGAATCTCCACATTCGACGAACTGGCCCTCGACTTCTGGACTTGAGATAAATCCGACTACATCGCGTCGCGCTTGCGCTTCTCCGACCCGAACAAACCCGCCATCTCCCGACGGTACGCTCATGACTGCGCGCGAATCGTCGACCTTCATATCCTGCCGACCTTCCGACGCCGACACCTCGACTCGATCACCCCGCAGGAGGTGGAGGCCTTCGCGCTCCGACTCCGCGACGGCGGGCTCTCTGGTAAACGGGTCAACAACGTGGTCTCCTGCCTTCGAGTCATGCTCTCGGAAGCCCACAGGGCCGGCGCCGATCTCATGGGATCCGACGGGGAAGAACACTATCCGCGCCCTCGGGTCTGCGACGAAACACCGGGGCCGGCTGACGCGGGATGAGGTACTCGCCCTCTTCGCCGAGGATGCAATCGAAACAGCATGGAACGGGCACGCGCTATACCGCGCTGTCAATTTCTTCGCGTTCTTCGCGGCCGCCACTGGCATGCGGCAGGGTGAAATCCTCGCCGTCCGTGATGCTGACGTGCACGACAGATTTATCCACGTCGCGCATTCTTGGAATCCCACCTACGGGTTGGGCCCGACGAAAACCCGGCAGGCCCGCGATGTTCCCCTCCCCGCCCGCGTGTTGCAGGCCGTGCAGCCCTTCTTGGTGTCTGGCGGGTACGTTTTTAGCATGACCCGAGGGTGAGACCCCCTGCACGGGGAATCGTTGCACTGAGGCCCTCTACGGCGCGCTGGAAGCCATAGGCGTGAAGGACCGTGCCGAACGGAACATCACTTTTCACTCATGGCGACACTGGTTGAACAGCACCCTCCGCGCCCGTGGCGGCCGTAAAGGCCGAGGTGTTCGCATGAAACCGGACGACAAAATGTTTGATGGCATGGAAGAAATCTTCACGGATGTAAGCTCTGAATCGACAGCGCGGTCCTATGAAGATATCAATGCGCATCCCGAAAGGTTGCGCATTTACCACCTTGGGAAAAACTCGCAGGCGGCAAACGAAAAGAAAAAGGCTATCACGGCTGAAATCAAGGCGGAAGTACGCGCTCAATTTGCGGAGATGTGTGCGCATGATCCGAACAGGAGGGTTGCCAATATGCACGCGGTCCTTGCTGCGCAATATGACGTGAAGCAAAGATCGATCCGGAGATATTTAAAGCCCGATTAGGACTGACCCAAAATGTCCCAACCCACCGGCGCATACTAGGGCGGAGGTGGGTATGAACGCTCAAACGGAACAGATTTCGACTTACTGGACGTATCCGCAGGCGGCCGCTCTCTTCGACCCGGTTATCTTTTTCTTTGCCTCTTGACGAATTTCGCCATCTCCGCCTTGTGGAGTTGCTCCTGATTGAACCGATTCACCTCAGCAGCGAAATCACAGGGCTGCTTCGCCGAGGGCACGAGGAATGAAAAGAGATATCCCGGTTCCGATGCCATAAAACTGGTGTCGCCTTTGGTTATAATGTCCATCCCTATTATGATTCCCGGAGACGTTGGGCCTGTGTTTCCCGCGGAGACTCTCCAAGTGGAGAAAAGCACCCGTTCCATCAGCAGGATGTCAACCGTGAACACGTCTACATCTTTCGGGCCGTGAATACCAACAGTGGTTGCACGCCCAACTGCCGGCAACTTGAGGCGTAAAGCGAGATCCTCGGAAACCACAGAATTCGTTGCGCCCGTGTCCCAAAGGGCTTTGACATCTACCCAATCATGCGACAAGCCCGGAAACATGTCTGGTATCTTGATCTTAGCGGGGCTCTGGATTTCCCTGGGCTCCCCCTTGAAACCCACGGACATTCCAGAGTAGACGATGCCCTTCCTAAACTTCGGCATGCTCGGGGAAGGTGACCCTTGAATGAAACCTCATGATCTGGTTTGCGTCCGAGGAACACTGTTGCACCAAGAAAGTACCAGGCGGGTTCTTTTTCAAGGCCTCCCTGATTGCGTCCTCTTGAGTCGCATAGTCTCCGATTATGGACTCTCCCAAGACTAGGACCCACCTGCCTGGGTATTTTGAGAGGAGTTCTTCCCTGTGCCTCTTGAAGTAGTCATACTCTTTTTCTAGCATCGGAATTCCCCCTTTACATAATCGATTTACATAATCGAATAGAACACCGGCGCTTGTCAACTATGCGCTCGTTTATGAGTGGTACAAGCAATGCCGTGCGCCAGGCGCTACGAAAGCCCTACCGCGGCCCACCACGTGCGGCTGGAAGCCTCGTAACGGGTCGAACCGTTGGGTTACAGGCGGAGTCGAACACTCGTTCGACGGCAAAACGCGGGTTCGACTCCCGCCACCTCCATCCTTCATGTCTCTCAGCAACGCCTTTTTGGTCGCCGCGCTTGCGAGCCACGACAGCTCCCCGCAGCTACTTGTTTCCCAGGATCTGTCCGGCACGCTCGAGGAGAGTCTCTGCCATTCTGATGGCCCCTACAGCGTCTTCAGCAAAAAAGGCCTGGTCGGGGGTGAGGTCAGGGAGCCCATTGGGGTATCGAGTCGGGACATAGTAGCGATCCAACCTCGCGGCGTCTTCAACCTGGTCATGAAGAGCGTTGAAGGTCGAGCTATCGATCGCCTTCAGCTGTGTGATGAGTCTGCTGGCTGAATGTCCCCAGGGATCACCCCCGAGCATGTAGCAGACCGCTTTCATCGCTTTCTCTCCCGCTTGCTGGGAGTGGAAACATGCGTGCGCGTATCTTCCCGCCTGCAACAGGACCTTTGCGGTCGCAAGGTCCTCGTTGCCCGTTGCCAGCCAACGCGAGGCCTCGACCCTATTCTTTTCCGCGCTCATAAATCAGCTTCCCCTCCGCGAGAGCTCTGCGAACGAACGGCCGATCGCAATTGCGCTGCAGTTCCTCTTCAAATCGTCGCCATCGACTTCATCCGCCCTCATGGCGATATCCACCGAAGGCATAAGGTACCCATGAACCGAGAATGACCTCAAAGTCGTATTCCTTGATGAACGTCCCGTCACAATCGAAATCGCAGGGGCATCTGATCTCGTCCAGGCCGTCCGCCAGCTCGTCCCGTCCGTGTCTCTCACCTGCGTCGCCCTTTGCGATGAGCTCCTGCGGACCGTCCAGGATGGCCTTCTCTGAGGCGCGCTATTTCTTGTCGAGTGCAGCAACTTGTTGGCACTTCTCATAGAGAGTCTCAGGGGCGATGTCGGCTCCATTAGGCCAGGCGATGGTACCACCTTCGATTCTGGCCTTCCGGAAGAAGTCGAGGTCCTTCAAAGGGGCGAACACGGGGCCTTTATCGATGTACTCCGTGAAATCGATGACAGCACTCGTGTTGTCGTCGAACACGATGCGGTAAGAGTGGTTTGATATATAGAGGATCTGTTTAACGTCGTTGAGATCCCACATAATTCACCTCAGTCCAAAGGGTTGATCTTTCTGAGTTCCTTTCCTGTCTGAGCCAATTCCCAATCCGCGCGAAGCTCGTCAACGTGGATGTCTATCCATTCGCGAACAAGGCGGACGGCCGTTCGCGAACTTATGTTTCCCCGGGTGATATTGCCCCCGAGGTCGAACACGGCCTTACCCTCTTGATACTCGACATGGATATGCGGTGGATTGTGCTCATCAAAAAACATCCGGATAATGATGCCAAAGAATCCGCTTATCTCAGGCACTCTCTTGCTCCCACCCTGATCTTTCTCCGATCCGAGTTAACACTACGCGCCAAAGACTCCTCTACCTTCATCTGCGCCTAATCAGTCTATGCACTCAGAACCCGCCGAGCAAGGGGTCTAAGGACCCGGAACCCTAGACGGAGACGCCACTCGACGGGGGTACTGCGGTGCGCTCTGCGCCCTCCACGACCGGCACCGTGCTGCGCGTATCTTCCAGCCCGCAAGAGGACTTTTGCGGTCGCAAGGTCCTCGTTGCCCGTTGTCAGCCAACGCGAGGCCTCGACCCTATTCTTTTCCGCGCTCATAGATCAGCTTCCCCTCCGCGAGAGCTCTGCGAACGAACGGTCGATCGGAATTGCGCTCCAGTTCCTCAGGCGTATAGATGAGGATATCCAACTCCACCGAAGGAACAGCCTGGTGGATCCTGGCAATCCTGTCATAGCGCTTGAAAAAGCGCTCGCTTGTCTCCATGACAAGGAGGAGATCCAAGTCGCTCCTTCTGTCCTGCGTCCCGCGAGCATGCGATCCGAAGACGATCGCCTTCTCGACGCCGCACTGATGGAATATCGGAAGAAGAGAGCTGCAAATTTCATCCAGGCTGAGTGCGGCAACACTAACCACGTTTAGATGTTAGATTCTGGAGCTATGGAAGTCAATCGCCCGCCTCTGCACGAAACAGACGACGCCTCGGGAGATCTCTCACCAGATCCCGGTTTCTGTAACCTCGTACACGCTGGTCCTCAGGTTCTGGCGGTGTGTCTCGTAGGTCACGGCTCCCTTTTTCCATACCGTGATCCTGATGAACGTGCTCGAGGCTCCCGTGTCGGCCATGCCGCGGGCATGACCGACATCCATCTGCCAGACTCCATCGACCTTGATCGTGCTGTAGTTGTGCGTGTGGCCGCAGATATATGCTTTGGCACCGTGAGCTGCAAGAGCGGACCAGAAAGCGTCCCGGTTGGCTGGAAATGCATTGAGCGAATCCCCATCGTGGCGCAGCCTATGCGGCGGTGCTGCATCGGGCTGAGGGAAAGCCGGCTCGTGCCCGATCACGAACACGATGGGGAGCGTATTCGTGGTCAAATCCGCTTCGAGCCACGCGAGGAGTGCCGGGATCATGTCCCCCGCGCCCCCGCTGTCGGTCGCACCGTCGAAGTACTCGTTGATGATCACAAAGTGGGCATTCTCGTAGTCGAAACTGAACGAGGTCTCCAGGGATCCGGCGGGTCCGGCATTCACGATGTGCGGGAGGGAATTCCCCCCCCCCCCGCGTTGAAAGCGCGCAGCCAGTCCATGTCGGAAGGCGTTTCCGCCTCATGGTTGCCCGCCACAGGGTACCAGGGATAGGCTGCGCCCACTGAAGAACGGATGACGTCGAAGACCGCATCAGGCGGGTCGATATCCCCCGGTGAGATCATGAACTCGCCAGCGCCCGCCCTTGCGATTGCCTTGGCGGCTCCCGTGAACTCCGTCTCGCCCGTGAAGTTTCGCATGTCCGCCGCAACCACGAAGGTAAAGTAGTTCGATGGGGGCGCTCCAACCGGACAGGCAGCGAGGAGGACGATAGAGAGCGCTATCACCGAAGCTGGCTTGATCAATCGACCGCGTCGTTCTCCTGCTGAACGTCTCAACAAAATACCTCAGCGTGTTTTCCCTTTTCCGGACACTCGAGCTGCGGGATCTGGGAGAAACCCTCATGCTTCAGGGAAGCGCGAATCCTCTTGAGAAGATCCGATCTGTTGATCTTCCCTTCGGTGTCACGTATGTGCTTGCAGAAGAAGTACGTGAATGCGCCGCCCGGATTCCCTCCGATGTCGGCGTCGGCAGAGTACTGGTCGGATCTGCAGGCTGCCCACAGCACGTGATTGAGCCCCGCAAGGCGGCCGAACTTCCGCAGCGGAAGCTCCTCGCCGAAGACCTCGTCTGCTCGGAGAGCGATGTCAGCGGGTGGTGCGAGGTACCGGGGGCGGATGCAAAACTTGCTCGACCAGAGGTCCTGCTCCAGACCCAGACCTGCCGGCATCCGGCGCAGCGAGGACTTGTCCAGGATCAACTCCCTCGTGCCTGTTCCCGAATGACAGGAATCGAGGAGCACCTCGAGTTGCACGCCCTTCTTCATGTCGCCGAACAGGCCGGCGAGGTCGTCATCTTTGATGAAGGTGCCATCCCAATCGAAATCCCACGGACAGATGATCTCGTCCAGGCCGTCCGCCAGCTCATCCCCTTCCGTGTCTCGGACCTGCGATCCGTGCCCCGAATAGTGGAAAACGAGAGTATCCCCTGGGGCGCCGGTCGCGATGAGCCCTTTCAGCAGATCGAGGATCGCCTTCTTTGTCGCACGCTTGTTCGATAGCATCGCGATGTCCGTCGACACGAAACCGAAGTACTTCACAAGAACGTCGTAGACATTCGTGATGTCGTTCACGCACCCCTGCAGGTCGTTCTGCGTGCCAGGGTAATCGTTGATGCCGATGAGAAGAGCTCGCTTTGCCATACATTCTCCTTCCGATATAAATTCGATTCTACCGCGGAGGGACGGTGCGCGCAAGCGCTGGCCGCTCACGGGCGGCGCGCTACAGCCAACCACTGGCGGAATTGACGTCCCCGGCCGTCGTCGCTGCATCTCTCACCCCGTCGTAGTACTCGTTGATGACTCATCTGCTGACGCTAAACATACGCCTTGCCCTGGATAAAACCTGTGAGGCCGTGTCCTCCCCGAAGCTCGTGATCCCGGTCGGCGCGTGCGCCATTTCGGGTGGCCCCTACCGGGAAAGCCCTGGGAGCCTCACCGGAGCCTCGTCAAGGGTCCCGGTGGACCTTCTTGTACCAATTTCCCACCCCCCTTCCCTGGGGGGGGATTTGCCCCCCCGCGCCCCCTGACGCTCCTTGACGGCCTCCTGCGCCTCCTGGGGAGGATGGAATAGATGGGCGCAGGAGGCTTCAGTGGTAATGGTAGCGGTAGGCCGCGATTACGACACGGTCAGGAAAGATCTCATAGACCAATCGATGCTCATGGTTCACCCGCCTGCTCCAGACGTTGCCTCCCAGCATTTTCAGATGCTCCGGCATTGCGATCCCTTCGCGGGGGTCTTCTGCCAGGGCACGAGTGAGATCGAAACACTTCAGATAGAGGGCACGATCGTGCTCACGGAACCACTGGAGGTCCTTTTCAGCTGACGGGCTGATCTCAATCCGGTGGGACATCGGTGAAGACCGTCCCAGGATCCCTCCCCGCAGATTCTCTTGCTGCGACTCGAATTCTCCCGTCGAGCAGGCTTGCCATGGTCACGGCATCCTTGAGAACGTGCATGGTCTCGTGAAGGTTTTCATAATCGGTTCTGGACATCACCACGACATCCTCGCCACCGGGGAGATCTATGATGAGCGGATCATGGTTCTCGACGACACCCCGATGAAATTCCGCCAGTCGTTTTCGGTATTCGCTGACCTGTGCAACCTTCATGCAACCACCTCGAGGTAAGGGTAACACATCTTATGTACATATTCAAGTACCACATGGGAACAACGAAGGGGAGCTCGCAAGTCGAATCTCCACTGGGCGTTCCCCTCGCTTCGCTCGGGTCGCGTGCTGCGGGGGTTCCGTCCTCGCTTCGCTCGGACCGCTCCGCGCCCCTTCGCCCGCTAACGCACTCGCCGAGTGCCGACAACAAACCGCACCACAGCTCTTGCTTGCCGTGAAAGTCGCCGTTGCTTTTCGGGACACGGCAGATCGCGGAAATCCCTGATACTCTATCAGGTCGACCAATGTGCCGTCCGCGCTCATAGCAAGAGTAGCGAGCCGGTTGCTGCTTAGCTCCCTCGGGCCTACGAAAGGAAGCCGGAGGCGTACAAGGACATGCCCTTGGTGCTGGAGAGCAAGCGATTCGTGGATGGGGGTTGAGGTCACATGCAATTGTACTGTATCCCAGACACGATCGAAACCCAAGTCGGTGAAGTCCTTCACGTTGCGGGTGACAAGATCTGTCACTGCCGCCACCCCTCACCAATGACGAGCATGCACTCGACCAACCTCCACCGGGGATTCGAGCGATACCCCTCCCAACCCGCGCGAAGCTCGTCAACGGGGATGCCCGCTTGATATGCAGGATCTGAGACAAATCCATTGACAGTACCGCAACGATGGAGTATGCTATATATGTATAGCGAACAAGGGGGCGAATATGTTGGCCATTAGGCTTCCAAAAGATATTGAAAACCGACTTGAGCGACTTGCAAAAAGGACAGGGCGGACAAAAACATACTACGCGCGTGAAGCTATTCTCGAACACATCGACGAGCTGGAGGAGATCTACCTTGCCGACAAGACATACGAGGACGTCCGCGCGGGCCGTGAGAAGACAATTCCTCTTGCCGAGGTGATGAAAGAATTCGGCCTTGAGAGTTGAGCTGACCGAGACTGCCCATAAGCAGCTCGTCAAGCTCGATACAGGAATCCGTTCACGAATAATCAGTTTCTTGAACGAGCGATTACGGAATCTCGAAGACCCGCGGACTATCGGTGAAGCCCTGAAAGGAGAACGCTTCGGCGAATACTGGAAGTACCGCGTTGGGGACTACCGCGTGATATGCAAGATAGAAGACGCCCGTCTTCTCATCCTTGTTTTGCGCACAGGGCATCGCCGGTACGTATGCCGCGGAAAATTATCCTCCTGAATTGCCTGGGTCGTGGGGGCACCGGGCAACGCACGGGTGCTGCGATGAATTGATCCACGACAGTCCGCTGAATCTCGGCATAGCTCTCCTCAAGCCCTCGTCGAAACCGTGCGCCTGCAACCAGCCGAGATCTCGCTCGATCTTCAAGCAGTCGATCGCGTAGCGCTGGTCTTGGGCCAGGGCGGATGGTAACGATTTCGCAGAGCCGATGCACCAGGTCGCTGTTCCGCCGCTCGGTTTCCCCCTGTCAGGTTGCCTATAGCAGCTTATTCATTTCTTCAACAGTTAATCTGGCTTGTTTGAGAATGTGAGAAAGGGTCGAACGTTTAATGGGGCGATGCGCCGAAACGATGATCTTGAGAGTTTCTTCCCGCGTTGTCTTCTGCAATCAAATATGGCTCCCGCGCTGGCGGACGACAATCCAGCCCGCCGACGCAATGCCCGAACTACCACGTGGTAATCCAGGCTGGGAACTTTCATCATACGGCGATCTCGATGACCTCAGCGTCCGGTACGAACCCCTGATCATCCTCCACCGGTTCAAGATAGAGTCGGATCGCCTCCTTGACATTGGCGAGCGCTTCCTCGCGCGAGTCTCCTTCGGTAACGCATCCGGGAAGCGCGGGAACAATGACGGTGTATCCCCCCTCGTCGCTCGGCTCAAGAACAACGCGAAGTTTCACGATTCCTCCTGGTTTTCCGACCACCACTCGGATAGATCTTGCAGTCTTTTGAATACCCTGTCTACCGTCTCTTGCTTCGCTGCACGCTGGCTGTTGAAGACGGCCCCCAGAGGGGTTCTTCCCGTCGAGCATGTTCAGGATCATGAGGAGGATGAGCTTCTCGGGGAACTGATAGGGGTCGTGGTTGTTCGAACAGTTCGAGAGGGTGGACTGATCAGGCGGCGAATGTTTTTCCGCGTCGAGTCTACACTGGGCGTTCCCCTCGCTTCGCTCGGGTCGCGTGCTGCGGGGGTCCCGTCCTCGCTTCGCTCGGACCGCTCCGCGCCCCTGCGCCCGCTAACGCACACACCGAGTGCCGCCAACAACCGCACCACGGCTCTTGCTTGTCTGAAAGTCGCCGTGGCTTTCCAGAACACGCCAGATTGCGCCTTGCCCGCGTCAGGGTATCAGCACCACCGAACAATTGGCCGGGCGAGTCTGATACGGACGTAATCATACATGTGCCTGAGGAGTCGTCGGAGGGGCGTGGGAGTTGCCGGCGATAGCGGGACATACGGCCACCTCACTTGCGCCGCCACCAGAAAACCTGTACCCAGAAAACCTGTACCATTGGAGACATGGATGCCGCTGCGGTGCTGACGAATGAAGAGGTGCGAGCCGCTCTAT
>Ga0315285_10003106_pt1 | contig 17381 bp, 16 predicted proteins | sample YL17G09_36_MG_FD_203698 | JGI IMG/M metagenome (GOLD analysis project Ga0315285, IMG submission 203698) | Sediment microbial communities from Yellowstone Lake, YNP, Wyoming, USA - YL17G09_36 | ecosystem: Environmental > Aquatic > Freshwater > Lake > Sediment | place: USA: Wyoming | collected... | reverse complement strand
AAAGACTATAATATGTAGTTCAATATGAGTCTTCGGTTCTCAAGAGCGATATCAGCTTGCATATGATCTAGGGCTTCATGCTCAATGAATAGGCGATAAGACTGATTATCATGATATCCAAAACAGCTGCTACCGCCCACCAAATCTCATCTGCGTAGTTTGGCACGAATAGTTTCATCGCCAAAATTACAGCCTTGAGGAAAAAAAGATAAAACGCTAAGGTCGTTATTAGCAGTTTCGTGCTTCTTACTCTGATATAGCCTATAGAAAATAACACTACAGGAACTAATGAAACTGCAGCAGCGATGAGCCAGAGTATAAGTTCGGTCTGTTCATGCGGTTCCAGCACAACCTCGCTTTGCTCCAAAGACGACCCAACTGCTAGAAGCCAGGATAACATGTTTATTCTCACTAGATCTTAATGTTGTTCGAACCTTAGATTCCAATATTGTTCTTTATAGATCTTTCTGACACAAACTACAAACTTCATAATTTCATCAGAAATTTCGCTCCGGGTAGTGCTGTGTTTGATAAGCTTCCACGATTCATAAGATTTTGCTTAATTTTAACGATTCATTCATTGAACTGCTATAAACTCAAAATTATAGTGTAAAAATGCGAGCATTCTGCGTACTTCACAAAACATGCCCTTAGTAGAAGTAGCCCTCACAGTCTCGCCCAAGATCCGCTTAATGGCTGAGAAAACACTCTCCGCAGCCCACCTCCTGCCATAGCCATGAACTATTCTCCAGCTATCGTAGCCATACTTTTTGAATTCAAGAACCTACTCTGCTCTTTCTGAATCTGCTTTAATGATGGCGTTCTTTCTGATCTTGATTCCTGGCATCGCTATACTTTTTCTTTCATGAACTTGAATACCTCTTCCTTGTCATAAGCTCCATCCATTAGTGAATCTTTAAGCTTAACATCCTTAAGCAGCGGCTTTACCACCGGGATGGATCAAACTCGTTGCCTGGGTCGTCCTTAAGGGTGGCAAATCCAGTCTTGACCATCATCATATTAAAATTCTTATTTAAGTTAGGCGTGCCATTGGCATTGGCCAGATATGCCACGCAGACAGCGCCGCCCGAATTCCTTCCTGATCTCTGGTCTACATCCAGAAAAACCTGGGATCCCAGGAGGTTCTCCATGGCATATTCCCTGGCATGTACCCAGTCCATAGTTCCTATCGCCGGGCCATTTATGTCTGCCAGCTTCACAAGCCCAAAGCCCTGAACCTCGAAGGTCTCTCCATCCAGGACCTGCAGCACTACTCCAGAGGCTTCATCCGGCCTGCCTGCTGCCAGGGCAACTAGCGCCAGGAGGAAGAAACAAAGCATGATCTTGCTAAGCCAAGAGGCCATGGGCGGAGATCTTCTGGGCGGCAGTTAAGGTTGTCGCTCCCCTGCGCCAGCCCGAAGGGCTGCTCTTAATGAGAGCGAAAGGCACCATCATCCCTTGGGAACTTTTCCCTTCATGGTCAATTGAAACTCGCTTATCCCTGGCAAGCTATTCCATTGCCAGGACAGCAACCACAAAAATTTCATCCGAAAGTAATCGAAATGGGGAAGGACCATTTTTGCAGAAAAGGCCAAAAGAGCGCGAGGAAAATATCCTCTGAAGAGATTATTTATCCATTGACCGCTCACTTTCAAAGGCTGGTGTGGATATGAACTTCGAGCATGTGGCAGGATTGGACAAGGGAAAGATCACCCTTTACGCTTTGAGCACCTGCATATGGTGCAAGAAGACCAAGGAGCTGCTCTCGAGCCGTGGAGTGGCCTTCGACTACATTTATGTGGATCTCCTTAAGGGCACCGAGAGACAGGAGGCCATCGACCAGGTGAAACGCTTCAACCCCAGCAGCTCTTTTCCTACGCTGATCATCGGGGAGAGCAAGTGTATCATCGGCTTTAGAGAGAAGGATATCAAGGAGGCACTGCGATGAAAGAGGTTGCTTCCGCAGAAGAGATTGAGAAGCTCAGATCAGTGCTGGACAGAGAGACCAGGCAGGGTGGATACAACCTCAATCCCGATGCGGAGTTCGTCAAAGGCCTGGTGAAAGGGCTGCTGATAAACGAGAAGAGGTATGGCTACAGGGCCTGTCCTTGCCGCCTGGCCTCTGAGGACAAGGAGTTGGACATGGACATAATTTGTCCCTGCCACTATCGAGATTCCGACTTGACAGAGTATGGAGCCTGCTACTGCGCTCTCTATGTATCCGGCCAGGTTCTGAAAGGCGAGAAGGCCCTGGGGCCTGTCCCGGAGAGGAGACCGCCCCCCGGAGAGAGGGCGACTAAAAGCGCCACGTTGGCCCCAGGCGCTTTGAGGCTGACTGTGCCCGTATGGAGGTGTCTGGTCTGCGGCTACCTCTGCGGACGGGAGACGCCGCCGGAGGTATGTCCCATCTGCAAGGCCGGGAAAGAGCGGTTTGAGAGGTTCATCTAGAGCATTGCCATGGCTACTGAGAAGAAGTCCGATCTCAAGATAAGGGGCATGGTCTGTTCCGCCTGCTCCACCACCATTGAGAAGTCGCTGCGCAGCCTCGGCGGCGTGAGAAAGGCCGACGTGAACCTGGCAACTGAGATGGCCTCTGTCGAGTATGATCCGAAGGAGGTAAAGCTGGCCGACCTGGAGCAAGCTGTGAGAGAGGCAGGCTATGATGTGGAGAACGAAAGCGTCGTTCTGAAGGTAGGCGGAATGGTCTGCGCCATGTGCGTGGAGACCATCGAGTCGGCCTTGAAGAAGCTTGAGGGGGTATCGGAGGTCAGAGTGAACCTCTCCCTCGAAAGAGCCTATGTCTCCTACAACCCTCGCATGATCGGCCTGGCAGAGATGAAGAAAGCCATTGAAGATGCCGGCTACCAGTACCTGGGCCTGGCTGGAGATGTGTCCCAGGCGGAGACCGAGAGAAAGCAGCAGGAGAAGGATCTCAAGGACAAGAAGCGCCGCATCCTGGTCGGCTTTGCCACCAGCTTTCTCCTCATGGCCCTGATGTATCTTCCCCTGGATAGAATCCTTCCCATGAATGCCCTCATGGCCGTCCCCATGGGAGTCTTGATGCTCGTCCTCTCCGCCCCCGTCTTCGTCTACCTGAGCCTTCCCATCTTTGCGGCAGCTATGAGGGCGCTGCGCAACAGAAGTCTGAACATGGACGTCATGTACTCCATGGGCATAGGAGTGGCCTACTTCTCGAGCATTCTGGGAACTTTTGGGATTGTGCTCACCTCTGACTTCATGTTCTACGAGACAGCCGTAATGCTGGCCTCCTTCCTCACCCTGGGCCGCTATCTTGAGACCAGGGCCAAGGGCAAGACCTCGGAGGCCATCAAGAAGCTGGTAGGCCTGCAGCCCAGGACGGCCACTGTGGAGAAAGACGGCGAGGTGGAGGTGCCTATAGAGGAGGTGCAGGTTGAGGATATCATCGTCGTCAAGCCGGGAGAAAAAATACCCGTTGACGGGGTGGTGATCGCCGGCCAGAGCTACGTGGACGAGTCCATGATCAGCGGAGAGCCGGTGCCGGTTCTAAAGGAAGAGGGCCGCAGCGTGGTGGGGGGCACTCTGAACAAGAACGGCGTTCTGAGGTTTCGGGCCACCAAGGTGGGCAAGGAGACTGTTCTGGCCCAGATCATCAAGCTGGTGGAGGAAGCCCAGGGGTCCAGGCCGCCCATCCAGAGGATCGCCGATCGGGCCGTGAGCTACTTCATACCCGTCATCCTGGCCATTGCCTTCGCTGCCTTTGCCTACTGGTATTTTGTGGCCCACAACACCCTTCTCTTCGCCCTCACAGCGCTAATATCGGTGTTGGTGGTGGCCTGTCCCTGCGCCCTGGGGCTGGCCACGCCAACAGCGGTAACAGTAGGCCTGGGCAGGGGAGCTGAGCTGGGGATTCTAATCAAGAGCGGCGAGGCTCTGGAGGCCTCAAAGAAGCTGAAATCAGTGGCCTTCGACAAGACAGGGACCTTGACGGTAGGAAGGCCGGAGGTCACGGACATGTATCCTCTGGGGATGGATGGAAAGGAGCTGCTGAGGCTGGCAGCCTCGGCGGAGAAGGGCTCGGAGCATCCCCTGGCCGAGGCGGTGGTCAGAGAGGCCGAGAGAGTTGGGCTGGCTCTGAGCCCGGCCGAGGAGTTCGAGGCCTTTCCTGGAAAGGGTGTGGTGGCCTATGTGGATGGCAGAGAGCTGCTCTGCGGCAACCGGATGATCTTCGACGAGCGAAAAATAGAGCTGCCGGAGAAGCTGCTCTCCTGGGCCAGAGGGCTGGAGGAGCAGGGCAAGACTGTCATCCTGATCTCCTCGGACGGCAAGGCTGCCGGCGCCCTGGCCGTATCTGACCGGCTCAAGGAATCGGCACAGCTGGCCGTTACAGAGCTGAAGGGCATGGGCCTGGAGGTGGTCATGATCACGGGTGACAACGCTCGCAGCGCCTCTGCAGTGGCGGAGCAGCTGGGAATCACAGAGGTTCTCTCGGAGGTTCTCCCCGAGGACAAGGCTGATGAAGTGAAGAAGCTCCAGAAAAAGGGGGCGGTGGCCTTTGTGGGCGACGGAATCAACGATGCTCCGGCCCTGGCTCAGGCAGACGTGGGGATAGCCATTGGAAGCGGAACCGACGTGGCCATTGAGACTGGGGAGATAGTCCTCATCAACGACGATCTGCTGGACGCTGCTGCTGCCATCCAGCTCAGCCGCAAGGTCATATCCAGGATAAGGCAGAACATCTTCTGGGCCTTTGCCTACAACGCCGCCCTGGTGCCGCTGGCTGCCGGGGTCCTCTATCCCTTCTATGGCATAACCTTCCGGCCTGAGCTGGCGGGCCTGGCCATGGCCCTCAGCTCTGTGACTGTTGTATCCCTTTCCCTCATGCTCAAAAGCTATATACCTCCGGCCAGACTAAAAAGGGCATTAAGAGGTGGATGAGATGGCTATAGACCCAGTCTGCAAGATGACGGTAGATGAGAAGACGGCCAAGTTCAAGAGCGATTATAATGGCAAGACCTACTACTTCTGTGCTCCTGGATGCAAGAAGGCCTTTGACGCCAATCCGGGACAGTTCCTGAAATAGCCCGGCGGCTCAAGGCCGGGATTGGGTTACTGCTCGCAAGGAGCCAAAAGAGGAAGGAGCCTCTTAACCTGTGTAGGCATTGCTAATAGCCAGTATCCAATTACCTCTTTCCTTCCGGCATCTCTAGCCTTCTCTCCAGGGCGGCAATCCTCTCATGCATCTCCGCGAGCAGGCCTTCCAGGCGCGTCAGCCTCTCCTCATCTGCCAGATGGGAACGGGATACAAAGGTCGGCCTGCGCAGAAGCTCCTCTTTGAACTCTTCCACAATGGGGTTGTCTGACTCACGAGGCTGCAATGGCTTGTGTTCGCTGCTTTTCTCTTTCATGCGTTCTAACTCCATATAGGCATAGAAATCTGCCAGTATAATCCTTTTTCTGCGTTTAGGATTCATGCGATTTTAACTACACGTTCATGCCAGTAATTCCAAGAAGCTGTGATGTTCGTACCGGGACGTTCGGGCAATGGGAGGCTCGTGAGCTATGGTCCTGGGCTCTTGAGCAATCAGGCATGGAAGTTGCCTCTCTTATCATTTCTATTTGAAACCTGATGCGCCCTGTGCAATCATCTTTCTGGCCTTCTTCACTCCTGCTTCTTGGTTAAGCTTCCTCGTGCTCCTAAAGCGCCCGCACTCCACAGCTCTCTGCCTTGAGCGCGTCCCTAAGGATCGGACTTGGTCTCCTCCTTTTTTTCTAGATAAATAGTCGCAGCCTGCTGCGAGGTGCGTTACCTTAATTGAACAACTTTTTGCGAGAAAATGCCGCACTTGAATAGGTCAAAGCAGGGGAAAAGTGAATCGGAATCTCTTTCAGAGTTTCGAGCCGAAAATGGATCTTTCTATCAAGAACAAAACCTACCTAGCGTCCATTTTCGAGATTGTTTCTCTAATTTATTTCAGGCCGGTTTGAAGTTCGTTCGCTCTAAGCTTTATCTATCGTTCGGCACTAGGGTAGACCTAAAAGAATGGATCGACTGAAATCCATTGCTCGAATGAAAGGCACAGAAGTATTGCTCAAAGGGAGATTTTGTAAAATGAAGCACCGAAGATTGTTTGCTGCATTGGCGGTTCTCTGTCTTCTGGCAGGTTCCGCCTTCGCGGTAGCCAAATTGCTGCCTGCCGTTGTTGATGATGAGAAATGCATGGGCTGTGGAACTTGCGCCGAGACGTGTCCTGTCCAGGCTATCTCCTTGAACGACCAGGGAATAGCAGTCGTAGACAAGGAAAAGTGCACAGGCTGCAAGAAATGCATTAATGTCTGCCCGAACGAGGCCATAAGCGCAGAATAGATCTCTTTAGAATAGATCCATTTCGTCCTGCAGCTTCGGCCTCGTTCATAACCATCGCATAGGTTTCATCAGAGTTGTCCTGAGGTCGACCCTCAGAATGAGAACGCCTGCGGGAACCGAATTTGCATGTGATTAGAAATTCAGAGCGGAATTGAAGTTCGAAGGGCAGCGGCGGACGAAAGTGGATTTGAGGGCAACCGATGCCCTTCACGACCTTTTTAATTTTGGCTGGCATTCTCGGCGACAATTGGAACTAGAATATCCTTGGCCTCCGGCGGCGGAAGGTTAGAGGAATGGGACGACAAGCTCCGACAGGGTCAAAGCGGCATCTGGTGGAACTGGAGGATATGAAATCCAGGCCCCTGTCGTTAGCTATAGTCAGGAACACCTCGAAGTCATTCCTAACTACAGCGGCGCTATGGACGAGGTCAACAATGATATTGAGGCTATCCTCGAGAAGAACCTGGCTGCAGAACGCAAGGCCAGAACATATCAAGATTGCCCGTACATTAAGGACAATCTAAAAATTGCGGGTTATATAATCCCTTTTATCATTTCCGGCTCGCTCTTCCTTCAAGATCGATCTTTGACAGCAGCTTCAGGCTTCGATAGCTGGCAACCTGCGGACACTTATTAAATATGCCATAGCATATTATCTCCAGCAGAAAGCTCCTGGGGAGCAATCGTTGTGGGTATATGCCATGGACAGATTCGATCTAATCGTCATCGGCTCTGGAGCAGGGATGAACGTGGTCTTCAGTGCCGTTGAGCACGGCCTAAAGGTGGCCCTGGTGGAGCACGGCCCATTGGGCGGGACCTGCCTGAACAACGGCTGCATCCCGTCAAAGATGCTGATATATCCTGCGGACGTACTGCGGACTGCGCAGGATGCCCGGGTCTTGGGCCTGGAGGTCTCTGTGGATAGGATAGACTTCCACAAGATCATGAGCCGCATGCGATCCTTTGTAGAGCAAAACCGCCAAAGTCTAGAGGAGGCTATAGCCGGCAATCCTAATGTGACCCTTTACAGGAGCAGGGCAGAGTTCGTCGGCGAATATGCTCTTCAGGCAGGCGATAAGACCCTCACTGCGCCCCAGATCGTAATCGTCTCCGGCGCGCGGGCTCTTGTGCCGGGCATTCCGGGCCTGAAGGAGGCCGGCTACCTGGACAACGTCTCCCTGCTCAACCTGGAGGAGCCGCCCCAGAGCCTGATCGTGATTGGTGCGGGCTACATCGGCTGTGAGTACAGCCACTTCTTTTCTGCCATGGGCACAGAGGTTACTCTGCTAGGAAGAAGCCCCCAGGTTCTGAAAGGCGAAGAGCCGGAGATCTGCCAGATCGTTGAGAAGGGTCTCTCCAGGCACATGAGGGTGATCACCAATCACGAGGTAATGGGCATCGATAGAAAGGGGGGAAAGAAAGTCGTCTCCGCTCGCAACAGGCTTGACAACAAGGTCTACAGCATCGAAGCCCAGGAGATACTGCTGGCGGCAGGCCGCAGATCCAATGCCGATATCCTTCACCCGGAGAGGGCTGGGGTGCAGACAGACGAGCGTGGCTGGATCAAAGTCGACCAATTCCTGGAGACCACAAAGAAGGGCATCTGGGCTCTGGGAGATGCCATCGGCAAGCATATGTTCCGGCATACGGCCAACTATGAGGCTCAGGTGGTATTCCACAACCTGCTCCATGCCGAGAAGAGGGAAGATAGAATTAAGGCCGACTTCCATGCCGTGCCCCACGTCGTGTTCTCTAATCCCCCTGTGGGAGCGGTGGGCATGAAGGAGGCTGATGCCATGGCAGCAGGCCGAAGGATCCTGGTGGGCAGGTCAAAGTATACCGATGTGGCAAAGGGCGTAGCCATGGCCGAGGAGGGTGGGTTTGTAAAGGTAATTGTAGAGGAGGAAGGCGGCAAAATTTTGGGGTGCTCTATTGCGGGCTCCATGGCCCCAGAGCTTGTGCAGCAGGTGGTCTACCTAATGAATACTGAGTACCGGGACCTAGAGCCGCTCATCAAGTCGCAGGTCATCCACCCTTCTATGAGCGAGGTCCTCGTGAAGGCCTTCTCCAACCTGGAGCATCCTCATCATGCCCAGGAAGAGTAGGGAGCATGCAGCCGTCAAGAATTCGTAATTTGGGGGAGAAGCATCGAGGACGGCAGTTGCACGCATTGATCATATCCAGACGGAGATGGAAAGATTAGGCCGAAATGCCGAGCAATGCATGCAGGTTTGACTGATGGTTTCTTTTCCCTCAAAGATCTCCTGACCCTTCCGCGATTAGCGAAATTCTAGCCAATTAGTGGTTCACGACCAATCCTTGTAGTGGGAGCTAAATATCATGGCGTCGTAATTGAATAATCAGAGAGATCAGAAGGGATGCAAGTTCGCAAATCCCCCTCCGGAGGCATCAATACAGTATGGGCAGAAGTGTTTACTATCTGGAGAAAAGTAAATCATCCTTGAGATTGCTCCGTGCCTTGAGGAAGATCGGCCTGCTGCTCCGGATCGGGCCAGGGGGAAGCGAGCTCCCAGAGTGGTGAGCAGATGAGTTTGATTCGGGATATTAGGCCGGGTGTGCAGTGGGTTGGAGCCATCGACTGGGATAGGAGGCTTTTTGACGCCCTTATCCCCCTACCGAGAGGGACCAGCTACAACTCCTACCTGGTCAGAGGCAGCGAGAGGACTGCTCTGATCGATGGCGTGGATGCCACGATGTCAGACGTCTTGATCGACAACCTCGCAGCAGCTGGCATTGAGAAGCTGGATTACATAGTCTCACAGCATGCCGAGCAGGACCATTCCGGGGCAATAAAAAAGCTGGTTGAGCTTTATCCACAGGCAAAGGTCCTGGCCTCTGGCAAATGTCTGGAGCTGCTTACGAAGTTCGATCTCGTCCGGAAGGAAAGGATGCAGGAGGTAAAGGATAAGGAAAGGATATCCCTTGGCAATAAGACCTTAGAGTTCATCTCTGCCCCATGGGTGCACTGGCCCGATACCATCTTGACCTACCTGCCGGAGGACAGAATCCTCTTCACCTGCGACTTCCTTGGGTCTCACCTGGCCACAAGCGATCTCTACGCCCTCGACGAGGCCCTGGTATACGAGTCGGCCAAGAGATACTATGCCGAGATCATGATGCCTTTCCGGCAGAACATATTGAGGCACCTGGAAAGGATAAAGGGCCTCAGCATCGATATCATCGCTCCCAGCCACGGACCCCTGCATCGCAGGCCGGAGTTCATCCTGAACGCCTACGGCGACTGGGCCTCAGACGGCGTCAAGAATGAGGTGGTTCTCCCATACGTTTCCATGCACGGCTCCACCAGAGTCATGGCGGACTACCTTACGGAGGCGCTGATGGCCAGAGGCATTGCCGTAAAGCGCTTCGATCTGACTGACTATGACGTTGGGGAGCTGGCCGAGGCCCTGGTGGATGCTGCCACGGTGGTCATCGGATCTCCTACCATCTTAGCAGGTGCTCATCCTCAGGCGCTCTTTGCTGCGATCTTGGCCAACGCCCTGCGTCCCAAGACCCGCTTTGCATCTCTCATTGGCTCTTATGGATGGGCCGGCAGGATGGCAGAGCAGATAACGGCCGCATTACCCAACTTAAAGGTCAGGCTGCTTGATCCCGTGCTGGCCAAAGGTTATCCGAGAGATGAGGATCTTCGGGCCCTGGACAGGCTGGCGGAGGAGATACTGGCCAAGCACAGAGAGCTAGGGATGGCCTAAAGATAGTCCTCCATGGAGATCCAGATCCTCTACGCACCTGTGCTTCTGGGCACCGGCGCATTGGTCGGCTTTGCCTGCGGCCTGCTGGGATTGGGAGGAGGCTTCCTGATGGTACCTGTGCAGATCTGGGCCTTGACATCTTCAGGAATCGATCCGACCATAGCGGTGAGGGTTGCCTTCGGCACCTCCTTGGCAGTAGTTCTTCCTACAGCTCTCTGCGGATGCCGGGGCCACAGCTGCCGGGGCGCTGTGCTGTGGAGGCCGGGAATGGCCATGGGGCTCTCCGGCCTGGGGGGAGCCTTTCTGGGAGGCACAATTGCAGCCCATGCCCCTGGGGAGCTGCTGCAGAAGATCTTCGGCCTGGTGGTGCTTGCCGGAGCCCTGAGGCTGCTGCTCTATAAAGGGCCGGAAGCTTCCAGGGAGCCGGAGATGGGCCTTTTCAGGTGCATCTTCCTGGGGTTAGGGGCAGGGATCGTCGCCGGGCTGAGCGGGATTGGAGGTGCAGTTGTCCTCGTTCCTGCTATGGTCGTCGGCTTGCGCTTCAGCATGCAGCAGGCGGCAGGAACCTCCTCCTTGGCCATCGCCATGAACGCCGTAGGCGGAGTTCTCTCCTATGTCTACAACGGCCTGGGCGTGCCGGGTCTTCCAGATCATTCAGTGGGCTACGTCAACCTCCTGCAGCTAGCGCTCCTGGCGGGCACAAGCGTGCCCCTTGCCTGGCTGGGAGTCGGCTTTTCTCACCGCCTCCCTGATCGGCAGCTGAGGTTGGCCTTTATCTTCCTGATGGTCTATGTGGGAGTGAAGATGCTCTAGCCTCTGGGCTTGGCTGAACCTGCCGCTCTAGTGTCCTTTCAGTAAAAGATGGGTTGAGTGGATTTCGAATATCGTATGATCAGCGATCTTAGAAGAGCACTTCGGTTATTATTTTCGATACACATATTCATTAGGTCCAGGTTCCCCTCCTTCTGTTTTGTCTCATTTCCCCCTCCCCAAAACGTCCTCTTGTCTTCTGCGACCGGCTTTGAGCCCATCACCATCGCTGCGATAATCACAATCGCTAAATAGAACAGGAAGCTCTGCCTTTTGAGATGGAGCCTGCGGCAAATCGGAGACAAAGGGAGCGAGAGCTTCTGGAGCTATATCTTCCCATCAAGCCGACGATAGAAAGCCGTCTGGCGGAGTTCAGGCAGATGGAAGAGAAGGGCAGCGAGGAAGATCTCTTCCGGGAGCTGGTCTTCTGCCTGCTCACCCCTCAGTCCAGAGCCAGGCTGTGCTGGTCTTCAGTAGAGCGCCTGACCGAGAGATGCCTGCTTGCAGCAGGCGAGCCGGACCCGATCAGGGAGGAGCTGAAGGGGGTGAGGTTCAGCAAGAGAAAGGCTGAGTACATCTGCCAGGCCAGAAGGACGTTTCAATCCCCGCCTCTCAAGTCCCGCTTGAAAGATTTCGAATCCGCCTTCCAGGCCCGGGAGTGGTTGGTGCATAATGTATTGGGCCTGGGGTACAAGGAGGCCAGCCATTTCCTCCGAAATATAGGCCGGGGAGGGGATCTGGCCATACTGGACAGGCACATCCTCAAGAACCTCCAGCTCATGGGAGTGATCGAAAACGTTCCGGCATCCCTCTCCAGGAAGACGTACCTGGAGATTGAGGAGAGGATGAGGGAGTTCTCTTGCAGGATTGGAATTCCCATGGACCATCTGGACCTGCTGCTGTGGTACAAGGAGGCGGGGGAGGTCTTCAAGTAGTACGGCCTGATTTGTGACCTCTTTTTCGAGATCTATCAACCGTTTTCGACGTGATTCCGCGTGTAGTGTTCCCCGCGACCGCTTAGGCAAATCGCCCGCGGCCATGAGCGGGAGCTAGAGGCATCGAGGCGACACACGAAGACGCATAGTAGTAATAACTTAAAACCCGAGGATAGCCGGACTCTGAGAGGGGCCGAACACAAACCAGCATGGACAGCTCCTCGTCATGCCACATCACACTTGAGCACTCCCGGCCGCCGAAGATTCGCTATTCAAGGGCAGAATTCTTCACTTGGGCAGCCAGCTCTTTAGAACTCTATGAAGCTGGCAGGAGCCCACTATGGGCTCGCTTCCTGCCTCCAGCAGAGAGGGATAGACCAGGATCCCCCGGGACTGCTCTCCCCCCAGGCCTCCGTGGGAGCCTACTAGCTCGTGAAAGGCAGCTACTTCGTCTTTCTGGGGATCGTAGAAGCTGTTTACAAGAAGGTCAGGGACGTTGGAGAAGCTGTCTTCTTTCAGCAGGAGAGCTGATGCCAGGGGGCCAAAGCTCTGCAGGGGATCTTCTCCAGCAGTCCGCCCCTCCTTGAGGTAGCGCTGGCCTTTGGCGCCGATGACGACAGGGCCGTGCATCTCAGACCGAACCATGACCCATCCCACCTGGGGATAGTTCAGCAGCCCGGGAATCATCCTCGGAAATGCCCAGCTGATCTGCTCGAGCGTCATGCGCTCTTTGTAGCCCGTGAAATAGATCAGCCCCATGTTTCCCGATGCCAGGACTATGATTTCCTTCTCATCCCGAGGGGCTGCCCAATTCTTTCGTTCCTGCCTGCTCTGGGGGCCGAGCATGACGACTCCGTCCAGCGTCTTTTTCTTCAAAGCTCGTTTTGATATTCTGCCGACAGGAGATTGCAGCTGCGATACCTCCGTCAAAAGAGAGTTCGCCCTGCTCCAGGACTCACCATCTTCAGGGGGCGAGAAGGTCCGGAGATCGGCCAGCTCTCTTGTCACCTCCTCCAGGCTCTTGCCGGTGCGCTGGAGGAAGGTGGCCCCAAAGCTCTGTCCGTGGTCGGAGAGAACCACAAAGCGGTAAGGCCTGGCGCCATGTTGGGATATGCGCTCTAGCCATTCCAGCACCTTGTCTATTCCACCAAGCACGCTCAATGCATCTCTGCTGGCCACCCCAGAGTGGTGGGCCACCTCATCATAGCCTACCAGGGTGGTGTAGACAGACGGCAGCCCACGCATCATATCGCCCACCAGGGCAAAGAGGCTCAGCTCGCGCAGCAATGCAGTGGCTACGGCCCTGAGGATGGGATAGGTTCCGCCGCGTCCCACCCTGGGCTTCTCATCTCTCGCCACTTGCATCCAGCCCTCCCAGATCTCCTCTCCGAGATGGAGGACGAACAGCCCCAAAGCTCTGGCCAGAGCATAGGGATTGGCGAAGAAGAGCAGATACTCGAAGTTCTGCCTCTCCGCCGAGGAAAGGGTGGCGACAGTCAGCATGGTCTCGGGCGCATCCCCCGAGTACATGTTGGCCCGGCTGGCGCCCTTCACAGAGAGCAGGCCTTGGCCGTCGGATGTCCTGTTCTGCACCTCTGCCACGCGAAAAGGATTTGTCGAATCGAAAATCCTGCTGCTTCTCTTCTCGTACCAGCGGAAGGAAGGGACATCGGAGTTGCGGCCGTGCAAGATGCCCAGCTGCGTACAGGCGGTCTGCGACGAGAGGTCAGTATGCCAGCCTGCCAACCTGTGGCTTCCTCTCTCCAGCCATCTCCTCAAGGTGGGCATATAGCCTTCCTGGAGGGCTTTGCGCAGCACCGCCATGGATAGCCCATCGATCTCCAGGAATATGACTCCCGGCGCGTCCGACTTCCTCGAGCCGTAGTGCTGTTGCAGCGGCTGAACGACAAGACGCTCATAAGAGCTGTAGTCGTCCAGAGCGAATAGGGCGCCTACTGCCAGGCAGATCATGGAGAGGAATAGAGATGCTGCAGTTGCATTCCAGATTCCCGATATGCTCACCCCTGGAACCAGCCAGGCTACCGCCCGAACCAGTAAGCTGTTGAGGAAGAAGACGATCAGAGGAATGAGCAGAGGATGGGTGCGGTAGGAGAAAAGAAGCAGCGGCGGAAGAAGGAAGCTATTGCAGCCGCCCAAGAGCAGCACGAAGAGGAGCGCTGCCTGGGGGGTCTGGACTACCAGGCCGGTCAGGCAAAGGTCCAGCAATGCTAGCCCCGCTGTCTGTGCCAGCAGGCCGAATAGGGAAATGGCAATATACCACTCCAGAGATCGCTTCCTCTCCCGGCTCAAGGATAGCCTGCCCATAGTTCTCTCCCGAAGTTTAGTTAATAATAATATTTATTATGTATATGAAGTCTTCTCATAGGCCTGTATCTTTCCTTGCTCTCGGGGATGCTGTCCCGGGCCATTTAGCGCATTTGAAAAAATTTCAGAAGTCTCCTTTGGGCCCACAAATGAATATACAGAAAAACTACAAACCAGCTTCCGGGAGATTGGGTAGTCTACCGATAATGAGTTGTTGAACATGAAAACCGCAGCGAAAGGCCGTGGCCGCCTGAATGGTACTTATTGAGAGCCAATCGAATGAGACCGCCTCATCTCGTGCCAGCGATGCCATCCGCGAAGGATCAGTCAACTCAATGACGGTAGACTACCGGAGATTGAGCTGCCAGGATAAGCTCCGATAGCTGAAGGAATTCTTCCTTCAAAACATGGCCTTCATCTCGAAGACGCCGAAATCATTTCTCTTGGTGACCGTAAAGCCCATCTTCTCAAAGAGGGAGAACACGGGCTGGTTGCCCATAAGAACCTCGGCCGTGAACCCCAAGAGGCCCTGCCTCTTGGCCAGGTAGGTGAGATAGGAGAGCAGCTCTGTGCCCACGTCTTGCCTCTGGAGTGTAATCTGCCTCTCACTGGTTCAATGCCCTTCTTGCGTTATCTCCGATGAAGAAGGAGTTGAGACGGAAGTTCTGCCGGAACTTCTCGTCGGTATAGGGAGCCACGCCTAAGGTCACAATGGCAATCAGCTCGGCATCCATGAAGGCCTTGGGATTCTCTCTGACATAGCCCAGCAGAGATTGGACGAGAAACTGAGGCTCACCGCAGCCCGTGCCGACGAAGATCCTTTCGCCGGGACGGATTTCCTTGAAGATGAGCCTGGGATCGGCCTTGAACTTCTCAGGCCATTGCCTTTTCGCTTTATTCCACCAGAGGCTCTCACTGCCTGGCCTAGTTCCGCTTTCAAACATCTATCTTCGCGCCCTCTCAGAAGGAACATCCAAAAGTTATTTTTGATTATTGAGCTATCCAATGATTTGCTTATTCCGGGCTTTGTACATGGGAATTCGAAGTTTATATCAGTGATGTCCTGGAAAAAAACTAAATTATTAATGCTATCAATATCTACATATTATTTAAAATATTTTATTTACTTACATTTGAAGCCAAAAGGGTTAATCGGTGAAGAGATGCGGGAGAGCTCAATCTTTCCTGACCAGGCGACTTACTCGTTTTGCAGCAGAGATTCTGCTGTATTTCGCCATGAAGGCTCTAATGCCTTCGGGCTTGCCTACGAGGGCCAGAACATCTCCTATCTCTATGGAGAAACTGGCATCTAATTCTGCGGTGGTCTGTCCGCCTCTGGATACAGCAGCCAGGGCGCAGCCGAATCTCCCCGGCAAATCCATCTCCAGCAACGTCCTATTTGCCATGCCGGACCTCTCGCTGACTGTGAAGAGCTTCAGCTCCAGGTCTTCGTAGAGCATGGCCAGCTCCTCCTCCTCTTTCTGGATGATCTTGGCCAGCATATGGCTGGCTATCACTGGAACAGAGGCGACATAATCAGCGCCGGCCTTGTACATCTTCTCTGCCGACCTGACGTGATTGGCACGGGCCACCACAAATGCCCTGGGATTGAGGTTCTTGGCCTGCAAAGTGGCATATATGGTATCTGAATCCTGATTGAGGAGGATCAAAGTGCCCACTGCTTCGCGAATCCCTGCCTCAACTAGGTTGGCCTCGCTGGTGGCATCCCCGGAGATGTGCTTTAAGGGAAGCTCGCCCAGATCCCTGCGATCTATGATGACTGGCCTTATTCCAATCTCGCACAGGACTTTGGCCACCCGCCTTCCGACGTCGCCGTACCCCAGAATTATCAAGTGTCCCCTCTTCCTTGTGCCCAATGTGAGGTCTCTGATTTTAACGAGCTGTTCGAAATCTCCCACTGCCATGAGAACCGAGTTCGACTTTACAGTTTCCTCAGGGCCGGGATGAGGTACAAAAACACCTCTCTGCCAGATGCCGATGATTCGCGCTCCTGTGCTCTTTATGGACTGATCGTCCAGACTTTTGTCAATTATGATGCTGTCGGGGTAGATGGGAAGCTCAACCAGCTTCAGCTCTCCAAAGAGCTGGACTGCTCCCGGAAATATGTTCTTCCGCGGAGGCGATGTAATTTGGGCGAAGAAGGTGCCCAGCAGCGTTTTGGGGGAGATTATTCTCGAAGCGCCGGCATAGCTCAGAAATCTTGATCGGCTCAGGTCTTCTACCAGAGCGATGATCTCTATTTCGGAGATCTCCCTTACAGTCATTATGACTTCAGCATTCAGCTCCTCGCTCTCGTTGGCTATGAAAAGTCTGGCCGTGCTTATATTTGCTCTTTTTAGAGTATCCAGGTTTGACGGATCCCCAAAGAGCACCGGATACTGCAGATATATCTTCTTGGCCGTTTCTTCGGACCTTTCGATAATAAGAAAAGGAGCATCAAGAATGCGCAATCTTTCGGTCAGGCTCTCCACCGTTGAGTTGAAGCCTGAGATTATTACGTGCTCCCGCATCTTCCGTGGAGCAGAGCTGGGAGCAGCCCTCGCCAGACGCTCCAGGTTGGGGGTGACGCCCAGGGGAACGATCACAGCCCATAGAATGGATATGCCGGAAAGGGAAACGAGGATGCTGAAGTACCAGCCGATGGCGCTTTTGAATACTATATCCCCGTAGCCCACGGTGGTCATGGTCATCAGCACCCAGTAGATGGCCGCGGCAGGATTTGCATTTCCCCGCTGCCCTTCGTAGTTCATTAGGACAATAAAAGTCATGCTGTAGAGGGCCAGCACCACAAGGACTAACAGCAGCAGATTGTAGACTTTGCGCACCCTGCAACTCCTTTTTCTCGCCAATCATTTTGAGGCGGTTTGCATATATTTAACCTCTCGCCAGGAATGACGGCACGATGGGCAGTATTCTATAGATACTGCTACTATTTTTTCCGTCTTTTGCTTTGCCTGCGATTGTATAGCTGCTCTGCAGTGCTAGACTTCTCTATCCCATGGCCCGGATTCTGGTGTCGAATAGTTCAACTTTGTCCCTCAAGTGAACCCCCGCTGACAGCTGTCTTTGAGCCTCAATGCGCATCAGGAAGGAAAGGTCGCCTGCCTTTCCAGACGCACCTTGCATCCAACGTCCGTCCTCGGGCTCATTTTCAGGGAACATATGCCAGGTAGAGCTTCCGCCTCTTGCCTGCAGTCATCTTGAGGTGAT
>Ga0315285_10003105_pt1 | contig 17385 bp, 8 predicted proteins | sample YL17G09_36_MG_FD_203698 | JGI IMG/M metagenome (GOLD analysis project Ga0315285, IMG submission 203698) | Sediment microbial communities from Yellowstone Lake, YNP, Wyoming, USA - YL17G09_36 | ecosystem: Environmental > Aquatic > Freshwater > Lake > Sediment | place: USA: Wyoming | collected... | reverse complement strand
ACGGGCGATACGGACCTCTTGAGGTACGTGGACGAGATGACGAGAAACATGGAACTCTTCAAGCGGGGCAGCGGCCCCGACGAGCCGTATTACGACCGCCGCCAAGGCCGCAACGGGCCATTCGCCGACTACTTGGGGCGGAAGGTCATCTGGACCCACTTGCTCGGAAGGATCGGCAGCGAGACGATCAAACTGTACCAGTCCGCTCCCGACTATCCGAATCCGCGGACCCGCAATCAATGGTTGACGGCTGCCACCGGGATCGGCAACTTCCTTGCCAAACACCAACAGGCAAACGGCGACCTCCAGGACACGTTCGACGAAAACAACCGGGAAACGCTCCAGAACGGGCGCCGGTGTTCGGCCCGCGCGATTGTTTGCGGCTTATGGATCCGGCTCGGGCAAGTGACGGGCGACAAAGCGTGGACCGAGCGCGCACTGCGGCTGGCGAAGGTCGTGGCGCCCGAGGTCAAACGCTATGAGTTCTTCAACGCCCACGTGGATCATCCGCCGTGCCCCGACGTTGAGGCGACCTGGTACGTCCTCGATGGGCTTATTCCGCTGTATGAGGCGACTCGCGATCCGGAGGTGTTGGCGGCGTGCAAGGCGGCGGCCGCTCAGGGCATTTCGTGGACCTACTTCTACGATGTCCCCATCCCCATGACTCATAACGGCGTTGCACGAGGCGGACAACTCTGCTGCACGTGCACTCCGATCATCTTCGTGATCGGCCCCGGCATTGCGGTCGAGCCTCTGCTTGCCCTGTCCAAGCTCACCGGCGATTCGTTTTACAGGCAAATGGCGGCGGAAATGGCTTCCTACATCGGCCACTCGCAGATTGACGCGCCGGGCAAGCCGTGGCATGGCGGAGTGATCCATGCCTTCTTAATGTACTGTGGCAAGTCTCATGGCCCGGACAGGGAGGGACAGGTGGACACCGGCATGGCTACCGGCGCCAGTTTGGCTGCGCTCGAGGCACGGTTGGCGGATCCGGCGGAAAGAACGGTGGGAATCCGCCAAGCGAACCCCTGAAGTCGCCGTCGGGAGTTTCCGGGAATGCGGACACTCCGTTTTTTTCTGATGTTCCCGCCCGGATTGAGTTGACACGGACCTTGGGGACGTGCGAGAATGTCTTTCAGATGTTCCGCGGGAACGGCTTGGCGCTCCCGCGGCACCCTTCTCTGCAAGGAGGTTTGCGTCGCCTCGTTCGTTCCCGTTTCCAGCGCCGGTTGCTTGGCCCGTTGTGAAAGACCGACCCGTTCCGACTCACTCGATTCAACGGCGAATCGAGATTCCCGATCCCGTGACAAAAGGAGTGACGCCATGAAGTTCCGGACTCGTTTCCTCGTCTTCCCCGCCCTGTTTTTGCCGATCTGTCTCTTTGCCGCTTGCACGATCAGTTCTGAGAAAGACCCGGCGATCATCGAGCTGAACAAGCGCCTCGCCGCTCTGGAGAAAGAGCGCAAGACAAGCAAGGAAAGCATCGACGATCTGTATTTCCAGCTCGACACGCTGTCGCTGGACGTCAGCGCCCTGAAAACGGGCATGAAAACGCAAGGCGGCTCGCCGGAGATGAACCAGAAGCTGACCGCGGCCGTTCAGCGCGTGGAGGAGCTTGACAAGGAGCTGAAGCGGCTGGCTGGCGAGGCCAATGTCCGCAAGCATGACGGGGAGAAAACCCTGGCTGCGCCGAGAACGGCTCCCGCAACGGCCCAGGCCGCAGCCCCTTCCTCGTCAAAGCCCGCATCCCTCGCAACGGCCGCGCCGTCGCCGGCGGAGGGCGCCGCAACACGGCGCACGGCCTCCGCGTCTCGGAGATCCTCCGGCGGAGCGTTGGCGTTCTCCGGCCCGAAAGGCTTCTACTACAAGGTGCAGCGCGGCGACACCCTTGCCGGCGTGGCGAAAGCCCACAACGTCTCCTCGGCGAACCTGTGCCGCGCCAATCGCATGCCTCTGAGCGCGGTGTTGTACTCGGGACAGCTCATCTACGTTCCCCGGAGTTGAGGCCGAACAGACCCTCCAACCGCATGTCCGGCAAAATCGCCGACGCCGAGAAGCGCGGGGGGCGCCTCTTGGGCGACGCCGCGGCGACGCGAGTCTATTTCTCGATCACGCGCACCTGTTCCGCCGGCAAAGTCAGGCGAAGGCCGCGGCTTTTTTCGACCTGGATCAAGGCTCTGGCTCTCTCGAGCGGAACGACCTCGGCGAGTTTCCCGAGCAAACGTCTTCGGTGGGCGAAGATTTGCTGGGGCTCCACATGGGCGTCGGGCCAGACGGATCGGAGGATCTCCTCATAGCTCACGCCGATCTGAGGAGAGTGCGCGAGCACGGTCAGCAGCCGAAAAGCGAGATTCGGGAGTTTCAGTTCCTTGCCATGGAAAAAGACACGGCCCGCCCCTCGCAGATCCACCTCCAATAGAACGTCGCTCTCATCCGGCGCGTGGGTTTTCCCCCCGGGTTCCAGATCGACTTGACGGGCTTCGGAGGCGATTTCCGCCCGTGAGCGAACCGGCCCTTCGCGTTTCTCTTCCTGTCGTTCCGCCCTCTCTCGTTCGTGCGGCTTTGGCCCCAACTCCTCATCGCGGGCAACGGCGCTCTCTTCCCTCCGTGGCGCCGCGGAGTCGTCGGCGGCTTCCCCGCCAGGTTCCTCGGGGCAACCAACCAAGCGTCGCGCTTCGGCTTGCGCCTCCTCGGCAATGCGGGGCGGCAGGAGTCTCGAGAGGTTCGTCAGGTCGGCCGCGGCAAGCGAAGCGACGGAGCAATAGCCTTCCCGGACGAGAGTCCGAAGGTAAGCGCGCGAAAGCCCTTGGACGCGCAGGTTGCGGAAGTCCATCCCCGCGACGCCGCAGCCGAGGACTAGACGTTCAGCCAGACATTCCAGCGCGCGGCGCTGGCCCGACGGCAACGCCAGACTGCGCGCCAGGGCCGCGGCGCCTTGCGCGAGCCAGGCGAAGTGAGACGCCAGGTTCGCCACCGTGCCGCTGAAAACCTGGAACCGCTCTTCGATCTCCCGGGTGTCCTCCGGCCCGATCCAGGCGTCGAGAACCAACGCCTTCTTGAAATCGGCCAGCGCCTCGCGAGTGAATCCGCCCGCGGGGGACAGAATCTTCTCGACCGACGGCGCGGCGCCCTCGGCGCGGCGCAAGAGGCGCTCGCGCAGCGGCTCCACAAATGCCTCGGCGACGCTCGACCCCGTTGGCGCGCTGAGGGGGAATTCCCGCGCGTCGCCCGTTGCGGCCAGGACCACGAGCGCTTCGATCGGATCGTCTGGGAGAACGCGCGGGCCCTCTCGCAGCCACGCCGCGATCCCCTCGACGGTCGCCGATTGAAGACCCGTGCTTGCGGCGACCTCGCCCAGGCCGGTGGCTTCGAGGCGGCCGTCCTCCCCAACGCGCAACAGGTCGCGCTGGGCCAAGGCCTCGACGGTTTCATCGATCCTGCGAGCCACGGGCGCCGCTTCCGCTTGCCAGAGGACGCGGCCCGAAAAGGTGTTGTGGAAGAACGTGGTCAACGCTTCCTTCGTGCAGGCCACGCGGGAGGCAACGAGATCGAGGGTGTAGAGATCGAGGGAACCGGGGTCGATTTGCGGGGCGAGGGGCTCGATCTCGCCTTCGATGTAGTCGCGCATCATCCGCTCGCACTCGGCCTCGTTCCTGGCAACGAGCATCGAGCGGCCAAAGTCGACCTCGCGACTGAAGCGGGCGCCGCGCCCCCCCTGGTTGTGAAAACGGCTGCGGCTTAGCGCCGCTCGGGTCTGTCGTCCCGTCCACGGGTCGGTGGTGACCATGGCGTGGACATGGAGGACATTGCGGCCCGTCAAGTTGACTCCTTGACCAAGGGTGGAGGTCGAGATGAGCACGCGAAGCGAGCCGGCGTTGAAATGGCGCTCGATCAGGGCGCGGAGGTCCCAGGACAGATCGGCGTTGTGGAAAGCCACGCCCCTGGCCGCCACCTCACGTAGCAGTTCGCGGGCGTGGGTGTCTTCGTAGAGGGAGAGCTCCTCGAGCAATGCTTCGCTCGGAGGCAAACTGAGCCTGGAAGCGAGGTGGTGGGCCCAGTTGCGCGAGTCGTAACGCGTGGGGACGAAGACGAGAACTTGCTCGCCGTAATCCACGGCGAGCCTCCGAGCCAGGGACAGGATGGCTTCGCGGCGGAAGTCGGCGGGCTCATTTTCCTCGTCGCTGAGCGCGGGGATCTGGAGCGCATCCTCCCCGAGCCGTTCCTGACCCTCTTGCCCTGTGTTGAAGCATTTGTAGAAGAAGGTGTTGCGTGAGAGGTCGAAGACGCCTTCGCGCAGCTCGAGGGGGCGCTCGCGGGAGATCATGAGATCGCACCCAAGCCAGGATGCCAGGCGGGCGGCGTCCTCGCCAAGAACCGCGGAGAGACCGATCAGCTGCGTCGGATAGGGGGAACGGCCGATCTTCGTCAGGAGAAGGTCGATCATGGCCCCGCGGCGCGGTTCGCCCAGGGTTTGTATCTCGTCGGCGATCACGAGGGCCACGCCCCCGAGCATCTCGGGTCGGGCAACGAGGTAAGCCTTCATCTTTTCGTAGACCGCCACGAGGAGGTCGTAGCGGCCTCCCAGAACCACGCCGTCCGTGGCGGGGCGCTCACGGGTCGCCACGGCGATGCGGTACCCCATGGCGCCATAGAGCGACAGGAAGGCGCGGTATTTTTCCTCAGCGAGGGCCTTTGTCGGCGTCAGGTAGATTGCCCGGCGATTTTGCTCGAGGCGCCTCAAGGCGGCCATCTCCGCAATGAGAGTCTTGCCCGAAGAGGTGGGAGCGAACACAAGCAGATTTTTCCCGTGAAGGAATCCGTGCTCGGCCAGCGCTTGCTCCTGAACGGGGAGCAGGAACCTGACGCCACGGGACCGCCAGGCGTCCACGGCCCGTTGCGAGAGTCCCATGGCCACAAGCTGGTCGATGGGGAGGGGCATTGCGAGGAGACCTCGGGGAGAAAACGACACCCCCAAACCGGTTTGGGGGCGGCGCTTCAATCCCGGGTGATTTCAAACAAGTCCGAGGGCCATGCCAAGCCTGATGAGGCCGGCGCGGCGCGGAAGGCGCAGCCTTACCCTTGACGGACCGACAAGTTCTTCAGGTACAGGGCGCCCGTTGACTCCGTGTTGTCCCGAATGGAGACGGTGTTCAGGTTCGAGGCCTTGGCGCCCATCCTGACGTTCCCCGCAACCAGCTGGTCGTCGACGTACCCGTTGACGAGTCCTTCGTCCAGATTGATCTCGTAGCGAATACGTCTCCAGCTGCCCAGCTCATAGGGCGTGGCTTGGTTGAATATCCTCAGGTAGGCGGGACCGCTGGGGTCGGTGCACTGAACGACGGTGTGCACCGCCCGGCGGAAATCCCCGTCTTCCTCGAGGTAGAGGCCAAGAAGGTGTTTGTTCTTCTCGTCGCAACGGATATCGAATTCGGCCGTGACCCATCCGGAAGCGTTCGGGAACCGGCAGGCGAACGAGGTCGCCGCTTCGCCGGCGGGCTTGCGGAACCGGAGGCATTTCTCGCCGGGGTTCTTGTCATCCTCGACCACTCGGAGAGTGGCGCTGGGGGCTGATCCTCCCGTCCACCCCGCAGGCGCAGCGCCTACGGCATCGACGCTATAGTCTTGAGAAAGACATACATTTCCTCCCAACGGGGAGACGGTCTCGGCCAGTAATGGGTTTGAGCCGACGTCCCTGGGGAGGCGCTGCTCCTCGGTCGACAGATCCAGATCCAGATCGAGAGGACTGAGTGGGGGTTCCCCGCCGCCGCCGCCGATCGCCTGATCGGCCCGTGACCGAGAGGGGCCAAGGTCAAGATCCAGGTCCAGGTCGAGGTCGCTCAGCGCGGAGGTCGTCGTGTCTTCCCCTCTCGACGTTTCTTCGGCCGAGGGCGCCAGCACGTTGTCATCAAAGGAGAAAATGATCTCATCCGCGGCGGCCCCGTCGGGAAATCCGGGCGTCTCCAGGGCGGAACTGCGACCTTCGGCAGCCGGGAATCCGGAAAAGGATTCGGGCGCGACGTCGCCAAAGGAGAGAACAGCGTCTTCCACGCTTGTCTCCGCGTCCGAGGGGGCGGGGGGAAGGACCGAGCTCGGTTGCCTCTCCTCTTCCTCCTCCTCCAGATCGCCAAACTCCGCCAAGACGTCGCCTGGGGGACTTTCCTCGGCCGGCGCGAACGGCGAGGGGGCCGCCTTGGCGCGCAAGGGCGAGCCCGGAGGCCGGGAGGGAGGGGGGCTTGCCGGCGGGGCGACGTCGCTGACGCCGGCTTCGGGAATCATGAATTCGGCGGCGGAAGAATCGGCTTGCTCGAGAAGATCGTGGCGCGCGTTGAGAGCCAGCCCCGCCGCGGCGCCGCCGGCGGCGATGGCTCGGGTTCTCTGCTGCAATTCCTGCAGTGGGGCGACGGCCTCGTCTTGGAGTTGCTGCAGCATCTGGGCGTAACGTCGCCGTCCGAGCAGGTAGATCAGGGCAAGCAAGACAAGCAGGACTCCCCCTACGGAACCGACGACGGTGAAGAGGAGCTTGCGCTCTTCTCTTCTCGCGGCAGCGGTGGCCGCGGCTCGCGTGGTTTCGATACGGGCGTCCAGGCTGGCGACTTTCTGCTTTGCCTCTTCGTTCTCCGGATCTTTGGCGATGATGCCGATCCAGATCTGCTTCGCTTCGTCCAGTCTCTGCTGGCCTTCCATGGCGATGGCCTGCTGCTTGAGGGAGGCGATATCCTTCTGAAGGCGGCTCATCTGGGCGTCGTAGCCGGGATAGGTGCCGTTTTTCAGGTGCGTGACATCCGCTTCCTTCATGGCCGCGATGGGTGACGTGGGGTCGATTTTCTTGAGCTCGGCGATCGCCGTCAAGGCGCCGTCGTAATCGCCTTGCTCGATGCCGCGATCGATGGACGCAATAAGGCGCGAAATGCTCCGCTTGCGCTCCTCGGAATCGGCCTCCTCTTCGCTGAGCTTCACGAGGATTTTCTTCTGCTCGTCGGTCAGAGATTGGACCTGGCGCGTGAGGTCGGCGATCTGGTCGAACGTCTGGATCTGGAGCCGCGCGGCACGCTGCTGGATGAGCATTCGGATGAGCTCCTGCCGCTGCGACGGCGTGAGGACCTGAAGGTCAGGTCTCTCACGAACCTCCGGGGGAATCGTTGTATCCACGGCTTGGGAAGGCCCCGTCGTTCCTGGATGCGGCAATTCACCCGCCTTCGCCGCGACGGCGACCACTTTGGCGAAAGCGAAGTCGTTGCTGACCATTTCCACCCGCATCTTCGTTGCCTCAGCGAAGGAGGCGAACCTGCCGATGGAGACCACGTGGCGTCCTTCTTCATCCTGTTCGAGGTTGGGGAAGTAGCCCATGTCGCGCAGGGAGGCGGCCGTGCCTCGCGCTTCCGCAACGTCTCTTGTGGTGAGCAGCTGGACGGTGTAGTACTGGCCGGGTATGCTCGCCGGGGGCTCGGGCGAGACCGACGAGGGGGCCAGAGGGTCTTCGGTTACCGTCGTCACGGCAATGTTCTGGAAGGCAACGTTGTTGCGGCTCAGGCCAATGCCGGCCGCGCCTTTGGCCAAGGAGGTGTCCTTTGCAAAGGCGACCACTTGGCCCGCCAGACTTACAGCAATCGTGGAACCTCTGAAAGCGAGAGCGAAATCAATCGGGGCGTCGGGGCTGCCGTTCTCAATTCGCGCCAGACCAACGGCCTCCGGTACAAGGGGAACCGATTGGAGATCCGTTTTCACGCCCCGGACTACTCGCGTAAGCATGACGCGCCGAGCGCCCTCCAGCACGTCCACCGTCGCGCGGTAGTGGTTGCGCCGGTCGGTCCAGCGCCCCACCAGGGCGACCCGACCGCCGCTGTTCTTCATCCAGAATCGACAGGCGATGCGGCAGTCGGTCCAGTTCTCGCTACCGGGCGTCTCAATGACGCCGAACGAGAACCCGTCGACGGTCACCATGTCGTTGGCGTCGCCCGAGACCAACCAGCCGTTCTGGATCGTCCAGAACGTCTCGTCGGTCGTGTCGAACCTCCATCCGTCGGGCCGTCCTTTTGCGGCGCCGGAGAAGGAGTCCGAGAACAGGGGATCCGCCGCCGAGGCGCCCATGAGGCTAACTGCAACGATCAACGCGCAGAGGAGTGGCATTATTGGTCTTGTCATCGTCTGGGGATCTCCTTGAAAAAGGGTTGGCGTCCTTTCTGACGGCAGTCGGTTGGGTGTTTGGCTGTGAAGGGGAGACGTACGTCCACCGCGCGGCCCTTCAGATTTCGTAGACACGCCCGCGAACACTCATTTCGCGCCACATCAACGGGGAAAGTCAAGGGGAAAACGCGTCTGTTTTTCGCTGTTCGTTCCCTGTGGCGCGCCGATGCTCTTGGGGAGGAACGCCCGCGACGGGACTCCCGCGGATTCTCCCCTCGCGAAGGCTATCGGTCGGCAGCCCGTTGCCGCACTCTCTCGACAAAAGAACCCGTGAGGAGCACATCCCCCGTGGACAGGAGGAGATGGAGGCTTCTCTCGACGAAGTCCCGTTTTCTCCGGTAGGGAAGCGCAAACACCCGCCGACCAACGAATCCCCCCGGGAGACCTTCCGCTTCATCGCCCCCCACAAGATCAAGACCGTGGAAGAGATAGACCACGGTCCCGGAAGACTGAAGCGCAGCCTCAAGCGCCCTGCGGGCCCAAGCCCACCCCACGGCCATGGCGATGCTCGCATGGACGGGCAAACGCAACCGGGGCGTGACGGCCACAGGCAGTTCCAGGAGGGAGGATCGCATGCTCCCTCTCCCCGCAAGCGAGCGCCAGGGCCGATCCGGGTCGCACCGGTATGGCGCCCGCGGCGCCCGCCAGACCGGGCCCGAGCCATAATGGCCAACCCCTGCCCGCCGGCAGGCGGGGGAGGAAGATCCTTGCGCCGCCGAGCTTCTCAGGAACCGGGCGGCCGCGCGCAGAAGGGGTCCGGCGCGGGTCGGCAGGAGCGACGCGTCGTAGTCGAGGCCCGCCCGACGGACGGCTTGAAGAACGGCGGGGGAAGCGTCGAAACCCGGCGCGCGGAAACCGATCGGGCGCCGCCCGACGGCCTGCTGGATGGCGTCACTCGCCTGGGCGATCTCCCGGTCGATGGTCTGGGCGGACCGGCGTCCCAAGCCGACGGCATGAGAGTAGGAGTGATTGGCGATCTCGTGCCCCCGTTCGGCCAGGCAACGGAGGAGGGCGGCTTTCTCGGGGATTTCGCAATCGCGCCCGACGACGAAGAACGTCGCCGGCGCCTGCGCTTGGCTGAACAAATCGAGGAACCGGGCCGCGCCGAGACTATAGACGGGATCCTGGTGCATGTCCGAAGACGTCTCGGGCAGACCGTAGACTCTCTTCACAGCCCACAGGCCGTCCAAGTCCACGTGAATCAGCACGGTCGGACGTTCTAAGGCGGGGACCATCCTGTGTCGCTTCCCGTCGCCCATCTGGCCCAGTCCCCCGGCGGGATCTCAGTCGTCAGGGGCGCCAAGCCACCGGCGGATCTTCCGCCATAGACGTCGGCGGTGACGTCTCTTCAGGGGACGGTAGATTCCCTTGCGGAGCCTTCGCCCAAGACGCAGGTAAAAGGGGTCGCGCCGCAGAATCTCGCGGTCTTTGGGGGTCAGGGCGTCGGGGAAGTAAGTGCGCTTGATGCGAACGAGAGTCACGCGATCGATCAGCGACCAGTGTTTGAAAAGGCGCCGGCGCAGGGACCCCGCCTCTGTTCCGACGCCCCACGCGGTTGCGAAGTCAATCAGGTACGGTTTCAAGGCGCCATCCACGAGGATGTTCTTGCGCCGCAGATCGCCATGCGCCCACCCGCGTTGGTGCATCCCTTCGACCATCCGTTCCAGTCGGTCGAAGAACTCGACGGTGAGGAAGTTGTCGCGCAGGTGGGGCAAGCGACCCGCCTCAAGGCGTTCGATCAGGAGAGCCTCTTTCCCGACCATCCCGCCGAAGCGAGGCATCCCCTCGATTCCCTGCAGGCCTTCGAGCGCCCTTGCTTCCCGGCGCAACGCCCGGCGCGCCAGGGTGTGTCGAATCCACCACGGCCGACGCGAGAAGTCCTTGAGGGCCCACCCCGAAGCCTCCCCCGTCAAGGCGATCAGGTCTGCTTGGCCCACCGACCGCGCGGGATGAAAGCATTCGCCCAGAAAGGGCGCCAGGACCCCGCGGTCGCGCGGCGGCCGCCACAGGGGACCGGATCCATCCGTGGTTGTCTTTGCCTGCTCAGGAATGACCGGAACTCCAGGTTGGCATCTTTCAGGCGTCTCCGCGATGGGCTGCGAGAAGGTCGGGGTCGATTTTGCTCTTGACGGTGCGGTGATCCAGACCGAGCCGCCGGGCCGCTTCCTGGCAGTTGCCGCCGGTGCGCGCGTAGACCAGGGTGCAGTAGCGTCGCAGCATCTCCTCCGCCGTCAGCGACCCGCTGCGCACCAGGTCGGCGGTCTCCTCCGCGGGATCCCGTCCCGTGCGCGAGAGAGGCCGGTAGTCCTTGCGGATCATGACGTTTCGGACACACTGCTCGAGTTCGCGGAAGTTGCCGGGCCAGGGGTAGCCGTGGCCGAGGTTCTTGTCGATCCACTCGACGACTTCCCGAGCAAGAGGCCCGGCTTCCTCTTCATTGGTCACGCGCTGGGCGACGTGGAGGACCAGGTTGGGCAGTTCGTTGGGCGAATCGCTGAGGCGTCCGCGCAGAGTGGGGGTCACGATGCGATCCGAGCAAAGACGGTAGTAGAGATCCTCGCGGAAGCGGCCCGATCGAATGTCTCCGGCCAGGTCCCGATTCGTGGCGGAGATGATCTTGCCCGGGAATCTCCGCTCGCGCGTGTCGCCGATGCGTTGGAAGACTCGAGTCTCGATGACGCGGAGCAGTTTGACCTGAATGGCCGCTTCAATCTCGCCAATCTCATCCAGAAAGACCGTTCCCAAAGGCGGGCACACCTCGAACCACCCCGCCCGGTCTTGGAGCGCCCCGGTGAAGGCGCCGCGCCGGTGACCAAAGAGCTCCGACTCAATCAGCGTGGGGGAGAGGGCCGAGAGATTGAGGGGGTAGAAGGATCCGATGAATTCGTCGGTGAAACTCGCGGTCTTGGGATCGAACGGAATGTAGCGCGACAGGCCGATGGCGCGCGCGACGAGTTCCTTGCCCGTGCCGGACTCGCCGGTGATGAGGCACGTGGCGTCGGCCATGCGGTCGTAGAGCGCTCTTCGGTAGCGGCGCAGGTCGTGGGAGAAGATCGATTGCCAAACGGCCGCGCGCAGCTGCGCCATCGGCATGGACCCGCCGATGATGTTCTCGAAGATGTGGTAGAAGGCGCGGCGGATCTGGAAGAAGCAGGCGAAGACGTGGGGAGGGCCGAAGCGGCGATCGCGAACGTCGGACTCGGCGAGGCGCTGAGACCCCTCCGTCCCGCCGCCTTCGACGCTCGACCTCGGGGCGGGTCCCGATTCGCGGACCCCGTCCGCCGCCTCCCGCCAGGAAGCGCCGCGGAGACCGTCGTAGAGGAAGCGCTCCATGTCGCCAACGAAGTCCCGGTAGAACGACGCCCGGCCGCAGGAGGGCTTTCCTCCCGCCGCCTCGACGAGCAGGTCGCGAAAACGGGCATGGTAGCGCTGGAAGAGAAGAAAGAGGACGAGATCCTCGTAGACCTGAAGGGCTTCCGGGGCGGGCGAAACGCCGGCGGCCAGACGCTCAAGCAGGCTTTCGGCGAGCGTCTCCACTCGCAGGATGATCCGGTCGACGTTGGGTTCCTCCGTCGGAGTCTGGTCGGGTCTCTTGCTCCAGACGGGGTCGACTTCGACGAAGTCGTCGCCGAGGATCTCCTTCTCAAGTCGAATCCTTTCGGGGAGAAAGGGATTGCAGTAGGCCAGATCGGATATGGCCCGGGCCAGAGTTCGTTCGGATGGGGAGAGAAAGGTCACCGCCGCGTCTCCGGGGAAGATCTACCCGGAGTGTAGTCCCTGATTGCACGGAATGTCAATCGCCTTCGGGAGGATCCGCCGATCCCAACGCGCGACATCATCCGGGGTCTTCCGCAGGGGTCGGTGGTCGCGACAGCCCCGGCAGGGCCGCTGACAAGCCCCGGCAGGGGTGCTGACAAGCCCCGGCAGGGGCGTCCCCGCCGCCGACGCGGGTTCGGGCGCTGAAAGATGGGCGTTTCCGTGCCCGAGGGCGGAGCTTTCGGGGACCATGTTTCCTGTCCTGGTTCCCCTCAACGGGCCATCTGTTTGGCATGGCTACGGCACGCTTCGACGCCGCTTTTCCTCCTTGTGGCCCCGCCAGTAAGCGTAGCGACAGCGCCCTGGCCGGGGCAAGAATCGAGGGATTCCACAGCCGAGTCTTCATGATACTCAAGAAACACCTACACTGATGAGAATCCGGCTCGTTAGCTCTACACTGCCGGCCAGCGCGGCGGACCAAGGCCGTCCGCTAGTGAGGGCCGTGGAACTCGCAGCCCAGTCTGGCCTGGGCGTCCATCCGCATCTGCGATTGTCGCCCTTCCTTCGGGAAGGAGCGCGCAGGGCAGAGTGTGCGTCGCTAGGACGCCTTCCGCGGTGCGCAACCCAAGGATCGGAGGCGCTACGATGGAAGCGATGTTTGGGCGTGTGTGCGGGCTGGACATTCACAAGGCGCTGGTGCGTGCGTGCGTTCGTCTGAGGCAGGCGGACGGATCGGCTACGGAAGAGACGCGTTGCTTCGCGACGACGACGCGCAACCTGCCGGCTCTGGGCGATTGGTTGCGCCAGTGCGGCGTGAGGCATGTGGCGATGGAGGCCACGGGGGTGTACTGGAAGCCGATCTGGAACCTGTTGGAGGGCGAGTTCGAGCGGGTGCTGGTCAACGCGCGGCGCGTCAAGAACGCGCCCGGGCGCAAGACCGACGTGAAGGACTGTCAGTGGCTGGCGCATTTGCTCGCCTGCGGCCTCTTGCGCGGCAGTTTTGTTCCCCGCCGTCCGCAGCGGGAGTTGCGCGAACTGACGCGTCACCGCGCGCAGTTGGTAGGCGAACGCGCGCGGGCGGCCAACCGGATCGAGAAGACTCTGGAGGACGCCAACATCCAGCTCGGCGCGGTGGTGTCGCACCTGCTGGGGGTCTCCAGCCGCGATATGCTGAGGCGCTTGGCCCGGGGCGAGACGGATGCGCGGAGTCTGGCGGAGTTGGCTCGCTCGAAGCTGCGCGGCAAGATCCCGCAGCCGCGGCAAGCGCTCGAGGGGCGCCTGACCGAGCGCCACCGTTTCATGCTCGAGCGGCTGCCGGATCATCTCGAGTGCGTGGAGGGGCAGATCGATCGCTTCGAAGCGCTTTCGCGCCCTTTCGAGCAGAGTCCGGCGGCCCTGGCCCAGATACCGGGCGTGGCCGAGCGCGCGGCGCAGAACATCGCGTCGGAGATCGGCATAGACATGAGTCCGTTCCCGACCGAACGCCGCCTGGCTTCGTGGGTGGGCCTGTCGCCGGGCAACAACGAGAGCGCAGGCAAGCGCAAGAGCGGCCGCACCACGAAGGGCAACCGCCGGCTGCGCGGCACTCTCGTGCAGTGCGCGTGGGCGGCCACCCGCCGCAAGGGCAGTTACTTCCAAGCCCCGTACCGGCGCCTGGCGCCCCGGCGCGGCAAGAAGCGCGCCTTGGTGGCCGTGGCGCACTCGCTTCTGACCGTGATCTGGCACATTCTCAAGCACGGCGTGGAGCGCCAAGACCTCGGCGCCGACTGCTTCGACCGTCAGAAGGGCGAGCAACTCCTGCGCCACCACGTCAAGCGAATCGCGGATCTCGGCCATGACGCAACGCTCCACCAGCGCGCCGCCTGACCCCGGAGATTTTCAGGGCAGGGCGGCTGGGCCACACTTGCGCTTCGAGAAAGCTGGGCGCGGCGATGGCCGCCAGGATGGCGATGATGGCGACGACGATTAGGAGTTCGATGAGCGTGAACCCCCGTGACGTTCGCCTCCATCCTCCGCCTCCAGTTCTCCTTGCCCCCGGAGTCGTCCGACCGCATGGGCAGAGACCGTCCCAGCGTCAAGACGATTCAGGGCGATTCGGGGCGATTCCCTCCGCCATCTAGGCTGTCCTTATTGAGTCTCGCGATAATGTGTGACATATAACAGGCTCATTTTACTGGACTTAACGCGTCAATCAGATTTGCGAGGGTCAATAGGATCCGAAATACTCCCCCAGCCGCGGCGTGAACTCCCCGGAATCGGCGAAGAGATCGATCAGGTCGTCGGTTGTGCGCGCGCCGGAGTCGAGTTCGGCGGTCCAGTAAGCGATCTCCGTCTCGCTCGGGAAGCGGCCCAGGAAGGCGCGATAGAGGCGCACGACGATTGCCGATTGCGCATTGGGGATTGCGGAACCGAGAGAGCTCTGGAACTCCTCGGAGGCCATAATTTCCCGCGCCGTTTGCTTGGCTTGCGCGCGCACGCCTTCGAGGCCGCCCGAGGCGTAGGCGGCGTCGAAGAGGCCCGCGGCGTACACGAGGCCGTCTTGGTCGACCAGGCGGTCCAGCAGGCCGATGTAGAGGGTCGTGACGAAGTTGCGCGCGGCGTCCCCTGCGAAGCCCGGATACATGGTGGCGATGCGTGCGGCGAATTCCACCGACTCCGAGAAGACCGTCATGACTTGCGAACGGTTCCATGCGCCCGCGAGCCAGTTGTCGAGTTCGGTCTGATTCGGATCGCGGTCGAGGAAGACGCGGTAGCAGTCGGCGATGAATTCGGCGTCGGTGCGGTTGCGCGCGGCGTACTCCTCGGAAAGGAAGAACAGACGCCCCATCTCGCGAGGAACGAAGCGGACGTCGATGTCGAAGCCGAGAGCGTAATCGAAGTACCCGGACTCCCAGGAGTCCACGGCACCCGGCTCGGGCTCGCGGCCGAGCGCCAGTTGGTAGAACGATCGGATCAGTTCCTCGATTGCCCGGTCGTCCGGAGTCGGCGTGCCCGTCGTGAATGGGGTCGAGGTCGCGGCGGCCGACGGAGTCGGGGTGGATGTGTGAGTTGTCCCCGGCGTCGGAGTCCAGCTCGGAATCGGGGTGGGCGTCTGTGCCGGCGTTGGGAGCGGCGTGGGGCCGGCCAAACGCGCATCTGCGCAACGGAAAACGCCTCTCTCCCCCGTTGCGACATAGAGAATACTTGAGTCGGCCTCATCGACCTTCATCGACAGAACCCCGCCCCGCCCGTCCGGTTTCGGGAACTCCCACCATCTCTCCCCGCCGTCCCAGCTTTCGAAGAATCCCCCCCGCAACCCCGACGCGTAGACGTGATCGCTATTCCTGGGATCGATCAGTATCGCCCTGGGGTAGGCCGGGCACGGCGTCCTCAGCGGCGCCAACGTCTCCCCTCCGTCCGCGCTCGTGTAAGTCCGGGATTTGACGCCAATGTACAGGGTCGCAGTGCTTCGCGGATCGAACCCGATGGCCTGAACGCCGCCTTCGCCGGCTTCGAAGGCATCGGACAGATCCGTCCAACTCGCGCCGCCGTTTCGGGATCTCCACAGGGCCGGATCCGAAGCCCCTCTGGAGCCTCCCGCGTAAACGACCTCCCCGTCGGCCGGGTGCAGAGCGAGAACATGGATCACCGAGATCGTCGCTTCGCCCGTGCCCAGAACCACGCTCCAGCTCATGCCGGCGTCGTCCGAGCGCAAGACGCCGAGCCCGCCCGCGGCGTAAAGAATCGACGCGGCGTCGCCGCAGCCCTCAATGAAATGCACGGGGTGTCCGTGCGTGCCCGCATCGGAAACCGACCAGCTTGCGCCGCCGTCGGTGGATTTGTAGAGCGTCGCGACATCGGTCGGGGAGGTTGCTTCATCGGCGGGAGCGATTCCGGCGTACATGACGTTTGGCGAAGAAGGATTGATAAGAAGCGCGCTTACGTTTTCGCCCTCGAGGCCGAGCGGCGCCCACAGCGTGCCCGTCGTGGGCGAGACCTCCCCGCGAAAGACGCCGCCGTCCGTGGCCGCGTAAAGGATGCCGCCGGACTGCTCGAGATCGCTCACCCGGCGCCCTGCCAGACCCAACGCCTCCCATCCAAAGGGGTTCTCGGGGAGTTCCATGCGATACACGCCGCCCTCCCAAAGCGGCCACATAACGGTGTTGCCCGCGTACAGCGCCCCGTTCCTGTCCGAAGCGATGGCCACGATGCCCGGCGCCTCCGCTCCCGGCAGCCCCTCCGGCAGCCCCTCGCCCACCGGCGACCACGTCCGGCCGTCGTCCAGAGAGCGGTTCACGCCCCCCTCGCGGAGCCGGCCGATGTAGATGACGTCCTGATCCGGTTCCATGTGGAAGTCAGTGACCTGGTCGGGCTGCGTCCACGTCGTCCAACTCGCGCCTCTATTGGTGGAGCGCAGGACCGACCCGCCGAGAACCATAACCCTAGCAACCGTCAGGAACACCGTGTCCGAGGCGGAGACTGCGACACGAGCGGTGGTAGTCAAGCCCAGCATCTTGACGGCCTCCCAGTTCTGGTCCACGCCGCTCGCGCGATAGACCCCCCCCCCGCCGCCGACGCCGTAAAAAAACCCCTCCCGGTCCATGGCCACGTCCCAGAGCGGCACGTTTCGGGGAAATTCCTCCCAACTCCGGCCATGGTCCCCCGTGCGGAACAAAGCGCCCCACGCGATCACATACAGGTTCCCGTCAAGAAGGAGCTTCGGCGAGTATGTGCTTCGCGCCTTGAGACTGTAGGTCGTGGGACCCTCGCCGTCGGCGGACCAGCGACATAGGGGCTCGCTTCCCAGCCAGACATAGTCGGCGTCATCCACCGCCAGTTCGCACCTGCCGTCTTCCGGCATTTGAATGTCGGTCGCCATGACCGCCCACGTTCTTGCGCCGTCGGTCGAGCGCCAAACCCTTCGCGGCGCGACGGACCACCACTCGGGGTCCCAGCCCGGCGGCGCGGGCACGCCAAGCGCCCACACGTCTCCCGAGGAGGTCACGGCCAAGTCCTGGATCCAAACGCCCAGCAATCCCGTCGGCTCCCAAACGCCTGCGGCGGCGCGGGCGTCCGGGGAAGCCAGAATCGCGGCCGAAAGCGTGACCGCCGCCAGCCAACGCAGGCGCCCGCCGCCCCTCCTCGTTCCGCCGGAAGTGGCGCGGGCTTCCAGCCCGTGGTCCGCGGCCAAGATGGCCGTGCCGCTTCCCACCCACCTCCCGCGCGCTCCCTTACACCTGCGATGCCCGAACATAGACATGTCGCGGCCCCCTTTCCATTCGCGTTCCTCGAGAGGAAGCGCCCTGAAGCGCCGGCCGGCCGGCGGCGGGGATCACGATCCGCTCGTCGCCGTGCCGCGCAGCTTCAGGTTGCCGTCTTCGTCAATGTAGCCGACGACGTCGCCCACGTCGCCGCTATCGTATTTCCAGATGTAGCTGGCGCTCGTAGGTGTCAACAACACGCGTA
>Ga0315285_10003102_pt1 | contig 17389 bp, 13 predicted proteins | sample YL17G09_36_MG_FD_203698 | JGI IMG/M metagenome (GOLD analysis project Ga0315285, IMG submission 203698) | Sediment microbial communities from Yellowstone Lake, YNP, Wyoming, USA - YL17G09_36 | ecosystem: Environmental > Aquatic > Freshwater > Lake > Sediment | place: USA: Wyoming | collected... | reverse complement strand
TGGGGCTGACATTGGTGTATGGTGTAACCAAGGTGTTTAACTATGCACAAGGTTCCTTTTTTACCTGGGGTGGTTACCTGGCATGGTCCCTTTCCGTCGGATTATTAGGATGGAATTACTACCTTGTTATTCCTATCACACTTATAATCATGTTTATTTTTGGGATGATATTTGAGAAAGGGATAGTATTACCCCTGCGTCGTTTGCCTGGCTGGGATTTCACAGTCATTATAGTGACGCTGGGTTGTTCTCTAGCGCTTGATAACTTAATTCTCGTAGCATTTGGACCTCTAAGCAAGACAGTTCCACACCTTTTAGAGGGGACTCTTCATTTTGGAGAATATGCGGTTGCCAAGCATGATATCCTCATGCTGATAATTGGTATTCTGGTCTTTATAGTTTTGCAGCTTTTTCTGTCAAAGACGTGGACAGGGATGGCGTTACGAGCTGTATCGCAGGACAATGTAGGTGCCAAGATCGTTGGGTTACCCTTGAATACTTTGTACAGCGTGGCATTTGGTATTGCTGGGCTGCTTTCGGCAGTGGCGGTTATCCTGCTCGCCCCACGGACTTTGTTATATCCCCTGGTAGGGTGGACGACATTGCTGAAGGCATTCGTGGTGATGGTATTAGGTGGGTTGGGTAATATCAAGGGAACGGTGATCGCTGCATTTGCGCTCTCGATTGCTGAAATATTTAGCGCATTTTTCCTTGGTGGTATCTGGGCGATGCCCCTGTTCCTGGCTGTATTAGTTGTTATCCTGGTCTTTAAACCGAAAGGACTATTTGGATCATGGTAAATAATCTTAGAAAAACTATCGTGAGTGTAGGTTTATTAGGTCTATTGGCTATCTTGCCAATCTTTTTCCATGGCAGCAATTACATCATGAACATCCTCATCCTATGCCTCATTTGGGGTGTGATGGCGGCTTCTTGGGATTTGATCTTGGGATATGCCAATGTCTTTTCATTTGGACACCTATCCTTTTTTATTATCGGTGGTTATACCTCAGGATTGCTCGCAGAATATCTTGGATTGTCTCCATGGTTAGGTTATATCGCAGGGGGATTGGCTGCTTCATTGATTGGCTTTCTCATTGGTATTCCTTGCCTTCGGTTGCAAGGGATGTACCTTGCGATTGTGACTTTCTCACTGAATTTCGTATTGCCCACGTTTATCGTGTGGGCGGGACCAGGTAAGTTTGAAAATTTTTCAACCGGTGGTTCTTGGGGTCTTGAAAGGATACCCTCACCGAGCCTGTTCGGTTATGTTTTCAGTCGCAAGGAATTGGTGCCCTGGTACTACCTGACCTTAGCGTTCTTTGTCTTGTTTATTTCAATTATATATATCATCATCAAGTCAAATGTAGGCTTAGCCTTTATCGCCCTACGCGATGCAGAGCAACAGGCAAAGTCATTGGGGATTAACGAATATAAATACAAACTGATGGTGTTTGCCATTTCAGCCTTCATTGCGGGTATTGCTGGGGCATATTATGCTCATTTCTTTGGCTTGATCTCGACCGCCTCGATGAGCCTGGATGTGTTCCTGATCGTGCTGATCATGGTGTTGTTTGGGGGTCTGGGTGTATTCCCCGGAGCTGCCATAGGCGCATTCATCATTACAATAGTCAACGAGCTATTAAGACCAACGCTGGAGTGGCGCTTAGTTATACTGGGCGGTATCGTTATCCTCACGATGATGTTCATGCCTAAAGGTGTTATGGATATCCTTGCTGCATTGGGTCGGTTAGGTCGACGCATAATCAAGATAAAGCAGGCACCAAATTCTGCTCCAACATAGTTAAGTGGTGGCAAGATGATCAATACTCAGACAAAAACCAAGATTGTCAGTGAGGTTGAACGGCTTAAAGGTGAACTGGTGGAGCTCACCGCTGGGATGATCAGCATACCCAGTGTCAATCCTACGCTGGACTCGGTCGTTAAGGAGGAGGTTATTGGTGGTGAAACGGAGGTGAACAAATTTCTCCAACCGGTGATGGAAGATATAGGGCTGGAAACCGACCTGTGGGAAGAGGAAGAAGGACGTGCAAACTTAGTCGGAGTTTGCAAAGGTACAGGTGGAGGGCACTCGCTGATCTTCAACGGGCATGTCGACACTGTCGCGCCCGGTCCATTGGAGCTGTGGACCATCGCTGAACCTTATAGCGGTAAGGTCATTGATGGGAAAATCTATGGCCGGGGTGCCACGGATATGAAAGGCGGGAATGCAGCCGCAATCATCGCCCTTAAAGCATTACATAATGCGGGTTACAGACTGAAAGGCGATGTCATTATCGAAACCGTCGCCGGTGAAGAAATGATGAACACCGATATCGGAACCGGTGCAGCAATCCAGCGCGGTTACCGGGCAGATGCTGCCATCGTTATGGAGCCCACTTGCGCACCTTATCGGCTGGCTATTGTATCCACTTCACCAGGAGCCTTAATCCTAGCCGTAACCATAAGAGGTAAAGCAGCCCATACCCTATTGCGTAACGAACTTGTTCGGGCAGGTGGGTTGGGAGCAGAGGTGGCAGTATCGGCGGTTGATAAAGCCCTTATCGTCTACCAGGGGATGCTCAGGCTCGAGGAGGAGTGGGGGCAAACCAAATCGCATTCTGCTTATAAACGCCCCGGCTCCTTCACAATCTGTCCAACGACCATTGCTGGAGGGCTGGGTGGAATAGCATTCATCCCGGAAGAATGTTATATAAAATACGTCATTTGGCATGCACCTCAGGAAACACAGGAGCAGGTTAAAGAAGAAATCGCAGCCCAAATTTCTCGCTTTGCACAAACCGATGCCTGGTTGCGCGTTACTCCCCCTCACTTAGACTGGCAGGATTTTTGGTGGCCGCCTTACGATCTCCCGAGGGATGCACCGATCTGCAAAGCCGCCACTGTAGCGTATCAGGCGCTATTTAATCAAACCGTTGAGCCGACCGGATTTTTGGGCGTGGATGATGCCAGTTTTTTAAACGCAGCCGGTATCCCGGCGATCACTATGGGACCGGGAACAACAAAGATAGCTCACACTGCTAACGAGTATGTCGAAATCCAAGACCTTGTTGATGCCGCAAAACTATACGCCTTAACAATTGTTGAATGGTGCGGCGTCTGAACACAGACATCTTTTGTCATGAAATATCTTTTAGAAATTGGAATAATCCACTATTGACCTTGCATCTGCCATACCCGATTTCTAACTAAAGGCAGGGATTTTTAACCCTATTTACAGACAATAAGCTAGGAGAGGCTCGGGTATAAGAGATGAATTGAAGAAATGGAGGAAAAAATGATCGATGAAGAGATCAAGAAAAATGTATTAAAGGCTGTAGATAGCCTGGAAGACGAAATGGTAAGGGTCATTTCCGATATTATCCAAATTCCCAGTATCAATCCGTACATTGACACTGGTCTTAAAGATGAGCGAATTGGTGGTGAGACACGCGTGAATGCATACCTCAAACCAGTGATGGAATCATTTGGATTGCAGACGGATATGTGGGAGGAGGAGCAAGGGCGCGCCAACTTGGTGGGGGAATGTAAAGGCACAGGTGGCGGACGTTCACTGATCTTTAATGGGCATGTAGATACAGTTGCCCCCGGTCCGTTGGAATTATGGGATGTCGCTGAACCTTACAGCGGTAAAGTAATCAATGGAAGGATCTATGGTCGTGGTACGACCGATATGAAGGGTGCGGATGTAGCCGCAATTTATGCCCTTAAAGCATTGCTAAAAGCAGGTTATAAGCCCAAAGGAGATGTCATTGTTGAAACCGTATCGGGCGAAGAGATGATGCAACCTGAAATTGGCACATCTGCTACCATCAATCGCGGTTATCGGGCTGATGCAGCTATCGTAGTAGAAGCGTCGGCGCCCCCCTATCGACTGGCAATCTTGACAGCCTCTCCTGGTGTATTGATCCTCAAGGTGACTGTTAAAGGCAAAGCGGCGCACACTTCCATGCGTGATGAGGTAATCAGAGCTGGTGGACGTGGCAGGGCTGTTGCAGTATCAGCAGTCGATAAAGCCATGATCATCTACAACGGCTTGCTCAAGTTGGAAGAGGAATGGGGGCAGACCAAATCTCACCCAGCATTCACGCGCCCGGGGCACTTTACCCTTTGTCCAGCAACCTTCGCTGGAGGACTCGATGGAATTGCTTTCATCCCAGCGGAATGTACCATCACCTACGTAATCTGGCATGCCCCTCAAGAGACTAAGGAGCAGGTGATAAAAGAAATCGAAACACATGTTCACAACCTTGCCCAGACCGATTCCTGGCTGCGTGAAAACCCCCCCGAACTGGATTGGTGGGGAGGTTGGTGGTGGCCACCGTATGATGTACCCAAAGATGCCCCCATCTGTAGAGCGGCTGCAGTCGCCATTGAAGCCGCGCTCAACGAACCTGCCAAGTATTATGGCTTCACTGCAGTTGATGATGCTACCTTCCTGAATCAGGCTGGCATCCCCACAATCACCCTAGGCCCAGGAAGTATAGAGGTTGCACATACAGCCAATGAGTATGTTGAAATCAAAGATTTACTTGATGCGGCCAAGATTTATGCTCTAACCATCGTTGAATGGTGTGGTGTCTGAAGTACCTGGGGCAGATACTATAGTAAACCAAGCTATTAGAAGATAATCGAAGGTGATTGGCGATGTATATTTTCCTGTCATGTAGATCATCCCTTCCTTAATCACCTTGAAAGTGATTGGTAATTCTACATAATGAGGAGAAAATGGAATGGGTAAAGATAAGTACGGTGTAGCAATCCAGGGAGCTGCTGGTGGGTGGGGTGTAATGCACTTGAAAGCGTATCTGGCACATCCTAAGGTTCAGGTTGTAGCGTTGTGCGATATCAATGCCGAGGGAGCTAAAGCCAGAGCTGAGGCGTTTGGTTTATCTTGTAAGATATACACAGACTTTGAAAAAGTGCTCTCCGACCCAGATGTGGATGTAATTAGTATTGTTACACCATCCTGTTATCATGCCCGGGATGCCGTATTTGCCATGCAAGCGAATAAGCATGTATTAGTTGAAAAGCCTATCGCTACCACACTTGATCAATTGGCTCTCATTAAAAAGACAATTAGCGAAACAAAAGTGAAAACCATGGCCGGCTTCGTATTACGTTGGAATGGGATGTTTCTTACGCTCAAGGAACTTATGAAAGAAGGAGCTATAGGAGATGTCTTCATGGCTCAGGCAGATTTCTGGCAGAATGTTGGCTGGATTGACGTACCCATGAACGCATGGTTGGGTAAGAAAGCAGTCGCGGGTAGCTCGATGTTGGCAGCTGCATGCCATCCGTTCGATGCAGTTCGTTGGCTTTTGGGTGGTGTTGAAGCGGTAGAGGTATTTGCTTATGGCACGAATTTTGTTTTCCCTGAGTGGGATCACAATCCAACGACGATGGCTTTGATGAAGCTGAGCAACGGAGCAATATGCAAGCTGGTCAGCACATTGGAACCCTGTGCGCCATACCTGTTGCGCGTCGAGCTGCTGGGCACACAAGGTGCCATCCGTAACAACCGTCTATATGTTCGTCGGTGGCCTATGCGAGAAGAATACATTGAGTTACCTTGCGAGGTACCAGGGTTAGCTGTACTGGATGATCCTATGCGTCTCGAAATTGCCCATTTTATTGACTGTATAGAGAATAATGTCGAGTCACATGTCAATCTGGAGGACGCCATTAAAACCCACGAGGCACTCATGGCTGCTGACTTGTCGGTGGCTGAGGGCAAACCTGTGAAATTGCCGTTGATTTGATCAGCGCCATCATTGTTATTGAATTTGGTTACTAAACAATACAGCTATATTGTTAATCTATACAAGGAGAGCAAGATGAAAAGACCGTTTGTCCATCGTTTTATACCAAATAGCGCTCCTGGGGTACGGGAGGAAATGCTCAAAGTGACGGGATATAACACTGTTGACGAAATCTATGAAGAAATCCCTGAAGCACTTCGTTTCAAGGGGGAGCTAAAACTACCTAAAGAACCAGTGTCAGAAATGGAAGTTGATAGGAGGATTAAACACACTCTCTCAAAGAATCGCACAACACAAGAATTGTTAAGTTTTTTGGGTGCAGGATGTTGGTTGCACTATGTGCCTGCATTGTGTATCGAGATCACCAGTCGTTCGGAGTTTCTGACAGCTTATGCCGGTGGTGATATGGCGGACCATGGTCGTTACCAGGCTATGTTCGAATATCAAAGTATGATGGGGGATTTATTAGCCATGGATGTGGTTTCTGCACCTGTCTATGATGGAACGACTGCTGTTGGAGATGCGGTTCACATTGCTTCACGAGCAACAGGTGGTCGGGAAATCTTGATTCCAGGAACGATCAGCCCAAATACACTGGCAACTATTAAAAATTATAGCGACCCCTGGTTGGAACTGAGGAAGGTTGATTATGATCCAAAAACCGGGTTGATGGATTTGGAAGATCTTAAACGTAAATTATCCTCTAAGGTTGCATCCGTCATCATTGAGAATCCTGGTTACCTGGGTTTTATAGAGGAACAATGTGAAGAGATTGCCCATCTTGCACATGAGGTGGGGGCATTGCTCATCGCTTCCGTCAATCCCGTTTCCCTGGGTTTATTAGCCGCGCCGGGTGAGTATGGTGCGGATATCGCATGTGGAGAGGGACAGCCGCTGGGTATGACTCAAAGTTGTGGTGGCGCCACAATGGGGATCCTGGCAGTAAATGATTCCGATCGTTTCCTGGAACTGATGCCTTCATTCATGGTTGGTATCAGTAATACCAGTGTTCCCGGAGAATTAGCCTTCTCGTGGCACACCCTTTGGGAACGCATGCTATATTCAACCCGTGATCACGCCAGGTCGTTTACTGGAACTTCATCATGGTTATGGGGAATCTCAGCTGCTGTTTATATGGCATTATTGGGTTTCGAAGGAATAAAACAGCTTGGAAAGACTAATATGCAAAAAACCCATTATGCAATCGACATTCTGTCAAGGATTCCGGGTTTAAAGACGCCACTCTTCTCATCAACTCATTTCAACGAGTTTGTAATTAATTTCGACGGAACCGATAAGAATGTCGCAGCGATCAATAAGGCCTTGTTCGAGGAAGGTATCTTGGGTGGTAAAGATCTCACACTTGATTTTCCGAATTTAGGACAATCGGCGTTGTATTGTGTTACAGAGGTGCATCAGAAAGAGGATATAGACAGGCTTGCTGATGTTCTGAGAAAGATCATCTAATGGAGTTGAGCTATGACTAAAATTAATCCCACCAATAAAAAATATAAGTATCAGGAATATGCAGATATTGATACTGGTTATCAAGCTGTGAGATGGCACGAACCAGTGATCTATGATCTTTCCAGGAAAGGCTCATGCAATGAAATCATACCAGAAGCGGAGGAAGAGATCCAGGTGAAGGTTGGGGATGTTACCGAGAAGATCCCAAAGAAGATTCGTCGCAAGAGGCCAGCACCTTTACCTGAACTATCTGAACCAGAAGTAATGCGGCATTACTTGCGTCTGTCACAACAGACATTTGGTTATGACTCGGGTGTTAACATCGGTCTGGGAACCTGCACGATGAAATACAGCCCCAAACTCAATGATCAATTAGCAAAAAATCCTTCCATAGCCTATGTTCATCCCCTCCAGCCTGAAGAAACCTTCCAGGGTCTGCTAGAGATCATGTATGAACTGCGGAATTGGCTGTGCGAGTTGTCTGGCATGGATGAATTTTCCTTCCAACCACGAGGTGGAGGACACAGCGTATACACTAATGCTTGTATTATACGCGCTTATCATCGCGCTAATGGTAATTCGCACAAGAATGAAGCCATCACTTGTGCAGTTTCTCACCCATGTAACGCCGGTTGTCCATCGACTGCCGGGTTTAAAGTTATTGAGCTTCATCCCAACAAAGAAACAGGTGATATTGGTTTAGATCAACTCAAAGCAGTGGTATCTGACCGCACAGCCGGTCTCTTCTTGACAGCGCCCTATGATACTGGTGTCTTCGACAGTCAGTTGGGTGAGTATGCTAAGCTTATCCACTCTGTCGGTGGATTGGTTTCGCTTGATCAGGCAAACTTCAACGGCGTGATGACCCGAATGCGTGCAGGAGACATTGGTGCTGACTTAATGCATTTCAACCTGCACAAGACTTTTTCAACCCCGCATGGTTCCGCCGGACCAGGATCAGGTGCGATCGGCGTCAAGAAGGAGTTGCGTGAATATTTACCGGTCCCAGTATTAGAATTTGATGGTTCACAATATCACTTGAATTACAATCTTCCCAGAACTATAGGGAAAACCGGAATCTTTTACGGTGTAGTTATAAATGTATTGAAAGCTTATGCCTGGATCATGAGCATGGGTGAGCAGGGTTTGCGTGAAGCCGCGGAATGGGCGGTAATCAATAACAACTATCTCATCAAAAAGATGCTCGAAGTGCGGGGGGTTGATATTGCCTGGCCAAACCGCGGTAAACTCCAGGAAGCAAGATTCCACCTACAGAAGATGAAAGAGGAAACAGGTATTGGATCTGCGGAGGTCAACTTACGTATTGCTGATTTTGGTGTTCAAACCTATTTCGAAAGTCATGAGCCAGTGATCATTCCTGAGCCTGTTACACCGGAAGCCAGCGAAGGTGCTTCGAAGGAGGACCTTGACCGGTTTGTTGCAGCTTTCCGCCAAATCTCGGAGGAAGCCTATACCAACCCTGAGATCGTACGGACGGCTCCTCATCATTGTGCAATTCACCAGACCAATATAGAACCGATGATTAATCCCAAGAAGACGATGGTGACGTGGAGAGCATATAAGAAGAAAGGTTTTTCTTAGAAAGGGAAGATTAGAGGATATACCCCTTGGTACAGCCGGCTGTATCTACGGGAATGGGAAAATACGGTCATTAAATTGGTAGATGCTGAATTTCTCATTAACCTGTCGGCCTATAATATTGTTTATCGTGGTTTATTGTCAATGATGAGCAAGGCTTTTTACAATCCGAATCGCTGTATCAGGAATTCTAATAAAGTAAAGGTATAAACCAGTTATGCAGCCTGGAGAAATGAAAAAGAAACTTGGTTTAATTGTCAATCCTCTTGCAGGTATAGGTGGAAGAGTTGGATTGAAAGGGAGCGATGGGATTGCTACTGTCAAGAAAGCTTTCGCCATGGGAGCTGAAATTATCTCTCCCAACAGAGCAATTGAGACATTGCAGGAACTTGTCCCGTATAAGGATGAGTTTGATCTTATTACCTATCCAAAAGAAATGGGTGAAGACGAGGCAAAGCACTGTGGTTTTTCACCGGTAGTTCTTGGTAATATCATATCTGGTCAGACAACTGCGGATGATACACGGTCAGCAGCTTGTAAAATGACAGATTTTGGGGTTAATTTAATTATTTTTGTAGGAGGAGATGGAACTGCACGTGATATTTATAACGCAATTGGTGACAAAATCGCAGTGATGGGAATCCCATCTGGTGTCAAGATACATTCCAGCGTCTATGCAGTGAATCCACATCGAGCTGCCGACTTGATTAAAATGTATATGAGAGGACGTGCACCAGTGCGTGAGATGGAAGTGATGGATATCGATGAAGATCGTTTTCGCCAGGGACAGGTCTCAGCAAGATTGTATGGTTATCTGCGTGTTCCATATGAACGTAGGCTAGTCCAAGGAGCAAAAGCAGCTAGTTCGGGATCAGGAGATAATCTCCAAACAATCGCTGAAGCGGTGGTTGATAGCATGATTGATGATTATTACTATATCTTAGGACCAGGTACAACAGTTAAGGCAATTGGAGATGAGTTGAGAATCGATAAAACCCTGTTAGGCATCGACATGGTGTACCGTAAGCAATTGATCGGTAGGGATTTAAATGAGCAACAATTATTAGACATGATTGATGGTAAGAAAGCAAAGATAGTGGTCACCGTTATCGGTGGGCAAGGTTATCTGTTTGGTCGTGGTAATCAACAAATCAGCCCACGCGTTATCAGGAAAGTAGGTAAGCAAAATCTAATTGTAGTCGCTACTAAAAATAAATTACTTTCTTTGCCAGGGCCACTATTGGTGGATACAGGGGATTCAGAGTGTGATCGTTATTTATCGGGATACATCCGTGTAGTCACTGGTTACAATGAGGAGGCAGCGTGGAAAATTGAATGTTAACCTGAACTGGTTGATATTTTTTTGATTCATCCTGATGAATTGCTAAACATTGAAGGATTACTTTTATCGATACAAATAAAGTTCATGTATCGGACGAAGAATATAGATCAAACTGGTTATGATCAATGAAAGGGAAAAAAGCTATGATTACCGAATTAACCAACGGAAGATTACTAGACTGTGTAAGTGATAGTCCAATTGAGAATACTAATATTATTATTGAGGATGGTTTGATAAAGGATATCTATCAAGGTCAAAGCCAGAATAATCCAGATATTTTGAAGATAAACTGTGGGGGTAAAACTGTAATGCCTGGTTTGATCGAAGCGCATTCTCATTATGCTTTAACGACCGTTGATTTTGGAGGGGTATTATTTGAATTTCCCTTTTTCACCGCATTGAAAATAAAGACGCAATTAGAAAAAATCGCCCAGGCCGGTTTTACCACCATAAGGGACGGAGGAGGTGGACACTGGTCACATAAGCAAGCAGTAAATGATGGGTTAATATCAGGGCCAAGGTTACTGATTTGCGGACCGCTCATGAGTGTAACTGGTGGGCATGGAGATTTCAACCTGCGGGGAGCGATGAACTTCCCCCCCAAGGTGCCATTTATCAACTTGATGCGGTTATGCGATGGAGAAGATGATTGCCGAAAAGCTGCCAGAGAGCAATTTCAAATGGGGTGTGATCATCTTAAGATTTGTATTACTGGTGGTTGTGCAAGCCCTAATGATGAGGCTTGGCAAGTTCATTTGACTGAGGCTGAAATAAGAACATTCTGTGAGGAAGCGACTGCACATGGAAAGTATGTTATGGCTCATAGCCTAAATGATAAAGGGAATCGCCTTGCTGTAGAATGTGGAGTGGATTCACTTGAACACGGTAGCTTCTTGACAGAGGAAACTGCCCAACTCATGAAAAATGAAGGTACCACTCTCGTATCAATCCTTGCGATCGTGTGGTGGGTAGAGAAATATGGGAAAGAGCAAGGAGTAGCCGATTGGTTCTTGAGAAAACTAGCCAATCCGGGGTGCTCACCAGATGGAGCCTCAATCAAGGAGGGATTGGTTAGGGGGGCAAGACTGGCAGCGGATTTCGGTATCCCAGTCGGTTCGGGGGCAGATTATTGGGGGAATCTGTGTGGTGGTGAGGCGATGAACATCAAGCTTTTAGTTGATTGGGTTGGGTTTTCTCCATACCAGGCGTTGAAATCTGCTACCATCGTCAATGCTGAAATCTTGCAATTGAAAGATAAAACAGGTTCGATTGAAAATGGAAAATGGGCAGATATTATCGTGATTAATGGTAACCCAGATGAAGATATTAATGTGATTGTCGACCCCGCTAACGTCCTGTTGGTTATGAAGGATGGAAAGGTCATGAAAAATATTATGATCTAAACAAACATAAGCGAATGGGGTTCCTGACAGATACAGAATATTATATATTATACCCAACCTTTTCTCGAAGAGCTCGGGAGCTCAGTACAATTAGAAATGGATAAAAGGAGGATGATTCTATGAACCTAACATCGGAAGAGAAACGGATGCTCGCCGGGAAAGATGGAGGTTTGATCCGGGAGGCGATGAAATTTCTAGTAGCACTGGGCGAGGCATATAATGCGGAGAGGATGATCGATATATCCTATGCAAATGTCTTTATAGTTACCAGCTTCTGGGGAGAAGGATCACTTACACGTGATCTCATCGAAGAAGCGGTTAATAATGGCGTTAGGGTCAGAGTGCCCACCACATCCACTAACTGGGGCTGTGGAAGCCTTTTTACACCTGATAACATTTGGGAAATTCTTGAAGTCCCCAGTTCTTTAAAGGATCAGGTCCTTCGAGAAAAGGATATTGCCAAGCGCTTGGGTATCATACCCACCTGGACATGTACACCTTACCTGGTCTGTGACACAGGGTGGTATCCAAAAGGATCATACATATCTACTGTTGAGAGCTCAGCCGTTGTGTACTTCAACTCAGTCTTGGGTGCCAGATCAAACCGGGATTGTTTGGCGTCCTTCTATGCCGCCATCACTGGTAAATATCCCGCATATGGTTTTCACCTGGACAAGAACAGGTATGGGGCTTATCACTTTGACATCCAAGCGAAGGTTGAAACACGATTGGATTTTGCTCTGCTTGGAATTTTCGCTGGCAAGATCTCGGCGATGGAGACTCCTGTTTTCACAGGTCTTCGGAAACCCCGATCGGAGGGATTAGTCGAACTTTCAGCTGCAATTTCGAGCAGCGGTACAATTTCAATGTTCCATATTGTGGGTATCACACCGGAAGCTCCCGATCTCGAGACAGCATTCGGCGGGAAAAAACCTATTGAGAAGATCATAGTCAGCCAGGCTGATTTGGAGAATGTACACCAACACATGAGCGAAAAAGAAGGGAAAGTGGATTTTGTGTGCCTTGGGTGCCCACACTACTCGATCTATGAGATAAAGGAGGTTGCGGAACTGCTCGATGGTAAGAAGATTCATAAGGGTGTTACCCTCTGGGTTTGCACATCACCTCCAACAGCTATGTTTGCAGAAATGGCGGGTTATGCCGATAAAATCCGTCAGGCTGGTGGTATCATCATGAGTGGGCCGAATTATTGCCCCTTGTTTGGTCCTGGCAAGCCTGGACCAGAATACGCTTTCGCTCATCCAAATTACTCGGTAGGGTCATTCGCAACCGACGCGGCGAAGCAGGCTTACTACGCAAAGCCCAATTTGCGAGCTGAGAAAATCTTTTTAGGTAGTAGAGAGAAGTGTATTGAAACAGCGATCATAGGTGAATGGAGGAACAATTGAATATGGCTACTTTGTTGAAGGGCAGAGCTGTGGTAAGAGGAAAAGTCGAAGGAGAGGCTCTTGTCAGCCGGACTCCCTTCTCATTCTTTCTAGGGGTCAACACCGACACGGGAATCATCATTGAAGAGGGACATGAGCATCAAGGTAAGGGTATAGCCGGGAAGGTCTTGGTATACCCATTCGGGAAGGGCTCATCTGGGGATTGTCTTCGCTTATGGCGGTGCGCTAATAACGGTGTTGCTCCGATAGCGATAATAAATGCAAAGCCTGATCCCGTTCACGTCCAGGGAGCGATCATCACCAATATCCCCATGGTTTGCGAATTAGACGGAGACCCTGTCGAGCTTATCAAGACAGGTGACCGCGTGAAAGTGGATGGGGGTAATGTCATGGTGATAAAGGAAGATTAAAAGACGCCCAGTCATACTTTCCTTCGTAAAGAAATCCAAGATGTATAAAATCGACTCAATTGAAATTTATTACGTCGAAATGCCGTTGATCTATCCGTTCCGAACTGCGTTTGGCAACGATACGGTGATTGGGTCAATTTTGGTAAAGTTCAATGCTGGTGACTTTTACGGCTGGGGAGAATCTTCACCTTGGCAGTACCCGACCTATAGCAGCGAATGGGCTAGGGGGACATTCCTCGCTATTCGCGATTTCCTGGCGCCCTGCCTTCTCAGCCAATCTATCGAGAGCGGGCAAGAGCTGCAAAAGAAACTATATTGGGTGAAAGGGAATTATTTTGCCAAAGCAGCATTGGATCTTGCGTGGTGGGATCTATATGCGAAGAGCCTCAACCAACCACTTTGGCAGGTGATTGGTGGCCAGGGGGATACAGTCGAGGTGGGAGCCGATTTCGGGATCATGGATACAATCGACGATTTAATTAAGACGATGGAGGTTGCAGTTCAACAGGGTTACAAACGCATCAAACTTAAATATCGACCTGGTTGGGAGCTCGAAATGATCCGTGCTGTACGGAATTCGTTCCCCAAAACAGTGATCCATGTAGACTGCAACAGCGCCTACACCCTAGACAATCTTCTAATGTTCCAAGAACTTGACCAATACAACTTAGCAATGATCGAGCAACCCCTCATGCATGATGATTTAATCGATCACGCAGAGCTTCAACGTCATCTTCGAACACCCATCTGCTTGGACGAGAGCATCACATCCACAGATCATGTGCGAAAAGCTGCTAAGGTCAAGGCCTGCGGGTGGATTAACATCAAACCCGGGAGGGTCGGTGGAATCACCAACGCCATCGCTATTCACGATGCAAGCCAGGCCGCTGGCATTCCTTGTTGGATCGGCGGAATGCTTGAATCGGCTGTGGGTGGCGCATTCTGTCTGTCCTTAGCGACTCTACCAAACGTCAAATATCCTTCAGACATCTTCCCAACCGAACGTTTTTACCGGAAAGACTTAGGGTGCCCACCTATGGCTCTCTCCGGACCATCGCTAATGCACCTCTCTTCGAATCCCGGGATCGGGGTAGAACCAGACCCAAACCAATTAAAAAAACTAACGGTAGATAGTGTAAAGTTGACCGCCTGAGATAAAGTTGCAGAATTGAGGTTGGGTACTGTAACATGCCACACGAAGGACAAACTGGAATTTACTTTGATAGTGGGGGATACCGATTGTTGGGAATGCTTTTTCTTGCACGTGGCGATAATCCTAAACTTTCCGCAATTATTTTACACGGTGTCCCTGGTATTGAGAAGAATTTCGATCTGGCACACAGTTTAAGGATGCACGGGTGGAACAGCTTGATATTTCACTATCGTGGGTGTTGGGGAAGCGAAGGGCGTTATACCTTCAAGACAATCCCGGATGATGTGGGTGCAGCATTAGACTTTTTATGCACTAGTTCGTATCCCCAGATCGATACTTCCCGACTGTTCCTCATCGGACACAGCCTGGGCGGGTGGGCAGCCATCTTGGTAGCTTCCCATGACCTGCGTGTACGAGGGGCAGTCGCCATCGCAACTATGGCAGATCCTCGTGAATTCCATTTCACGGAGCAAGATGCAGCGAAAAATTTTACCCCTTGGCTACCTGACCTCACTCCACTGGATTTTATTTCCCAATGGCAGGAACTAGGTCAATTTACTCTACCGATTAAGGAAGTATCACAAATCAGCCCACGCCCCGTCTTGATTTTGCATGGTCGAAAAGATGAGGTTGTTCCTGTCGCCCAATCAGTAAGATTGTTTGAAAACGCCAAAGAACCCCGTACCCTGCTCATCCACGATAAAGCTAATCATTCCTTTGTTTGGCATAGGCAGTGGCTTGTCTCACAGATCCGTGATTGGTTTGATAGGTTCTAATAGGAACTTATAATTTTACAAGGTGGTAAAGAAATGCCAACTGCCCGAGTATGGCAAATTTGGAATCCAAGCAGTTTCTCTAAAATCGAGGAAATCAAGTTTGATGGTAATTCATTCACATTAGATGAATTATCTTCCCGACTTCCTAATGGAATATATACCACCTTCAGAACTTTCGGGCATAATAAATTGTTGCCACTCGAACCTCAATTCCTCCGCCTGGAAGAATCGGCGAGTTTAATGAAAAAACCGATCTTGTTAAACCGAGGTTTAATCAGGGACGCTTTGAGAGAGGTAGTAAAGCTCTGCCAAGAACAGGAGATGCGCATCCGATTAACCGTCGATCTGGCTAACCAACCTGGTACTATATACATTTCATTAGAAAAATTGATCACACCCAAATCGGAAGATTATGAGAATGGTGTGAACACAGTGACACGAAGAGCTGAAAGGAAAAATCCAAAGGCAAAGCAGACATCCTTTTTACGAGACGCAGAAAGAATACGTGATGAGGTTCTCGAAAATATTAATGAGGTCCTTTTAGTCAATGGCAAAGGGCAGATCTTGGAAGGTTTGAGCAGTAATTTCTTTGCAATAAAAAAGGGTGAGATTTGGACCGAGGATAAACAGGTTTTATCCGGAATCGTACGGTCAATAATATTAAAAGAAGCAACAACTGCCGGTGTCAGGATACATCTTGCTCCAGTCTACATCTCAGAGATCGAAAGCCTTGAAGAAGCCTTTCTCACCAGTGCTAGCCGGTCGGTATTACCAATTCAAAAAATTGATGGACAATTTGTCGGCACAGGTAGGTCAGGGCATATCACAAAAAAATTAATTGTGCTTTATCAGCAACGAATTAAAAAGATGTTGGAGGAGCTATAAATTCCCCAATTCCATTCCTGGTGATTATGTACAACGATAGGGATGGATTATATTTGCGGTGATTAGGTCTTTATCGCTTATCAGTAATGATATCTGACACGTTCAGGGAGTTTACAATAATGGGACAGTTAGCAATCATTGCAGATGACTTATCGAGTTGCACTGATTGTGGAATTCAAATTGCTCGCGATGGGTTACAGACATTCGTGGTGTTAGATCAAACTCGGGAATTATCCTTCGATGATAAATTTGATGTAATAGCAATGGACACAGATTCCCGTGCAGTTTCCACAGAAGAGGCTTACCAGCGCGTCAAAATTATAGCAAGTTTGATTCAACATCATTTCATTTCTATTTACAAATCAATCGACTCAACTCTGCGTGGTAACCTCGGCGTTGAAATCGATGCATTAATGGATGTGATTGATTTCGACCTTGCCACTATAGCTCCAGCATTCCCATTCTATGGCCGAACGACTATTGGGGGTATTCACTATCTGCATGGCAAACGCATCAGCGAGACTGAATTTGCTTCTGATCCACAAAGCCCTGTAAGAGAGGCGGACCTGATAAAGTTGATTTCCTCACAATCGAGACGTAAAGTTGGGCATATTGAGTTAGCTCTCTTGCGCCAAGGGAAGACGGCTGTAGCTAAACGTTTGGGAGAACTTTTATCAGATAATGTTGAACTAGTAATATTTGATGTCCGGCTCGAGACAGATCTGAGAAGAATTATATTGTCTGTAGCTTCAAGTAATTATCGGAGTTTGTGGGTTGGCTCTACTGGCTTGGCGGGACATATCTCTAGCATATTAAAGATACGCCCAGAAAAACCTTTCAGATGGCAAGTCCCAGAGAATATTTTGAAACCGACACTGGTTGTTGCTGGAAGTGCTTCGGAAGTTACTAGAGAACAGCTGAGCAAATATAAGCAGCAACCTGGAGTTGCTGCTGTGCAACTGAATCCCCATAAAATCATCCTTGGAAGAATATCCCGGGAGAAAGAAATAGATCGATGTCATACACAATTATTAAATAGTTTAAGGAAAGGTATAGATGTAGTATTAGACGTCACTTCAAGAAGAGATGATATCGCGACTACACAAGCTCTAGGACAGAAAATAGGTCAAAACAGTATTCAAGTATCCACCAACATTGTGGA
>Ga0315285_10003098_pt1 | contig 17394 bp, 14 predicted proteins | sample YL17G09_36_MG_FD_203698 | JGI IMG/M metagenome (GOLD analysis project Ga0315285, IMG submission 203698) | Sediment microbial communities from Yellowstone Lake, YNP, Wyoming, USA - YL17G09_36 | ecosystem: Environmental > Aquatic > Freshwater > Lake > Sediment | place: USA: Wyoming | collected... | reverse complement strand
TTGAACTGTGGCACAGAATGTATCTGGACTAGATGTTACCGTTTGGACAGGTTTTAGTAGATGTTTCACATTTCCTTCACTCTTTGTGGACAGAAGTATGTTACGATGGTCTCATGATTCAACGGCGGGTCCCTTGGTGAATGGAAGGTTGACTGGAGAGGCGAATGGTGGTATAGGGTATCTCTATGCATGTCACCTTGTTTGCAAATATTGCCGATAAGCGCAATCCGTATATTACCCTGTTGCAGCGAGCCGTGCAGCCTTACTGTGAGGGACCAGTAACCATACAGCCGCGGTTCTCACCTGGGTGGGTGCTGAGTCATGGCAAGGCAGGCAGCATTGTTCATATCCACTGGCTAGAGAGCCACCTCACCCCATGTTCCTGGTTTGGCCCGGACTCCAGGGGATATCGCTACCTGATCCATAGGCTGGAGAATACCCGTGTATCTAGTCTGGTGCGGACCACAGGCCTGCTGGCCCAATTGGCCCTGGCGCTGATGCTGGCACGCCGGGTAGGTATGCGGGTCGTGTATACCGTGCACAACCTGGATCGCCATCGCAACCACGGTGTCCACGACGCCTCTCTTAAGCAACTGGGCAATCGTTTGATCTTCGCGCGGGCTGACGCGGTACATGTACATAGTCACCACACGGCAAAAGCCATTGCGCAATTGTACGGGCGCGCCCAGAATGTCTTCGTGGTGCCTCACGGCAACTATGTGGGATGGTATCCCAACGTGATCTCCCGTACCGAGGCTCGTCTGCGTCTGAATCTTCCCAGCGATGCCTTTGTGTACCTGTTTCTGGGCCAAATTGCTCCTTACAAAGGACTGGAGGATCTGGTGGAGGCTTTTGTTGCTCTGGGTGACCCCTCGACATGGCTTGTCGTTGCAGGACGGGTAAGTCGGGCGTATGACAGCGCCTATGTTGCAGCCGTGGCCCAACGTTCCCGTGTGCTTTATCGGCCTGGGTTCGTACCTGATGAGGAGGTACAGGTCTACCTTAACGCGGCGGATGTGATGGTGCTCCCTTATCGGCAGATCACTACCTCCGGCTCAGCCCTGTTGGCTTTCTCCTTTGGACAACCCGTCGTCGCTCCGGCGCTGGGGGCCCTATCTGAGATCGTTCCCGCTTCGGTGGGGGTGTCTTACATCCCCACCGAAGCAGGGGCATTGACAGCCGCCTTGCGTCGTGCCCGACACATTTCGTGGTCCTCCCAGGCCATCCTGGCCCATGCCCGGCGGTTTGATTGGCAAATCATCGGGACTCAAATGGCGGACATCTATCGGACAGTGCTTCGCTCTGCCGAAGCGGCTGTTTCTTCCCAGGAGAGGTAACCATGGATCCATTGGGCGGGAAGTCCAATTCCCTGCTGACAGGGGCACACATTGTCTGCTTTGCTCCCAATCCCTGGGACGACTTGTGGCGTAGCCGACATCACATTTTCTCACGGCTCGCATCGCAAAACATGGTGCTCTACGTAGAGCCCGAGGTCTATAGTTTGTCTGCCCTGCGTCACGGCAGGGTGAGACTAGACTTGAGTGCACCTCGCCTGCGACACGAGGCCGATGGCCTGTGGCTCTACCGCCACCCTGTATGGGCACCGCGTACCGTCCGACCCGGGTTAAAGCAACTTACACGGAGATTGCGCTGGTTGGCTTTGCGCCAGGCGATGGCGCGGCTGGGGCTGCACCGGCCTATTACGTGGGTGTTCCAGCCGCTGCACGCTGAATTAGTGGGCACGCTGGATGAATGCCTGATCATCTACCACGTGGTCGACCAGTATGCAGCCTATGGGCATCACTCGCCGGAGAAGCAACAGCACATTCGGCAGGAAGAGCGACGTCTCCTATCTCAGGCTGACCTGGTCATTGTGAATTCGCAGGCGTCACTGGAGGCAAAGGCTTTTCTGAATCCTCATATCGGACTGGTGCCCAGTGGTGTAGACTTTGCTGCTTTCGAGCGCGTGCGACAGGCCAATATGCCACTGCCGGAAGATATAGCCCAGTTACACCGCCCCATCGTGGGCTACACAGGGCACATCAGCATACGGCTGGACCTGCCGCTACTGGCAGAGATCACCCGACGGCGACCGCAGTGGTCGCTGGCGTTGGTAGGCTCTGTGCGCGAGGATAAATACAGGGAAGAGCTGAAAGTCTTGCACGCTCTGCCTAACGTTCACTTCTTGGGAAAGAAGGCCCCCGAACAGGTGCCCCAGTACATTTGCGCTTTTGACGCTTGCCTCATCCCCTATCGTCAAGGCGAAGAGGCTTACCACATTAGCCCAATCAAACTCTATGAGTACCTGGCGGCAGGCAAACCGGTAGTGAGTATAGACATTCCGGCCCTGGATGGCTTCCGTCACGTCGTTCGTGTGGCTGACTCACCAGAGGCGTTCATCGCGGCGCTGGAAGCGGCCTTGTGTGAGGCTGACCCAACGTTGGTGGAGGAACGGCGTCGCTTGGCTGCTGCAAATACCTGGGAACGGCGTGTAGAGCAAATATCCACTTTAGTAAGAGCACGGCTCGAGACTGTGCTTGTCGAGAGTCCAGTGACGGGTCTTTAGGAGTCTCTGAATGTTGCCGAACTTGATCATCATTGGCGCGATGAAGGGTGGAACGACCAGCCTGCACAGTTATCTGGATCTTCACCCACAAATATCAATGTCACAAGTAAAAGAATTGAATTTCTTCATTGCTGACAAGCCGAACTGGTCCAAGGGAGTTCAATGGTACGAATCGAATTTTGCGGGCGACGCAAAGATCCGTGGAGAGTCATCGCCTAATTACACGATGTGCCATCTGTTTAGGGGTGTGCCTGAGAGGATGTATTCCGTTGTACCGGAGGCAAGGCTAATCTATATAGTACGAGACCCCGTTGATCGTATTGCCTCCCATTATGTACACGAGTGCTACAAAGGTAGAGAAAAGCAGAGTATCTCAAAAGCGTTGACGGACCTGGAGTATAACCATTACGTCCTGTGCAGCAAGTACTACATGCAGTTGGGACAATACTTGAACTGTTTTCCGCCGTCCAGCATCTTAATTATGACTTTGGAGGATCTGTACCGCGATCGCCATCGTACGCTGCAAACAGTATTCAGGTTCTTAGAGGTGGATGATGCTTTCTGTCATCAGGGCTTTTCCGAGGTTCTATACAAATCTGACGACAAGAAACGAAAGAGCCTGGTAGGAGAATTTGCGTCGCGGGTACCTGGAAGACGCCTGGTTAAATCCCTTCTACCGTCGCGTCTGGTAAGAGCATACTATGCGCTGTCTTTCCGTAAGGTCAAAAAGCCCACACTGGATGAGCGGCTGAGGCAGCAGTTGACAGACCATCTTCAAGACGACGTCAACAGCCTGAGAAGGTATACAGGTAGCAGTTTCGAAGATTGGAGTTTGTAGTTGCAGGTTCAATGGTCAGCAAGGAACTGGGCAGGAATATAGATACCAGTTGCAGAGGGTTCTTCAGCCGGATACCTATAAAGATGGCTCCTAAACGTCACCGTATCCTGTATATAGAAAAATCCGTATCCGTGGGAGGGTCTGTGATCAGCCTCTACGAACTGGTGCGTGGGCTGGACATCAACTGCTATGAACCTTGCGTGCTGTTCCACGGCTCCAATCCCTACCGTGAGCGGTTTCGGGTGCTGGGAGCCCAGGTCATTACCCTGAGTGAGCAGCCACCTGTCGCAGTGCCCGCGGTAGATTCCCGGCGAGATATTGCCGTCAGTTTAAGCCATTATGGTAATTGGCTGGCCACAGGCTATCGGACTGCCAAACAGGTTTATCTGCTGGCGCGACGCGACTGGCCTTTGGCCCGGCGTCTGGCCTGTCTGATTAGAGATGAGGAGATTGACCTTGTCCACTGCAACAACAGTCTGAATCGCGCGGCCGTATTGGCCGCCCGGTTGGCCGGCGTACCGCAAATTTGCCATGTCCGCATGCTACATGACCTCTCATTCGTAGATAGATACCTGGCTCGCTTTGTGAATTCCTTTATTTATATCTCCGGCGTCGTCGAGCGGTGTTATCTTGGCCAGGGAATTCCTGCCGGCAGGGGGCAGGTTGTTTACAACCCAATAGATATAGAGGCATTCGGACAGACCGACCACAGCGCCGCCTTGCGGGCCGAGTTGAGATTGGCCGATCAAGATTGGGTGATCAGCAATGTGGGCCGGCTGGATTGGTGGAAAGGCCATGAAGATTTCTTGCAAGCCATGGCTGAGGTGGTCCGGTCGCAGCCCAATGTGAAGGCGTTGATTGTAGGGGCCGCTGATTCTGATCCTCAGAATCAGGCCTACTGTCGGAGACTTCAGCAATTAGTCATAGACTTGGGGCTGTCCGGCCATGTCATTTTCACCGGTTTTCGAACGGATATTCCGCGGATTATGGCTGCCTCTGATGTCGTGGTTCACAGTTCTTCTGAACCGGAGCCTTTCGGACGGGTTGTCGTTGAGGCTATGGCGGCCGGCCGGCCTGTCGTTGCTACGGCTGCGGGTGGGGTTCTGGACATTATTGAGGATCAGGTCACCGGTTTGCTGGTCCCTCCCAAGAACGCGACATTGATGGCCAAGGCCATCCAGCAGCTCTTACAAAACCGAGAACAAGCCAGGATTATGGGCGAGTGTGCTCGGCAACAGACCTCACGGCGCTTCTCGGTCAAGCAGCACGTGACAGCCGTGCAGCAGATTTACCAGAGAGTCTTGATTGCGGCGAGGCAGGCCTGACCTAGTAGACAACTTAAGGAGTTGGAAACCACATGCCCGCTCGAGAGATACTAAGATATTTCCACATTATACGAAAATGGTGGTGGGTGATCGCTTTGCTCTTTGGGGCCACGGTGGGCACCATGCTGGCCATTACCTTTTTGTCTGGGACGAAATATGAAGCGACGGTGACTGTGCAAGTCAGCGCCCCGCCGCCCCAAGAGGCGCCGCTTTTTAGCGAGTTTGGGCGGGAGGTATTGCGTGACGAAATCCAGCAGACGCAGGCCAGTTTTAGCGAATTCTTGCTGGAGGGCGATGCTCCTTATCAAGCCCTCGAGGCACTCCCTGACATTGATCTGACAGGAGGCGAGTTGCGTGATAGGATAACGGTGGATATCCCCGAAAACTCGCAACTGATGCATATAGCGGTGCGTGCTTCGGATCCCGAAACTGCAGCGCTGCTGGCGAACACCCTCGTTGAAACAGGTTTAAAGCAATATGGTCAACTGCTGGCACAACCGACCGCTAACACGCGCAAGTTTATCGAGCGCGAATTAGAGGTCGCTCGAGAAGAACTGGAAAGTGCCGAAGCGGAGTTGATTCAGTTTCAGATTGACAGTAAGATTGGAGACCTGGACAAAGCGATCAACAGTCAATACGAACTGATCAGGTCTCTGAGGCTGCAAGGTGACCTCGCACGGTCAATGGGGGAAATAGCCCAGGCTGAAGCAATTGAGGCAACTGTACTCAAGCGCGAGGCTGAATTACAAAACATCATTGGGCTATCGTCGGAGTATACGGCATTGGTCGATCGTGTCGAGCGGATGCGTGCCACTTACGCTTTCTTGTTAGACAAGAGGTCTGAGGCACGCATCAAAGAAAATCAGCTTCTGGAACTGGGCTCCATGCAGATCATCACCGCAGCACGTCCCCCCCGCAGGCCAGCGGCGGCGATTGACGCTAAGCTCATTGTGCTCGGGGCAGTCGTGAGCCTCCTGACGGGTGTACTGCTGACCTTCCTGTTTGAGTATCTGGAAATCTCGGGCGTGTTCCGGGGTTTTCGTAGGCCTGTTGAACATCTAGAGTATGACTCTGACTGATCAAGTAGATTGACAGGTTCGGTCTCAATGATTCGTATTCCCAAGCCCTCCTACATATTGTCACAACTGAGCCAGAGCCAACGGCCGGATGCTGGGCTGCACCAGGTTCTGACCCGCGTGACCGAGGCTTATCAGCTCGGCGAAATATGGGCCTACCGTCGCGCCCCGCACAGCACCAGCCTGAATTTTATCGCGACTACCTCGCAGGGCAAGTTTCTTTTCAGGCGACATCGCCTGTCAGAGGATGCAGTAGCGCATGAATACCAGGTGCTAGAGCACCTCCGACGATGTGGCTTTCCTGCGCCGCGTATGCTCATGAATTCAGCTGGTCAGGCCTGGTCTGCGTTTGATGGGGCTCTGTACAGCGTATATGAATACGTGGAGGGCTACTGTCCGGCGAATTTCCTGTGGTGGTCTGCTACCTGGCGAAGCATTATCACCCAGTATGGACGCACGCTGGGAAGATACCATCGAGCCGTGGCAGATCTGGTACCCTCGGCGTATAAATGGAGTGGTTACCGCCCGGCGGAACACAGACGGTGGTGTGAAGGAGAGTGGTTTCGACAGGCGCTGGCGCAGATTCGCCCTCTGTTGCAAAGGCCGACTGCAACCAGTCCGATTGATGATTTTGCTCGCTCTCGTATTGATGCAATTGATAGGATGCTTAGATTGGAATCTGTTGTAGAAGGGCGGTCGGATCTATCGAGACTGGTCATCCACGGTGATTACTCTCCCTGGAATGTGCTCTTTCGTCCGGGTGCGCCACCCTTCGTCCTGGATTTCAATGAGGCCCGGCTCGATCTGAAGGTCTATGACATTGTGCTCGCTACGTTTTGGTTTGCCTGGCGCGGCAACCATCTGGATCAAGACAGAGCGTTGGCCTTTCAGGCCGGCTATTGTGAAACCGGTCAATTGCATGAGGCTGATGTAAGCCTGGCCGGCCCTGTTTTCCAATGGATCATGGCCCGCTCGCTGGTCGAGCGTCTGCATACCCATTACCTGGGACAGCGCCTGAGGGGAAGTCCGGCTGGTATGGAGAAGCAGTATCAGATGTGTGTTTTTGTTGAACAGCAGCCACAACAACTGGTGGCTGGCCTGAAAGAAGCAATACTGTGATATGACGACTCTTGCAAGACCGCTGAAGTTGATTGCCGCTCGGAGCTGGCCTGTTCTGATCAAGATTAAAGGAATCTTGTTTGGCATCATGGTCATGGGTTTGGGCATCCTGCTTGGTTATCTGTTCACTTCGCCCGAGTCGGCCGAATTGGCAGTCTCGGTCCTGGTCATTATTGTCGTCATGCTGGTGATTACCAATAAACCTCTGAACGGTGTCCTGGTGTGGTTGGCGTTCACGGCTTTCATCGAAACCTGGGTCAACATTCCTATGGGCGTTGGCCTGCCGGACCTATCCTTCAGTCGTTTCACACTTGCCTTTCTAGCCATTTTTATGCTGGCCCAGGCTGCTGTCGGCAAATTTCGTTTTGCCCGAATGGGTTTGGTAGAGGTCTGTATTGTCGCAACGACGCTGGGGATTATGATATGTGCACCTCTGTCTACACAGCCGGAGGATGTGCTTCAATCTGCTATCACGATGCACTTTACCCCTTTGGTCCTTTATTTCTTCACAAAGAACCTGGTGCAGACCAAGAGCGACTTTGACAGACTGTTCTGGGTAATCGCGATCTTGGGCTTTGTGTTTGCTGCATACATCCTGTACGAACAGACAACCGGCAATATCTTGTTTCTGAAGAAGGGCGTGTTGCTTAGTTATGCTCAGTATGCGACTACGTGGTACGGGCACGGCCTACGGATAGTCCGAGGGCTCCTGGGAAGTGGGGCCAACTTTGGACGTGCGCTGATATGTACGATCCCGATCTCATTTCATCTCGTTTTTGAGAGCAAATCGGGCATCCGCAAGGCCCTGCTGTTGGGGATGGTCGCCGTGCAATTCTACGGCATGTTTTTGACTTATAACCGCACGTCGTGGTATTCGTTGCTGGTTGGCCTGACCATTATGCAATTCTTTTACTCCAAGTTCCGCAAAACATATTTGGTCATCGTTGTTGTGGCTGCTGTCGTCCTCTGGGCCACCTGGGACCAGGTCAGCGAAAGCACCGTTGTAGAGGAGCGAGTCAATAGCAAGTATTCTACACTGGACTCGCGAGAGGCCCATTGGCAGGCCGGTTACAACATGTGGCGGGCAAAACCCATTCGCGGTTGGGGATTTGGGCGGTATGAGACAGAGTCGGGGCGTTTCCGTACCGACGGGAAGCGCACGAATCTCCCTGCCATCGAGAACGACTATTTGCACATCCTCGTCGCCAGTGGCCTGCTCGGTTTGCTGCCATACCTGCTTTTCTCGTTAATACCGTTGCTCAATAGCGTGCGCTTGTTTTTTAGAGCGCGCGCTCCAGGCTGGTCGGGATTTGTCAGACCGGAGATCATTGCAGTGTATTGGGCTGTTATCATTGCTTTTGCCATCGCTTCCTATACCCGGATTCACACGGAGCCTCTGATTAAAATGCTGCCCTTTGCTGTAACCGGTGCAGTGGTGGGTACGCAAGAATGCTGGCTGCGCGTCTCTAGAGTAAGAAGGCATTCTGCTGCCCACCCCCGGACGACCGTAGTCGTAGCAGAAAGAGAGATCAGTAGTCGTGGCTGAACAGGTGCCGGTGTTGATTACGTGGGACATTGATCCTTACAGCCGCCGTGATTTGGAGAGAAAAAGACAGGCCCTGCAAGTCGCGATTGGGTTGTGTCGGGAACTGAATATTCCGGCGACGTTCTTATTTGTCGCCCAGGAAGCCAGGTGGTATACGGAAGAGATTGCTGAGTTGAGATGTGCCAATCACGAGATCGGCTGCCATGGGTTGACTCACGGCGATGAAGAGGAATACAATCGGATGTCACCCGACATGCAGCGGCGCTACATCGAACAGGCAACCCGGTTGTTGGAAGAGGAGACCGGTATGCCGATCACAGCCTTCCGAGGGCCGCGTGTCAAGATATCGTCGGTTGCCTTAAGACTGTTGGCCGAGCGTGGCTACTTGACTGATTCCTCAGTGTGTTCCCAAAGGCTAGATTTGGTGAGTTCCAACCTGATCAACCCGGGTTGGTTGGTGGCACCGCGGTCGCCCTACCATCCACACAGAGATACCGCCTTCAGGCGAGGTGACCTTGGAATCCTGGAAGTGCCCGTGTCTGCATTGATGCTTCCTTTTATTTCGACATCACTGTACATACTGCGGTTGCCACTAATGCAGGTATTATTCCGGCTCTTGTATGCTGAAGCCCGCCGTGAGAATAAGCCCATCGTTTATCTGGCCCATCCGGCGGAATTTGGGCCGCAGTCATACGCTCGTCTCAGATGGTCAGATCTGTCGTTTAAGACATGGCGCACACACGGCTTGAGAGTGCGAGGCCGTTTGCGTGAACCTGACCCTGAAGTACGCCTGAATCTAAGCCGGGCCCTGTTTTCTTATATGGCAACCTTTCCGGGTATACATTTTATGACCATGCGGACATACGCACAGCAGTATGACCGGTCAGCGACGGCCGCTGGTTGATCATCACCTGGTCTGCAACGCGTCGCCGATAGCGTGAACGATCGGAGACCGGCACATCATCGAATCAAATTATAACACTTGAGGAGGTAACAATAGCGATGGACGCGCAAGTCAAGTCTGAACTGAGAGAGCATTACGATCGCCTGGCCGCCAGCTACGATAAGTCTTATCGTAGGTCTGCTGGTCAGTATTTTATGAACCGCAAGGTTGACACTATGTTGGGACTGGCCACATTTGTCCCAGGAAGCCGCCTGTTGGAGGTCGGCTGTGCCAGTGGCGTATATACGTTCGAATTGGCCAGGCGTGGCTTCCATGTGACTGGACTGGATCTGTCACCCAAATGCATTCGTACTGCGGCTCAGAAGGCTGAACAGGTTGGCCTGACCAACGTCAGTTTTGCAGTAGGGGACGCCGAAGAACTCTCTCAGTTTGACGACAGTGTTTTCGATGGCATCTTCTCTTTCTCAACGTTGCGGTATGTGTCCGATCCCCTCAAAGCCATGCGGGCGATCTATCGCGTGCTGCGACCGGGTGGCGTGGCGGTGGTAGATTTTCCAAACAAGTGGTCCCCCTGGTTCACCTTTCTGAAGCCGTTGGTGACAGGTGAAACTCATATCCACGATCACCAGTATACCACTGCACAGGTCAAAAGGATGTTGCAGGACGCGGGTTTCCAGGAGATCTCTGCCCGCCGTATTCTGTACACACACAAGTCAATGCCAGATTGGTCTCTGCCGGTGATGAAGGTCATTGATTACGTGGGCGAGAGGTTGCCCGGCCTGAACCATTGCGCGTCCATCATCATGGCTAGAGGCCGTAAATGATGACTGTTCAGCCATCAGTTTTGCTCGCCCATCGCGGCGGTCTCAGCGCCTTGAATGATGCCGAATCGTAAACTCAACGTGATGCACATCATCGGCAACCTGGATATCGGCGGTGCGCAGGAGGTTGTTCGTACGCTGGTGGAATACCTGGCATCGGACGGTTGCCAACCTGTCGTCTGTACCTTTCATGACGGCCCGTTGCGTCACGATATAGAGCAACTGGGTATCCAGGTGGAGGTATTGCCTCAGCGACGTTATGGTATTGTCGCTCTCCCATTGTTTGTTGTAGACATGATACGAATCTGGCGATTGTTGGCCCGATTGATCAAGAAGTACAGCATTGATGTTGTCCAGACACACATTTTGGCAAGCCTGGACTTTCTGGTTCTGCTTTTACTTTACACCACTGATCTCCGTGTCGTCCTTTGGACTTTTCATAGTGCTCGCTTCCAACTTACGGCAGCCATGTTGCCGAGATACAAGTGGCTGTTGGTTCCCAAAAGGTACAGCCATCGGCTCTTATACAGGTTGGCTTCACATCTGGTTAGTGGCTTTATCGCGGTATCAGGCGAAGTCGAAAAGGCTATGCTGGAAACCATTGGCCCCATTCAAGACAAGATCACCGTGATTGACAATGGCGTTGATGTGAAGAGATATGGAAAGCCTGTGGATAGGACGGCGATACGGAGTCAACTGGGATTAGAGGCGAACACGCGTCTGATCGTGGTAGTCGGTACTCTTAGAGAGCCCAAAGGGCACCGCTATCTGATAGACGCAATGGCCACAATTGTGCCGCGGTTTCCAGACCTGCACGTCCTTTTCGTTGGAGACGGTGACCTGAGAGAGAAATTGCAGGCACGGGTTAAGAGCTTGGACCTGGACGGTCGTATCCATTTCCTGGGAAGCCGCTCTGATGTGCCGCAGTTGTTGGCCGCCAGCGATTTTTTCGCCTTGCCCTCATTGTGGGAAGGCCTGCCGATGGCCCTTCTGGAGGCGATGGCCACCGGCTTGCCTATTGTGGCTACGGAGGTATCGGGGACGGTGCAGGTGATGGTTCCCAACGAGACGGGCATTCTGGTGCCCCCTGGCGATACTCAGCGACTTGTGCAGGCCATTGAACAACTGGTTTCCGATGCGGTACGGGCGCGGGCGATGGGTGCAACGGCCAGGCGACGAGTCGAAACGGAGTTCAGTGCCCAAAGACAGGCAGATGAACATCTGGCCCTGTATCATCGTCTATTGAACGGGGTGCCAGTGTCCCCCAATGGTAAAGAGCGGTAGTGGGATGCCCGGATTAGTAGTGGCTGTTAGCCTTAATGGCGACAAGATAGACGTGGGTTTGATGCCAGCGATGCGCGATGCGATCCGGCATCGCAGTTGGTACAAGACAGACGATTACGTCAACGCCAGAGGGACGGTGGCGATTTCGCGCGTTCACCTGGGCATTGTCAACCGAGATAAACAACCCTATTCAGCGCGTAATGATCGAGTGAAGGTATTCTTGCATGGAGAGATTTACAACGACGCGGCTGTTAATGCCAACCCGTTGGAATTTATCTATCGCTTGTACGAGAAAAAGGGGCTGGATTTTGCATCTTTGCTGAACGGTTCTTTCGTCATTGTCATCGTGGATGAGGATGAGGGTTTTGTACTCGTCGCAAACGATAGAATAGCCGCCAAGCCACTCTTCTGCTTCAACGATGGTCGAACCATATATTTTAGTCCAGAGATAAAGTGCCTGTTCCTGGTACCTTCGCTCGAAAGAAAACTCAATCTGGCTGCTGTCGCCGATTTTCTGGCTAATGGTCATTTTACTACACAACACACGCTGATTGAAGGGCTTGAAACAGTGGATAGTGCCACTGTGCTCAAGATAACTGCGGGCGGAGTGGCTCGGCACAAGTATTGGATCTACACACTGGAGCCGGAGGGCAGAGATCTCGGCCCGCGCTACTACCAGCCAAGGCTGGCCGAGTTGTTGCGCCAGGCCGTCAGCAGGCATGTCCGAACCGACAATACCTACGGTGTCCTTTTGAGCGGAGGGTATGACTCCAGGGTCATTCTGGGCTGCTGTCTTGAGCAAAGGCCGGCCCAGGAACTGCACACGATATCGTGGGGGCAGGCGGAAGACATCCCTGAAGGTGATTGTGCCGTCGCCAAAAGGCTGGCTCAGAAACTGGGTGCGCGTCACAGATTCTACAGGCTTACCGCAGAAGAGATCGTGGACAAGTTTCAGGACTTTATCTTTCTTGGTGAAGGGCTCACCGATTTCCCCGAGTCCTACGATGTGTTTCACAGGATCAGGGAAGATCAGCATGTGGACATTGTCCTTCGAGGTGACGAGTGTTTTGGATTTTCGAAATGGCTCAGAGTACATGATGAACACACGATGTTTCTTTCGCTGAGCCTTATGTCTTTACGAAACATAGGCGTATATCGAAGAATACTGAAACCCTCCTACTACCCATTGCTGTGTGCGCTCAATGAGGAGACCACTCGCCTCGTTTCTGCGAGGTGCAAAGCCAGGAATATACATAACCGGAAAGACTTTTTCTACGTGGATGTTCGCCTGAAACACTATCTCAACCCACTTAACTATGTAAAAAGTTTTGCTGTCGAATCGTTCACACCACTGCTCGACTACGACATCTTGGATTTTGTGAGTGCCTTACCTGTTAGATATAGATTGGGCAAACGCTTCTATCGGCAGACTGCTGTAGGAATGTTCCCTGAATTGTATGAGGAGATCGCGCAGAGACACAACATGATTGACTGGGCCTCTTCATTCAGGGGGTCCCCAGAACTTGAGCGGTTCGTATACAGAGAATTGATCGAAGGACAAAACATATTCAGTGAGTTCATAGATTTGGACTGCTTGAGAAGTGAGTTAGACGCCTTCTTCGCTACCCCTGTAGATCCTCCGATTCGGATGAAGGCAAGGACAGACATCTTAGAGCTGCTCAAGAGCTCGCCAACCATGTACAATTTCGCTCATAAATGTTCTTATTATGTTCAAAAGCGGAGAGGGAAGGTCAGAAATACCTTACCCGTTGAGCAGCTCATCATACGGTTGTTGATTCTGAAAGTGTGGGGGGATGTATTCCTCGGCTACCCAGTAGTAAGGCCGTTAGGATAGGCAAGATGAATGTACCAGTCTTGATGTACCATAGCGTGTCCGACAACCGGCGATGGCTGTGGGGCCATCTTTCGTGCCCGGTCAGCGTAATTGAGGATCATGTGCGCACGCTTGCCAGCAGTGGGTTTGTGGCTATCTCCCTACAAGAACTGTATGACCACGTGAAACATGGCGCAGCCTTGCCTCCAAAGCCAGTCGCACTCACGTTTGACGATGGATATCTCGACAATTGGGTCTATGCCTTTCCTATTCTCAAGCGGTACGGGTTCAAGGGGACGGTATTTGTCAATCCGGATTTTGTTGATCCCACGGGCAGTCTCCGCCCCAATCTGGATGACGTTGCGGCTGGTAGACTGGCGGCGTCTTCGCTAAAGTCTACCGGGTTCCTATCCTGGGCAGAGATGTCGGTTATGGAAGCGTGTGGCGTCATGGACATTCAATCACACGCGATGACACACACCTGGTATTTCAGCGATGATCGCATCGTTGATTTCCATCATCCAGGTGATCCGTATCCCTGGCTGGCATGGAATGCCAGGCCGGAGCGCAAGTATCTGTGGCTGAATGAGGATCAATCTGCATTTGTTCCATTTGGGGTACCCATCTATGCCTATGATAAAGCGTTGTCAACCAGGCGCTGTTTCCCGGATCCGAGTTTGGCGGACTTTCTGGTGGAGCAAGTCGCGAGTCGTGGTGGTGTTGCCATTTTTGGGCAAGAAGGTTGGCAAGATACGCTCCTGAAGTTGAGTTCGCAGTATCAGTCTGAACATCAACTCGACAGGCACTGGGAGAGTGAGGAAGAATATCAAGCCCGCGTTCGCTACGAACTGAGTGTGTCCAAGGAGACCATCGAGGCTAACTTGCGCAAACGAGTGAACTTCTTGTGTTGGCCGGGTGGGGGGTATAACGATACCACAGAGCGCATTGCCGAAGGGGTAGGGTACCTTTCCATGACCCTCTCCTCGAAAGATCCGCGGCGGTCGAGACAGAATCCAGGTCGTATAGCGCGTTGGGGGGCACCAGTGTTGCAGCGTGGCACCAAAACTCTGTATCGGAGTGGGCGCTACCTGGTGTCTATGTTGCGTTGCAAACAAGGTTCGAGACTGCACTGTTTCACCTGTAAATTGCTCAGTGGGCGTGATAGGCTGTTGTTCCGAATCCGACTGGCAAATGTGAACCTGCACGAGTGAGTGCGACTATGGACAAGGCATTGAGACTGGTCTACGTCATAGGTGCTTTTCCTTTACTAACTACTACTTTCATTGACCGGGAGATCAGAATTCTGCGTCAATGGGGGGTAGACCTACAAATCCTGGCCGTCCGTCGTTCGGCAGCCGGCACGCCCTTGTCCGCCGATCAGCGGGCACTACAGGAAGGTGTGGTGTATCTTGTACCTGTAGCATGCTGGAGTTTCATCGTCAGTCAGTTCTACTTTGCCATCCTGCATCCACGACGTTACTTCGGAGCGCTGTTCTATCTTATAACTCGGCCGCACCCTCGGGTAAAGGCCCGGTATCTAACGCTGCGGTTTATGACCTTTTTGCATTTTATCGAGGGGGTTTACGCGGCTTATCTGTTGCGTGGACGGCGGTTTGAGGAATTGCATGCGCATTTCGTGGACAGAGCAGCCACAATTGTCCTGGTGGCTGGCCGGTTACTGGGCAAACCTTACAGCCTATCGGTGCACGCCGGCCCCGATCTTTTCGTCAATCCTGTTTTATTGCGGGAAAAGATTCTAGAGGCCAGACACGTTGTCACCTGCACGCTCTATAACAAGTCTTATGTGGAGAATGTTGTTGGCCAGGACCTCAGTCATAAGATCAGCCATATCTACCATGGACTTGATTTGACGATTTACCGTCCAGAGCAGTCAGTCTGCGATGGGCAAGCGCTCATACTTTCGGTTGGACAACTGACTGAAAGAAAGGGGTTTGTGCAACTCATTAAGGGGTGTGGTAGCCTGAAAGACCAGGGGTACGATTTTACCTGCCAAATTGTGGGCTCGGGCCCTCAACACCAGGAGTTGGAGGAGCTGATCAAACAGTTGTCGTTGGAGGGCGCTGTGACCCTGTGCGGTGCCTTGCCGCATGAGGAGGTGATCGAAAAGTATAAGCAAGCGACCATGTTTGTCTTGCCATGCATTGCGTCACAGGATGGAAACGTGGATGGGATTCCCAACGTGTTGGCAGAAGCCATGGCTATGCAGGTTCCAGTGATTTCGACCCACCTCTCTGGAATCCCAGAGTTGGTGGAGGATCGAATCAATGGTTTGTTGATACCACCGGGAGACGAGACGGCATTAGCCACCGCTATGGCTCAGTTGCTCACCGATACCGCCCTGTGCGAAGGCTTGGGGCGAAATGGCCGGCAGTCAGTGCTTGAGAAGTTTGACGTTGAATGCAACGTGCGGACATTTGCCGAGACTTTGTGGCCCGGCTGGTTTCAGGATCTTGGAGAGCCTCTGTGCGAAGAACCGTATTGACGATCGCTGCTATATTTATCCTGGTTGTGCTGGTTCGTTTTGCCTCTGTCATGACCTATCGCGATGGCAATTTCGACCCGCGTGGCCAGATGACCAGTTGGTCCCGTATTGCCTTCAACTTGGTCAGCGGAGAGGGGTACGTCTATGGTAGCGGAGCACCAACGGCCAGGCGCGGTCCTGTACCTGTCCTGTTTTTGGCTTCGCTTTTCTATCTCTTCGGCCCTCAGGCCTTTCCGGTGCCAATTGTTGTGAGTCAATGGGTATGGGATGCGGCCAGTGCAGTGCTGATCTACTTTATCACTATGGACCTATGGGGCAGACAGCAAGTGGCTGTTCTAGCCGCGGTTATGTTTGCTTTGCACCCCATCGTGACCGAGAATAGTATACAGGTGAACGTTGAGCCCTTAGCGACGTTTCTTTTGCTGGCCTTTATACTGACGTTCTTGCGGGCACTGTACAACCCCAAGTGGGTTCGATTTATTTGGCCGGGGAGCCTCCTGGGGCTCTCAATACTCAGTCTGGCGGTCCTGCAGTTCTTCCCTGTGTTGGCAGTCGCGTTGATTGTGGTGGCCCTGCGCGCTGAGAAACGCAGGACGCTCGTGGCTGTGGCCACTTTCTGTCTGTCGCTGCTTGTGGTCTGGTCACCTTGGATCATCCGCAATTATCTGGTGCTGGATACATTTGTGCCGGTCAGTACTCTGGGGGGACACAACCTGCTCAAGAATCACCAAACCCTAGGAGAGGCGGATTATCTGCGGTTTCGAAACACACAAGAGGATGAGGTAATCAAAGAGCGCCTTTTCGCTGCCAGGGGAATAGACATAAAGCAGCTCTCGGAAGTTGAGCAAGACGAACTGTTTCGGGCGGCTGCGCTGGATTTCATCCGCACCTATCCCGATAGATTTCTCACCCTGAGTGTAGTGCGCTTCTTCCGCCTGTGGTTTAACCAGGGCCTTGGCTTGGGTCCCAATATGCTGGCCTACGTGGCTACCGCGGTCAACGGTCCATTGATTCTCTTGACACTGACCGCCTGTTTGTGCTTTCGCGGCGATTGGATAAAACTGGCACTACCCTTACTCGCCTTATTGGTTTACAGCACAGCCTTCTACGTGGCGACGGCGGCCGAGTTACGCTACAGTATACCTTTTATGCCGCTAATCATCATACTGAGTGCCTATGCACTAGTGAATATTGCGGTGCGCTTGTCGTCAAATCGTAAACGCGGCTTGCTGGCATTCTGGCATAGGGAGACTGGATGACCTATCTCTCCAGGAAGGCAATTACTTCGTTGTTACTGCTGATACTGGCAGGCTGGGCGTTCGTCGCATGCCAGCGGAATGTCCCTGTTACGAGTTCTCCGACAGGTCCAGTCCGGCAGGAGCCAGAGCCCACTCCTGATGGCTGTCAGGTGTCCTTGCCCCTGGCGTTGAGGCGCTTCCCTAGTTGGCAGAGGCTGGATGTCACTGGTGGAGGGGCTCAGACGGGCATAGCCGTCCATCCTACCAATCCTGACATTGTATACATGGCTTCTGACAACGGTGGGTTGTTCAAGACCGAGAATGGCGGAGACAGTTGGTT
>Ga0315285_10003097_pt1 | contig 17394 bp, 11 predicted proteins | sample YL17G09_36_MG_FD_203698 | JGI IMG/M metagenome (GOLD analysis project Ga0315285, IMG submission 203698) | Sediment microbial communities from Yellowstone Lake, YNP, Wyoming, USA - YL17G09_36 | ecosystem: Environmental > Aquatic > Freshwater > Lake > Sediment | place: USA: Wyoming | collected... | reverse complement strand
CCTCGGCGACGGCCGGCGGGCGAGCTCCGGCTGGCAGACGACAACCGACCCGTTCGTCTACGCGCTTTACAAGGAATAATAGGGACAGCGGGTTATCGTAGTCGAACACCCGGTGGAACTCGTCGATCACCCCGTGATCCTTGTCTTTTCCGATGATCCAGCTCTCTCCTCGGCAAGACCCCCCTCAGCGCCCCGAAAGCCCTCTCTTCCAGCCTTTTCCTTCAGCCCTTTCGCTCTTCCTCCGCCCTCCCCCGTTCTCCCTCCCACATATGCATCCGCCAGCGCCCGGATCCCCGGCGTGCACCTGTACGGCCGTCCCAGGTCGAACTTGACCGCATGCTTCTCGATCGCCCACTCATGCTTGCCGAAGTCCTGGCCCTCGTCGACGATCACCGTGTCGAAGCCGCAGCCCTTCGAGAGCGCGCCCGACTCCGCAGCGAGCCGCGTCACCCGGTCCCAGAACTCCGGCTCGTAGCGCTCCGCCTCGTCAAACCCGCGCCGGCGCAGCCTTTCCAGGGCGAACCTCCCAACGGGCGAGACCGTGATCCCCAGCCCATCGACGTTCGCGGCAAGCTCGAGGCCCAGCGCCTCTGTATAAGTGAGGACGAGGACCTTCCGCCCCGCCCCGGCCTCCCTCCTGGCCAGCTCCCGGGCGAGGAGCGTCTTGCCCGTGCCCGCCCCGCCGCGGACGAGGACAAGCTCGCGCTCCTTGTATTTCTCTCGGCCTCGGTCTTGACGGCCGCAATAATCACCACAGGCCCCTCCAGGCCTTTGTAGCTTAGATCATTTTGTCAATATTATTTTTTATAATACTTGACAAAATAGTATTTATGTTTTACTATGTATGTATGACAAAGGAGGAATTCAAATGTATATTCGGGTTGCTGATGAAGTTTGGATTGGGACTGCGTTGCTCCATAGGGAGAATCCCGAAAAAAGCGATTTTTCTACGAATGAGATCGTAGATAGAATATTTAAAGAAAATATCTACGGAAGCTTAAGGCCGGGCGTTATAATTCATGTTAATCAGCAATGCATTGCGAACAGGCGCCCTAATCCGGGTAATTATAAGATGCTTTATGAAACAACGCGAGGCCGGAGACGCCTTTTCAAGCCCGGAGATTCTTATCATCCGTATCGGGAAGGGGGAAAAATACATCCTGATCCTGAAAAAATTCCTGATAACTATAAGATTCTCATAAACTGGTACGAAAAGAAATATTCAAGATAAGATAATAGCGAAACCGGACCTTCCTGACGGCTCAAGCAGCCAACTGAAGGGACTTACGATGGCCCCAAAGTTGCGAACATTAGTTGACACGGCCGGCTTTACCGCGGTCTTATATAAAGTGATCTCACGAATTCTTCGAGCTTCGCGTCCACGTCCGTTGAAATCTCTGGAATGAAGACATGTATGGCACGATGTCCCCTCTCGATATGCTCAACCTCGTCGGGGCCAAAACCAAAGTACACGCAGTCCCTGTGCACATGGCCTGAAAGAGGATTCGTACGAACACGGCATACCACCCACTCGCCATAAAGGTCGCCGGCCTGTCGTCGTAGCAGAAGATTGAAACCGCAGCCCCTGTCGTCTGTCATTAATGAGACGTAGCGAACCGAGAAGGGCGGGATCTGAAGCCATGGGCGGACCGGGAAAAATATCAATGTGGCTGACCGGGCGTAAGGGAATTGAATAGACCAGCGGCCGCCTTCGTTGAGCAGAGATGCCTTGGGGCCTTCGGTACTCTCATTGAATTGGTCGATGATGATCCGCAATTTGTTGATGATTTCCTCTTCTTGAGCCCGATCGATCTCCCGCTCCTCAGCGACTCTGCGCCGTTCCGTTTCCTCCGCCAAGCGCCGTTCGATGTCTTGTCGATGTCGTTTGGCAGCCTGTTCAAGGAGGTCCTGGACTGGAGCGACTGCTGGAATAGGTGTCGACTCGAAGGCAATACGAACGGCTTCGATAGGCTGGCCCCAGGCGACATACCGATCTCCCGGTCGTTTTGACATGAGTCGGATAAGGACTTCCGCGAATCTTAGAGGCAGATCGGGCCGAATGGCTCTTGCGTTTGCAGGCGACTGGAGAAGATGCATCCTCCGATACGCCTCGAGGTCGTCCGAGTCAGGGAGGTTATATGGATAGCGCAGCGTGGCCAGTTCAAACAACACAATGCCTACAGCATACATGTCGATTTGTATTTCGTTTCGCCTACCCTCCCAACCTTCGGGGGCCATATAAAGGACGTGCTGTCCCCCTTTGAATGTGTTCGTTCGAGTCGCCGCCCCAACGAGCTTCGCTAGACCGAAATCCGCTACTTTGAGCACGTCCCTCACGAAGAGGATGTTATCAGGCTTTACGTCACGGTGAATGATGCGTGCATTTATTGCAGCAAGGGCTGACATTAATTCCAACGACCACATCTGGACTAACTCCAGCGGGATTGCTGTATTCGAGGCCTTCGCTTGTTGAATTTTGTCCAACAGCGTCCCAGAATCGGCATATTCTGTCACAAGATAGGGCAGTTGTCCGGCTTCTTGGCCGACGTGAAGGAGGCGAAGTACATTGGGGTGCACAACCTCCCGCGCCGCAAGAGCTTCATTGAAGAGTGCCTGGCGTTCTTCTGCTGTAGCCAGGATACCCGCCTGTAAAAATTTCACAGCGAAACGGCTTTCTCTGTCCGTCGCTCTCCCCTCAAAGACAATTCCGAACGCACCCGCGCCCAAGACCGCTATAAGCCGAAGCTCGCCTACTTCCGGCGGACCCTGCACAACCGTCCCTATAGTAGGAAAAGAAGCTGTCATTCAGGTAACCATCCTAATGCGGGCTTACAAAGCCGCCGAACAATCTGGTTCATCCTACTGGTTTTTCATGATCGGCTCAATCAACTCGCCGATCTGCGACTTGACGGCTTCCAGCCGCTTCTTGATCTGGGGGAGGCCGTCGTCTTTGATTTTCAGGTAGAACGGATCGGTGGGCGACAGGTTCAAATCGTCGGTGCCGACGCATCTCATCATGGGTGCGTAGGGGTAGCCCTTCTTCCTCAGCGCCTGGATTGATTCCGCGGTGAAGCCGGACACCGCGGACTGCGGGTCGTCGAACAGGTCGGGCGACGCCAGGATCATCTCCAGAAAACCCGCCTGGGTCAGGAGCTGACGAGCCCGCTCCTTCATGACGCTGGTCGTGTTCCGCTTCGTGCGCGCCTCGGCCTGGGCCTGCTTGGTGTGTCGCTTTTCGATCTCCCCGGCCAGCATATTTCCCGCGCCGGTCCGGGACGCCTCCGATGGCGCCCCGGGGTTGCGGTCCAGGGCAGTGAGCAGCTCGGCCAGGTTGCGAACGGGTTCGACATCTTCCCCCGCGGCTAGGTAGTAACCGGTGACGGGCGGTTCGTTGGACTCCAGGCGGATCACATGCGCGGGCAGATCGGCCTTGCCCAGCGCGGGGACCTCGTTCAACAACTTCGTGAACAACTCTTCCTGGTACGACAACAGCCGCAGGCTATCCGGGTGCTGGTCGAACAGGTCGCCGTCGAAGGTGACGCCGTAGATCTCGTCACCCAGGCGTAGCCGGTAGGCGTTTGGAATGCCCTCATGGGGCTGGAAATGGCGCCGGAGGGTCTTCGACCCGAGGATGTGGTCCTGGATCTGCCGGGGCGTCACCGGCACGTCCTGCGCGGTCGGCGCGGCCACCTCGTCCGCCAGGTAGTCGTCGAGGTTCAGGGCGGACACCTGTTGCTGGTCGATCTCCCTGCGGATGGCCTCGATCTCGCGTTCCAGGAGCGCCGCCCGATGGGCGCCCTTCTCCAGGGCCGCTGACTGGATGATCTGCGCGACGCGGGCGAGGATGGGCTGCAGCTCGCCCACGACGTTCTCGAACCACTGGATGCGGCCTTCCAGGGCCTGATAGACCTTGGCCTCGACGGTGTCCTCGTAAAAGTAGTTCCGAATCCACACATCGTCGTAGCGCTGCCCGATACGGTCGATACGGCCGATCCGTTGTTCGACCCGCATGGGGTTCCAGGCCAGGTCGAAGTTGATGAGGATGCCGCAGGTCTGCAAGTTCAAGCCCTCGGAGGCCGACTCCGTGCATAGGAGGATCTTGATCTTCTCGTCCTTGAAGTCGTTCTTGACGGCTTCCTTGGTGGTGATCCGCCAGCCGTAGCCGTCCCACACCTCGCCGCCGCGCCCAGAGTAGCAGGCCACCTGGCCGCCATACACTTGCCGCAGCTTCTCCCGCAGGAAGTCCATCGTGTCGGTGTAAAGGGTGAAGACCAGCGCCGTCTCCCGGCGTTGTAGTAGGTCGTTCAGGTCCTGGATCAGCCTCTCGACCTTAGAGTCGGTGTCGATAAACTTTAGTGCAGCCAGGAAGTCCGTGACGTAGGCGATCTCCTCCTTGAAAAGCTCCCGCTGGCCCGCCATCAGGTCGTCGGTCACGTCGTTAGAAAGGTCCTCCTGTTCATAGTCCTCCTCGGTCAGGCCCCCCAGAACGCCCGTGGTTGGGTCGCCCTTCAGGAAGGACAGCCGCCGCTTCAGGCTCTCGCTGATGGCGTGGAAGCTCGAGGTCAGGCGGCGACGGTACACCGTCATAATGAAGCCCAAGCCCTTCCGTTCGGCCTCGTACTTCTTGTAGAAGTCGGAAATGTACTCTTCGATGCGTTCGTATAGCTCCCGCTCCTCCACGGACATTGATATCCACTCGTTCTTGGGCTTGCGGTGCGGCACCTTGTCATCGCCCAGGAACCCCTTTTCCTGATACTTCCGAAGCAGGCTACGCGTGTTGCGGAAGATGTAAGAGCCAAGCGGGGTGTGGCGGCGAACGAACTCCTTCAGCACCGCCCGGCCGGTGTCGCCAAGCTGCCCGATGGAGGCGTATACCTTGTCGGAATGGGGCAGGCTTCGGATCTGCTCCCAGGTGACGGCCCCGACCTTGCGCTCGGCGTATTCGGCGAAGGCAGCGTCGATCTCCCCGCCCTGGTCCAGGTGGTCCCGCACCATCGACAGCACGAAGGGCCAGTTGATGTCGTCGAAGTCGGGCTTGCGCAGCTCCTCGAAGAAGGTCAGGAAGCGCTCTTCGGAGGCCCCCCACTTGCCGCCGACACCCAACACGTTCAGCAGGTCCCACACCTCAACCGGATTCACCTGCATCGGCGTAGCAGTCATGAGGATCAGCCCCCGCGCCTTCTCAGGACGGGCGATGCCGGAGAGATGGGCGTTGTCGTTCGATCCCAGAAGCAGCGTCAACAGGCTGTTGGGGCGGTAGGCACCGGAGATGAAGTCCTTGCGCCGGGCGTGGTGGGCCTCGTCCACGAGCAGGAGATCCCAGGGGTCGGCCTCGTGCAGCTCTGGCTGGCGGTCCTTGCGCTTGGCGAGCTGGCTGCTGGCGATCATCACCGGAAATGCGTTCCAGGGATTCTTCGCCGATGTGGGAAGCTCGCGCTCGAAGTAGTCGGTGTAGCGGCCCTCGTCGTAGAGCGGGACGTTCATCAGGAACTTCTCGTACAGCTCCTCCTGCCATTGACGGCAGACGCTATGGGGGGCCAGGATCAGCGCCCGGTTGACCTTCCCGGAGAGCGTGAGCTGCTTCAGGATCAGGCCAGCCTCGATGGTCTTGCCCAGCCCCACCTCGTCGCACAGCATGTAACGGAGCGGGTATTCGGCGGTCACCTTGTTTGCCACCTTCACTTGGTGCGGCCAGGGGCGGATTGTGACGACTGCCTGCCCCAGCTTGTCTGCGTTTGGCAGGTGTGGCGCATCGCGCAGAAACTGGAAGATGATCCGCTCGCGGACCTCCTCGGTGAGCGTGCCCGGTCCGGGACGCTCCGGTTCCGGCTCCCGTCGTTCCAGCGGGTCGCGGGTAGGGGCTTGGTCAGGGGCGTAGCGGATGAGCTTTTGCTTGACGGCCGTGGGCACCGGCAGGGCCACCCAGTCAACCTCCTGCCCCTGCCAGAGGCGTTCGAAGTAGCGGGTCTTCTGGGTGATGAAGGGCTTGAGGTTCGTGTTCCACGAGACGTACACGTCGAACATCTCGTAGTTGTGGAGCCACGCCTGTTCGCTCTCGTTGACGCTTCCCGTAAAGGCCATCTGGTCGCCCTGGGCGTCGGTGAAGACGCCCATCTTGGGATGGAAGTAGTCCCGCGTCAGCGCGGCGGGCAGGGGCCGTCCATCTTTTCCTTTGGGGAGGACGACCTTCAGTTCCAACGTCCCTTCCCTCACCATCCAGGCCAGAGCGGCCAGGCGCTCCTTGGCGATGGCGTCGGCCAGGTCGGTGAGGTCGGACTCCATGCGGCGGCCAACGACGGCAGCCAGGTCTTCGCCGCCGTGAAGGGCTTCGACATCCTGTTCGGAGAGTTGCGCGCCGACCAACAGGCGCATCCGGCCGCTGTTCTGGATCAGCCGGGCCACGCCCGCTGCCGCCACGGCCAGGGCCGACGACGAGAAGAAGCCCGCCGAACGGTCGTAGCGTACCGAGGCCGATAGCGCCGGAACGTAGAAGTCGTTCACCCGGTCGTCGCTGGGGCCGTAGGCGATCTGGAAAGTGTGATCCTGGAGACGGGCAACCGTCATGCGCTACTCCTCATCCTCCTCTTCGCTGTCTTCCTCCGGCTCCCCTTCGCCTTCCGCCCCTAGCCCGGAGAACAGGGCCCCTTGCGTCGGTATCTTCGGTGGCTCCTCTTCCGGCGGGGCTTCGAGGTCGTCGAAGAACTTAAGGCGAAGGTCGTCGAGTGTCTGGGCCTCGGGGCGGACGAAGCGGCCCTTGATCTTCGTGCGCGGGATGGTGTTCAGGAGCGCCTGGACGACCATCTTGAAGGTCGAGTCGGAGATCAGCCCCGTCCGCTTCAGGAAGTCTTCGCAGGCGCGGGCGCCGTCCTCGTCATAGACCATCATGGCTGTGTGGACGGCGTCGACCATGGTGTCGAAGGCGTCAAGGTCCGGGTCTACCATCCCCTTCTTGCGGCGGGCCTTGGGCTGGTTCAGGATTACGTCCGCCCCCTTCTTGGCGGCGAGCCTCTTTGTGCGGATGATGTCGCCTTCGAGGTCCAGCCCCAGCACGATAGCCAGCTTGCGCGCCTCATCGCCGGGGAAGCGTTCGGCCTTGAAGGCATCCCATGCAATGAGATACCAGTCGGTAACGGGGTCGAACTGCACCGCCCGGCCATGCAAGAGCTTTTCCTTGCGCAATTTCACGACCTCCTCGCGGGCAAGGTCGAGGGCCACTTCGGGCTTGAGTGGCTTGGGGTTGCCGTCCTTGTCCGTCTCCGAGGAAAGGACTGGCCACTTCTGGGATAGGATGGCCAATACCGGGCCGAAGGTGCTGATGTAGAGGTCCACGCCGGAGATGCCCTGGGAATGAAAAAGCTCGGCCTTCTCGCGGGCGGTAGTGCGCACCTGGCCCTTGAGGTCGGCCCACCAAGTTGGGGTTTTGTCGGCCCCGCGCTTGCGGCAAACCAATAGAATGGTGCTTTTAGCGGCGTTCTTCTTGGCCTGGTGCAGGCTGTGGTCGCTTTCGGTCTGGACCGGCCAGGAGGCGTGGATGGAGAAGCCTGCGCCGATGAGCGAGGTGGCCAGGGTGTCCCAGGCGGCGACTTCCTTGTGGGTGAACATCACGGTCAGCACACCATCCGGGTGTAGGACGCGGTGCATCTCGCGGAAGGAGGCGGCCATCTTGCGTTCGTAGTCGGTCCGGGCCAGATCGGCCTTTTTCTTAGCCCCTTCGAAGCGGGCCATGTTGGCCACGGCCTCGTTGTCCTTGTCGGTCAAGTCCTGGTCGAACCACTCCGGGTACAGGTGGGCGATGGTACGTTTCTGCCAGACGTAGAAGAAATCGGCCAGTTCGGCGTACATGACATTCTGGTAGTAGGGCGGGTCGGTGCAGATAGTCGTGAGACTGCCGGATGGAAGGTTCGCTAATTCCTCTGCGGAACCCTTGGAAAAGATGACTTGGTTCGGATCTTTCTTCTTGTTGAAGATAGAGTCAACGCCCTTCGCCAGTTCGGCGATTCCGCTATACGCATCAATCACCTGATCTAAGACCCAAGGGAACAGGTTCCACGCTGCGTCAAACTCCCCGTGGCTCCACTTGAAGGAGAAATCATGACGCTCGAATCCACTCACCATTACCGATCTGCCAGAATGCCACCGACTTCTGACAGAGTTATAATCGCAAGCTTTATCGAAAGCCAATCCCATATATGTCACCATCGCCTCGGCCTTCTCCTTGGGCAGGGCGGCACGGATTTCTTTTTCCAGGGCGCGCAACTCCTCAACCGCCGTCACCAACGACAGAAGCTGGCGGGGGGCGAAGAAATCGCCCCATGTCGGCATGCCATACAACAACGGACGCAGATCGTTGGACTGTTCGGAATACCGTTCTCTCGGCACTAGCCCCTTGGCCTCCCAGTTCGGCAGGCGGCGGACCAGTTCGGCCTTGGCGGCTTCGTAGGCGTCAAGGTCGGCTTGCGCGGGCTGACGGAACTCAAGACCCTTGCTGGTCTTGACCCCTAAGGCGTAAAGTTGCTCACCCATGCGCCCGGCCTGGGCCTCGGCCTTAATGTAGTCGCCGTCCACCGCCTCCCCCGTCCAGGGGCTTTTACCCACGCCCCGGGAGACGGTGCCCTCATCGGGTTTGGCCTTTTCCACAGCGGCCTTGCCCTTGACGATCTCGAAGCGGCAGACATCGTTCTCCGGCCGGGCGATCACGCGCACGCACACCGGCTCCTGGCCACCCCTGACCAGCCACCAGTTTGGCGAGAGCGGCACCGGCTTGCCGGTCGTCGGGCAGGCCACCGTCCGCGCCCAGATGTAGCAGAAGTTCGAATCGCCCAATAGCTTGGGGAAGTAAGATTTAAGGCGCTTCTCGATGCGCTCGGCCCATACCTTGCCCCATTTCCTGATCTCGCCGGCGAAGTCGGTCCCTAAACGAGCCGGATAGTCAAGCGTTGCCTTGAGGATAACCGAGGCCACCGGGTTCAGCTCGTTAGCGTAGGTCTTGAAGCCGTAGCGCAGCGCCTCGAAGGGGATGGAACCGCCGCCGGCGAAGGGATCGAGGACGGACAACTCCCGTGTCCCCCAGGTGTATTCTAGGAGGTCGCCTAGGGTTTCTAGTTGGTCATCGGTGGGGCTGACGGTGAAGGCCCGGTTGTAGCCGTAGGGGCTCTGCTTGAGCTTGACGTTCTTCTCCTTCGCCCAAGTGATCAGCTTCCGCCCGGCCACGGGGTCGCCGAGAATGCCAATGAGCTTCAAGAACCACTGCTGGTAGTCGGCCTCGGAGGGGAACTTCTTCAGCAGTTCCTTGGGCCAGGCTTTGTGCCATTGGGGTAGCACGCCCGCGAGTATCGCCGCCCGGCTTACTGTCAACGGCCGCCTCGCCCACCAGACGTGGAGGAAGTACAGGGGCGGCAAAGCCGACGACGCCCCGCGCTCGCGCATGCACTCCGCCCCGATGGTCTCGATGGGCAGCCAGAACTCGGACAGAACGGACGGGGGCAGCCTGGACATGGGTTACTCCTTCGCCAGCAGCACGCGCAGCGCCTTCCCGGCCCGGCGGGTGAATTCGACCTTAGTCAGCTTCGAATACCAGTAATACGCCTCCTCCGGCTCCATGTCGCGCACGCCCCGACTGACGGCCTCGATGCGCGAGAGCTTCTTCAGAGGCTTGACGGCCAAGAAGAGCAGCCCAAGCCGCACGCCGCCTATCTCGTCCAGGTTCATCGGGTCCTTGCGTCCCCGGCGGAGATCGGTGGCCCGATAGCCGTTCTTCTTCACGGTCTCCAGCACCACGTCCAGCACCGACCGGAAAGGCGTGCCCCAGACGCTGACAACCTTGTGGTGCGACCCTTTACCGTTGTCTTTGCGGGTGGCACGTTGATGGAGTTCGAGCCCGTAGTCACTCTCCTCCAACGGTAAGATCCTCAGCTCGAATGGTTTGTCCTGCGTCATTTCTTTTTGTCCTCGTCCTTCTTGGCGTCGGCCGCCAGGTGCAGCTTTCCGAACTCCAGTTGACAGAACACGTCCCGGATGGTCTCGAACTGCGCCCCAGCCAGATCAAGGCCGCCCTCGAACTCCGCCTTGAGCTGAGTCGTCACTTGCACGTCACTGGCGGCCTGCCCGAAGGCGTCGGTCAGGGTCTTGAGTTGTTTGTAGCGGTCCCACGTCCCGGAGAAGGACACCTTGAAGGTTTCCGTGTCCCCGAATTGGCAGGTCATGTTCTGCTCGACGGCGTAGGAGCCCTTCCCAAGCTGCGGGATGGCCAGCCCCATCATCCGGGCGTCCTTGGCAGCCTCCTTGCCGCGCCCCTCCACCTTGACGAACAGCCGGTCCAAGTGGGTCACCTTGGCGTCCGTGGCCCAGTCCCGCAACCGCTGGAACACCTGGGCCGCCGCGCCGTCGGTCTCGTAGCGGCGTTTCTGCTGTTGTTGAGGAACATCAGCACCGCAGGTGCATTGATCGACCGGGTTCTTGCACCTGAAGCAGAGCTTGGGCTGCGCCCCCTTCACCGAAAGGCCGATCAACTCGGCCTCCTCCGGCTCGTAGAGGTTGGCGTCGGGGCTGATCTCGACCGTCGGCACGGGCGAGGGCGGGCCGTAGACTTCTTTCTCGCCGGGGCTCTGATAGACCCATGCGTCGTTCTTGCAGCCGTCCTTGATCGTCCGCTTGAGCTGGTTCACGTCCAGAAGCATCTTCAGGTGGAAACGCTTGGCGAACTCCTTGCGCATGTCGTCGGTGGAGGTGTAGCGCTTCGCCGGGGGCCACGCCTTGGCCTTCAGGAACATCGCGCTCAGCGGTACGTCATCCGCCGTCAGCACCTTGTCGAGGCCGTGCAGCACCCGCAGGACGACCTCACTCTGGTCGTGTTCCACCTTCCCCTGGTCCTGCGCCGGCAGGATCTCCCGCGCCAGGTTGGCGTTCTTCTTTGGGGCGTCGGCGGAGGGATAGTACAGGAAGCGGTAAGTTCGCGTGATCGACACCCGGAACTGCAGCTCGGCCTCCTCGGACATTCCCTTGAGCTTCTTCTTCTGGTCGTCGTTGAACTCGGACATCCGGTCGGCGTCGTCCAGGATGTTCTGAATGGCCAGGCTGCGGCGGGCGACCTCGATCATGCGCTCGACCTGGTCGGCGTCGGCGACCAGGAACACTATGTTGTTCTTGAAGGTCCGGTAGCCTTCCAGCGACCCGGCGTGCTCGAAGATCTTCACGACCAGCTCGGGCGGCGCGCTCTCCCCAGCCTTAACCGCCGCCGCCTCGTAGTGGATGACCACCAGCTTGGGCTCCTTGGCGTCGTCGTCCACCTCGGTAGCCTCGCTCGGGAAGAACGCCGGCTTGAACACCCCCTTGCGCCATACGAAGCGGATGCGGCGGTCGAGCTCCTCCTTAGGCTTGGAACGCCCGATGATCGTCATCTCGTCGGCGATCAGTTTGTTGAGGGAGGGTTCGGTCTTGAAGCGGTAGCGCCTGCCGTCGTAGTCCAGGAACCACGTTGCGTTAAACAGGCTTTCCACAGTCTTCTGCACCAGGGCGGCCTCATCGTCCGGCGTGAGGACCGCCAGCAGGGCGTCGGCTGGATCGACCCCAGAGGCCACGCCCTGGACGATGGAGTGTAGGAAGACGGTGGTGGCGAAGCGACGGGCGAAGGGGGCCTTACCCGCCTGCACCAGGGGCTCGTCCACGCCGGTGGCGTGCGCCGTGGAGCCTTTCAACGGGCTGACGATATCGGCCTCGACCACCTGCCGGAACTGAGGTCTCCTCAGGCGCGAGGTCAGCTCGTTGACCACGTCGTCCACGGACAGGTCGAGGTGGTGGGTGTGGATGAGCCAGGCGTCCTGGGGCTTCGCGGCCCACAGATGGCGCACGACCAGGGCCAGCAGCCGCAGGGCGCCGCGGGTGCGCTGGAACTCAGGAATGGTGGAGGTCTTGCGGTTCAGAACCGTGATCAGCTCCGGCGAGAAGGGGTAGTCGCTTAGTATCTCGTTGCGGTACTCGGGCCGGACGGCGCGCTCCGGTAGCTCCACGCCGCGGGCCATCTGACCTTCGTAGTACCGGAGGAACTGCTGGGCCGTCTCCTCTGCCGCCTTACGGTCGATCTTCTCGAACAGCCGGTGGCTCACGATAGATGCGATCTCAGTCTCGCCGGTCGGAGTGATGATCCGCTCCTGCCGGGCCATGACGCTGCCCGCCTCCTTGAGCGTCTGCTGCATGGCGTCGGTCTGCTCGGAGAAGGCGTCCTTGCTGTCCGCCAGAGTCAGCACGAGCACGACCTGTTTCATCTTGGCCACGAAGGACAGGATGGTCATCAGGAAGACGGTGGACTGCTCGGCCAAAGTGGATTTCTCCACCTTGACGGCCTCGGCCTTACGCAGGTATGCCGAGAACTCGTCCAGCAGGATGAGGGCGGGCGCGTCTCCGAATAGTTTCTCGAAGACCTGAACGCCCGGAGCAACCCGGTTCTTGTCAGACTTCTCGACTAATTTGTATCCCTCGGCGCCGCCGATTTGGTAGGCTATCTCACCCCAGATGGTGTAGGTCGTGATGTCGCCGTGCGTGAGGCCGTTCTCAGGGTCGAGGTCGGAGCCGACGATGCCGGCGATCTTCTCGATGGGACCGTCCGGCAGCAGGGAGGCATCCACGAAGCCTTTGAGCCACTTCGAGCCGGCCTTGCCGGACCGTGCGGCGTGATAGAGGGCGATCAAGTTGTGGGTCTTGCCGCCGCCGAAGGAGGTTTCCAACCGGATGATCGGGCTGTTAGTCGGCTTGGCGCCGGACAGGCGGCCCAGTGCCTCCTGGAGAAGTTCCTTCAGGCCGCCGGTCGGGTAGGTGTGCTCAAAGAAGATGGCCGGGTCCCGGTAAATCGGGTCGGCCTGCTCCCGGATGACGTCGCGCAGGTGGGCGGCGAACATCTCCTCGCGCAGGTCGCCAGAGATAACGTCTTTTCGGGGCTTACAGGTATCAAAAATCAGCTTCATGGCGGCTCCCTTTATTTCGGATCTTTGTGGCGGCATCCCTTGCTGGTTCCCACCTTGACCTTCGGCTTTTTCGGGAATGTCCCCGGGGAGGCGGCGTTGCCCGCCTTCACCCATTCGTCGATCTCGTCCTGCTTGAATTTCCAAAGGCGGCCCACCCTGTGGCCGGGCAGGCGCTTGCTGGCAAGCCAGTCGTAGATGGTGTCGCGGCTCACCCCCAGGTACAGCATGAGTTCGTTCACGCTCAGCCAGCGATCTTGGATGGTCACGGTTTCCCCCAAGGCGTTAGATCATTCCAGCCTCTTTTAATTATCATCTTCCGGTGGCCTCGTCAACCGTTCTTTCAGGAATTATCAGGATCGTTATGGATTCCGGCGGTGTCCCCTTCGGCGGATCGGTCACGCTCCACTCATGCCCCAACCCTGAAATTTCGGGGCTTCGATTTTTCCCGACTTAGTCCCGCTGCCGGGCAGCGTTGGCCGGGCTGATACCCCCATCCTCAGATCCCAGCCCTATACTTTATTAGCAGATTGGGCACATGGCTCTCTGGCGAACAGGCCACCAGCGCCAGAGGCTCAAATGTTTGAAAATCTCGCTTCAGAGGTGGTACATTGAGCGGGGACAGGCCAATTATTTTTTATATATGGTGAACAATTAATCTTGTAAGGAGAGGGAAGTGGAAGCGTGTGAGAAGGCCGTTCGCCTTGTAGACCACATCCGTCGCTTGGAGGACTTTGTGATCGTCGACTACATCGACGGTCAGTACGGTCACATGGGCGCAACAATCGCCGACGCGATTCTCCAAGCCGGGACCAGGTACGACACTGTTGTCCGGCCCAGGGTCCGCGAGATTAAGAACGCGTATCCCGAGGCTGGTACTACCTCGGGTTTCTGGCGGCTGATTGAAAAGGGAGGTGCCAAGCGAATCCTGCGTTGGATGGATGATGAGAAGCCCAATCGGGTCATAGCATTGACTCGCTTCCTGCTCAACGAGCACATTGAGACCGAGGATGACCTCGCGGTGTGGCTCCGGGACGAAGCGAACAGGCCACGACTGCTCGAACTGAGAGGCATCGGCCCTAAGACCGTAGACTATCTGAAGATCCTTGTAGGAATGCAGACCACCGCGGCCGATAGATACGTGTTCAGGCTCCTTGATGAAGCTGGCGCACCTGCGGCCGACTATCAAGAGGCTAAGGAGATACTCAACTTGGCAGCGGATGCCATGGGCGTAGAGAGGGCTCCGTTCGATCACAGCGTCTGGCAGTACATGTCGAAGCGGAGGAGGACGGCTCTGCCTAAGAAGGGTGATCTGCCGCCGCGAGGGATGGAAGTTGACGGCCCGCCGCCGTGCTCGCATTGCAAGCTTTTTAACGTGGACGAGACCCGGCTGCTCCTAAGCTGCAGGATATACCCTGACGGCATCCCCCAGGATATTGTCACCACCGCTACCATCTGCAAGGACCTGATTTAAGGGCGGGGCCGACGAACCTTGAACCCGTGACCTCCGGCATGACAGGCCGGCGCGCATGTAACAGAAAATAGCCCTGCCCATATCCCCCTCCCCGCCCCACACTCTCCCGTTACATCCTCCAGGGGAAAAGGGCTCAAATTAAGAGCTTTTTTACAAAGCAATCATAGCCCTTTAGCCCGGCCAGGTCCTGCAGGGCCCCCCGCCACGCGTCCAGCCCTATCGGGCAGCGCCGGCGGAGCCGGCTCAGACGTCAGCCCTTCAGCCGTCATAAACAGCAACGGTAATGTCATCTTCTAACGAACGTAATAATCTAATGGGCAGCATAGAACGCAGCCTTAAATGGTTTGCTGAAATGAGTTCTAGAATATTATGGGGTGCGATCATAGAAGTCTAGAAATATCAACTCACCGATGTTAAACGGAAAGTCGCCTTCGAAGAGCAAGTAAAAACTCTTGGTTGACGTCACCCCTGGGGAAGAGAACTTTCGGGCATAGATTGGTGGTTCTCTCCGCTTAGCGCTGTCAGTGAAGACCCCTCCAACGTTAAGCGGTGGCTCAGGGCGCTCTGGTTGACCGAACCACTCCAAAACGCTTGTATATGGACTTCCGACATCAACTCCCACATGCAAGCCTTCAGTTGGTGATATACGGGTTGCGAATTCAATTACAAGCGTATATTTCCGGGCGGTTCGGCTGGGAATGTTATATTTTCGCACTACTCTGTTTTCAATGGTAGAGTCCTTCGGTCCCGGTGGAGTATCAGTGATGCCGGCCAAAAGCTCTTCACATGCTGCTGAAAATGCTTTGTTTGTAAAGTTCGCGAATAGCTTGTCACGCAACATTATCGGCACTTTGCACGGAACCAATAGGGCCGGCACGACGAATTTCCCTCCCAGTCCTTTCTCCTCCGCAAGTTCCATCACGAGTCCAGTGGCTACTTCTTTACGAACCCAGTTGGACTCAACTGAGCTCGGAGTCAGACACACTACCAAACGGTCCGATGCTTCAATCCCCTCGCCAATCTTCTCGATCAGAGAGTCTCCTGCGGTCATGCACCAAGAGTCTAACCAGACAGTCAATCCGCGCTCCTTGAGAAACGTTCCGATAGGTTCTACACGGTTCTTATCGGCGTTGTGGTGACTTAAAAATACCTGCATGGTAGTCCCTTTTTTTAATCAAGGTGATTTAGACGGATCGGCATAAAACCTTTTATGAGATATGACAGGCCCAAAATTCATATATATCCCAGTCCCGTTCTTGGGAACCACTTCAGTTTTCGGTATCTCTCCATCCGATTCCCATCCAAAAGTTAAGAGTTGATTCTGCTTTCGCTTTCAGCGCCAGCAATTGGTTCTCGGTGAAAGCTGCTTTGATTTTGTGAGTCCCCTCGTGAAACAGATTGATAAATTCGATTGTTGCTGCAACGTCCTTTTGAACAAACGTCTTAAAAGGGCCCGCGTTGATGTCTCGGCAAACATACATCAATCGAGCCTCTCGTGTGGGCCGCCCATCTTTGTAAAAGCTTGGGTCTGATGACCATTTCTTGACATCGTCATCGGGGGACAATTTGTGAAGCACATTTGTCATCAACTCCCGAACAGAAGATGAAAAGTGTCTGACTCTGTCAGGATTATTCGAAGCTAACGCTTGATTTGCTCCATCCCAGAGTTGAACCAGATCGGAATCAATTATTGGCAAGTTCCTCTCTAGGGCGAGCTTGTTATCGATCATAATCTTGTTGCTAAAAAACTCTCTTTCAGGAAGTGGCTTATCGGGGATAGATATCAGTCGGCACAACTCGGCGCCAGTGTAGTACTCAATAGGTGGTTGCCGAATTATTGAAGGTGTGTAGTCGATTATGCTTAACGGAGCCGCTTGGATAGATTTGAAAAGTTCTGAGTAACTTTCCGACACTGCCCTAATGGATTCCCCGAGCCTGAATTGGGTCGATTGGTCAATTCCAATTTGAGCGCCGAGTTCATTCCATTTGAAACCAGAAAGCGAACATTCTGCCAGAATCGAAATAGCCGATAGTTTAGAGAAGTTGGATTCGATACCCAACGTGGAAACTTTGACTTGGTCAATAAAAGCGCTCGATATCCGAAATGCTTCTGTCGATTCAATCCTCAAGCCTGAAGTAACAGCACCTGCGGATTGAGCAATAGTTTGTGCAATCCCTGAAATCGGGGACGGTGAATGGATCAAATCAATTCCATTGAGCCAAGAATGAGGCCTCTCAGAGACGATGTATCCCAGTGCGAGGACATTTTCATTTTTAGTCAAACTTGAGATTGCGAGATTTGCTTCTCTTGCAATTCCTGCGAGAGAGGAACCGATCGAGACATCCATTTTTGGAAAGAGGTCAGCAATTGGACTGAAGGACCTATATTCGTTGAGCAGGCCATCCGCAAGCGATCCAAGTGCTGGAGAGTAGATAGCATCCGTTTGCTCCGACATTTGAGTTGCTAGTAGCCCCGTTCTGGAATTGAAGTCAGAGAGGATGTTTATTGGTTTGAGGTATTCTTCTTCCGTTCTTTTCATCGCTGCCATCCTTTCATAAAACACAGGCGCATAACGTGTACACCCAGAGCTTCATCGTCTAATCTCCGGTTCACAGAACCGAAAAATCATCTTCCTCCGGCTCCCTTCGTCCGGTTTCTCGCGAACCTTCTCCCGTCGCCCGCTTTCCTTCTCCCCCTCTATCCGCCCCGGCCCTCCACTCTCTGCCCTCCTGCATCATCAGATGCCCTTGCTCCACCGCCTCCCTTAACACGGCCATCTCATCAAACTCCGTCCCCTTGACCGTGCTTAGGTAAACCCATTGGGTGGCCCGAGCGATGCCCACGAACATCATCCGCTTCATCCGCTCGCGGTTGATGTAGTAGTAGGCCTTAGCCGTGAGCCGCGGCAGGAGGACGCTGTCGAAGGTCAGGCCCTTGGCCATGAAGAAGGTAGAAGTGATGCCGAT
>Ga0315285_10003095_pt1 | contig 17407 bp, 20 predicted proteins | sample YL17G09_36_MG_FD_203698 | JGI IMG/M metagenome (GOLD analysis project Ga0315285, IMG submission 203698) | Sediment microbial communities from Yellowstone Lake, YNP, Wyoming, USA - YL17G09_36 | ecosystem: Environmental > Aquatic > Freshwater > Lake > Sediment | place: USA: Wyoming | collected... | reverse complement strand
GCGGTTGGGAAAACGATACGAGCATCCCCACATCGTCTGCGGCCCTCAGGATCTCCTCGAAGCCGAGGTGGCTGCCCGGTTCGCAGCCGTAGTTGTGCGTGTACACCAGGTTGATGCCGAAAACCTTGAGGCGCAGCAGGCTCTCCCGGGCGGCCTCGTAGTTGGCCAGCGCCGCCCCGACCTGGGCGTTGTCCAACGGCACGGCGGAGAGAAAGATGCGGGTGCCGTTCAGATAAAAGTCCCGCCCGTCGATCCAAAACTCGCGGAACCCGAATCGAACGGGGCAGGCCGTGTCCAGCACCCGGCCACCGGCCTCCAGCAGCGAGAGGTTAACGTGGTAAGTATTCTGAGAGGTATGAATGTCCCAGAGTTTCGCGGGCTTCCATTCCTGGGTGAACGCGATGCGGCCTTCCTTGAGGTCGGCGGCCCTGAAAGGCTTGCTCGTCAATGCCCCGACGGTGCGATCGTTGTCGAGGACCTGGGCGCGCAGCGCGTACGGCGCGTCCGCCGCCAGGCCCTCAATCGCCGCATCGAACGTGATCTCCCTCTTGCGCACCGACGTATCCACCTTCACGTCGGCAATCCGCTCACCGCGCGGAGTGCCCACGAGGTAGACGTCGCCGCACAGGCCGCGGCGCTCCACCGAGCCCTTCACCGCCTTGGCCGCGTTGGTGTCGTTGTACGAGAGCATGACCCCTTTGAGCGGCATGGCCACCACGAGCAGCGCCAGGACGTGCCTGCCGCCCGGCCGGCACATGGCGGTCAGGTCCGCCTCGCCCGCCGGGAACCGGATCTCGCCCGCCTTCCTGCCGTCCACATACACAGCGGCATAGGAATTGAGGTATTCCGTGTAGACGGTGATGCGGCGGCCGGTCCAGTCCCTGGGAATAGTGATCTCCCGCTGATACCAGGCCGTGGTGATGTTGCCGAGCCTCTCATCCTTCCAACCCGGATGGGCATGGACCGTCTGGCAATCTTTCTGCATGTAGTCGCTGATTCCCGGCCAGCATCCGGGGACCTTGAACCAGCCCCACCGGTCGGCGGGCACGGTGTCGGCGCCGTCCTTGGCCGGTTGCCAGCGCCACAGGCCGTTGAGGCAGATGCGCTCGCGTGTGGGGGTTTTTTCGCGGTAGGCCTTGTGGAGGTCCCAGACGGCCTTTACGCCGCTGGGCAGCGGCGCATCGGTCTCGGCCGAACACCAAGTCCCCAGCACAGCGGCCGTCAGCCAGGCCGCCAGGGTCGTCACCAGGATCGGATGGTCACCGGTTCGTCGCCGTCCACGCAACTTGTTCATGCCTTGACCATTCCATGACAACGGTGCGTGGAAGCCGTTTAGGGCGGGCCTATTCCTTCGGTGGTCCTTCCGTCGGCTCGCTTGCACCAACGCTTGCACCAACTTCTGACAAGTCGGGAAAATCGCCGTCATTCGCCGGCAAGACGGAGGATAAGGCGGAGCGGGCGGGCGAGAGGGGCGGACGCCGTAACCTCAATGCCAAACCGCGGTTGTCACTTGCCGACAATGGCAGTCGTGCTCATAAATGGTCGGGGCGAGTGGATTTGAACCACCGACCTGTCGCCGCGGCGACCGCTCTAATCCAATGATTCGTGGTCGGGGCGAGTGGATTTGAACCACCGACCTCTTGGTCCCGAAGCACCCACTTACATAGCACCATGTAACGCCGAGAAGCCCAAAAAGGCCCGCGTTTCGGCCTTTCCCTGACATTATGCCATGCAAGAGAACGTTTGCAAGCGTTTTCCAAGAAACGCGAGTATTCGCATAATAACGCGGTACTGCCGAGACGAAAACGGTAGTTTACCGTCCCGCCGTGGCCGGAACGTTATGCCAATACGTTGATGCCATGCCGCTTCCTTCGCGGCCTTGGACGGGCGCCCAAACAGATAGTCGCCGGCGGCTTTCGACCGCGGCCCCGCCCACAGGGCTGCCCTGCAACACGCGGCCACGTGCCGCGCCGGCTGCCAGGGATACTCTCCCCGGTGGCCCCGTCCCCGAGGCCGTCCAGGATCCCAGGGCCGGTACGGCGGAAAACCTTACGACGGCCGGCGGCGCCGTTCAGAAAGTTGGGAGCCCCGGCCGGACAGGCCGTTCAGTTCGGCCTGCCACAGAATACGGTGATCCTCGGCCAGGCGATCAGACATCGGGCCGATGCTTTTGGTGCGCGTGGCGCCGCCGTCCGGCGGGTCCTCCCACCAGAGCAGCCACGGGCGTCCACGGCGATCACGGCGGCGCATCTTGTGGACGCGGTACAATCCCTGCGGCTTCCCCGGCTGAAGATTGTCGGCTTGTTCTGAAGTCATGCTTGATCTCCCTTTCGCGCGGCCGGCGATACGCCGTCGCCGTCAACCGGCCGCATGCAGGACGTTGCCCGATTCGTCGATTCACAGACTCAGGGCCATCTGGTGAAGGGCCTGACGAATGGCCTCCACGTTCTCTCTCGGAAGGGCGTCGATCAAGCCGTGTACGTCGTGGTACAACACGGCATCCGGCTTGGGATACGTCAGTCGTCGGTCGGACAGGTCTGCCTCAGAAGCAGCAAGGCGGACGGCCGCCTCTCCGTGTTCGCCAAGGTCGTGCGCGGCCATTATGCGGCAGAAGTAGCACACCCAGGCATCCAGTTTTTCGTCGGGAAGAAAAGGAAGCGTCTGCCGAAGGACCCGCCGCCGGACTCCAACGCTCGCGGCGTTGATCTTCTGAACGATGTCCGGTTCGGTATCGAGCAGCCCTTGCATCTTCGCCAGGCCAAGCCCAACAAGGCATAGAAACCGCAACTCGGCGTCTTCGCACTCTCTTGTTACTACCCGGAGGCTTGCCCGAATGAACCGCGGCCTCCGGCCGGAGAAAGGGTATCGCTTGTTTTGTTGCTTGAGGCTTGGTGTGGCTGGCTTTGACTTATACATTTGTCACCACCTTTCCCAACAAGACGGGCCGCCCGGGCGCGGTGTTCATGGAGAGCCTGTGAAGGCAGTCCCCGCGTCGGGCGGCCCAGATTCCGTTTTCGTGTTGGTTGAAAGGCACAGGTTTCTCCATGAACACCCTCATCATCGACTTTCTGGCCGGGGGCGTCAAGAGAAAAATGTCGGCGGGGACGGAAGGCGGGCCGAACCTTGAACCCCAGGGGGGTGGTGCCGGGATTGGCGGCAGGTCTGGCCCGTGCTGATAACCTACCGCGCTCCAGAACCTGAACGCAAGGATTTTCCGGTCGGACGCGCCCAAGGGGCCTCGACGGCGCCATGCTGGCCGATACGCGGCCCGCTCCCGTGGCCTGGTGGCGGCGCCCGGCGTTCCGTCCCTGGCCGTGAGACCTGGGCCGATCTGGCGGTGGTGCGCTGGGCAGCCGCCCGGACTTGCCGCACGTGGCACCGCCGCCCCGCGCCGCACGGCACCCTGGCGGCCGGGAGATCCGCCGCAAGGCTGCGCGCCGCTTCACGTCGAGGCTGAGCCAGGCCGCGGACCCGCCCGGCCTTGGGTTCGGATGTCGAGATCGGGCGCGGTGGCGCCGCCGGCCGCTGGCGTTGCGGTTGCTGGCGCGCAGGGCGGCGGTTCACAGTCGCCTTGCCGCGTCCTCGGGCAATGTTCCGGTGCCGCCGCGATAGCCACCGGGGATGTTTTCTCTGCCGCCCGCACGTCCCCGGCCCAGGCCCTGCTGGATGCCCGCGACGGCCTTTTGCGCCTCGGCCAACTTCGCCTCGTCGAGTTTTATGTCAAGCCACGGCACGATTATTTTCCCGGATTATTTGCTTGACAACCGGCGACAAATAGCCTAGAATTACGGGTGGTGAATCATGGGACGCGAAAGAGACTTTGAGATCGTCATTCGGGCGGGCGGCGCCTCGGATGCCGTGATCGCCGAAATGAAACGGCCCACGGCGCGGTTCGGCAACCGCGCCGGCCAGGCCGAGGCGTTGGCCGCCGAGTACGAAAGAACCCATCCGGCGGAAGGGCCGTTCCTGCCGCAGATTCCCTGCATGCTCTCCCAAAACGCCAAGCATCTTTCCCGCGAAGAAATGGGCCGGCTTCTGGCGGACCCCGCCTGGGTAGCCGAAGAGAAGTACGATGGGTGCCGGGCGAAGTTGCACATCGGCCCGGCCGGCAACCGCCTGGATACCCGCAACCGCCTGCCCGCAACCCACCACTACCACGAGATCACGGACAACCTGCCGCACCTTGCCAGCGCGGCAATGCCCGCCCTGGCCGGAACGGTCCTTGATGGCGAACTGCTCATGCCGGGCGCGGACTCGCGGACATCGGCCATCGTCATCGCCACGGCCGGTCCTGAAACTGCTCAGAACCTTCAGCGACGGCTCGGCCTGTGCCGTTTCGTGGCATTCGACTGCATGTTCTTCCGGGGCCGGGACATCAGGGAGCGGCCCTTCCGCGAGCGGCGTAAGGCCCTGGAGGAGGTCGTGACCTGGATGCACGCCTTCGGCGTCCTGCCGGAGTTGGCCCTGTCCCCCGTGGTTGAAATCCACCAGGCCGCCGGCCTCTATGCTCGCGTGACGGCGGCCGGCGGCGAAGGGGTCATGCTCAAGAACCTGGACGCCCCCTATTCCATGCACCACAGCCGCCGGGTCTCGCATCAACTCAAATGGAAGAAGATGCGCGAGGTCGATGGGTTTATCACGGGATTCGTCCCTGGTGATCTGGCGGGCGAGTTCGCCAACCTGGTGGGCGCGTTTCGCGTCAGCGTTTATGATGCCGCCGGCAAGATCCGCGAGATCGCATCTGTCCAGCCGGGCGGTATGGCCGAACGGGTGCGGGCGACGAAACGCGGGCCCCGCGGCCCGGAACTGGCGGACGGATACGCGGGCAGGTGCATCGAGGTCCGGTTCCAGCGGATGACGGAATACGGCCGGTGCATCCACGCCGTGTTTTCCCGCTGGCGCCCCGACAAAAACCCCAAAGACTGCGTGTGCGAGGAGGGCTGAAACATGGCCGGCATCATTTGGTGGACTCCGCCGCGTCTCGCGGCGGCGAAGGCCCTGGTTGACGGCGGGGCAACGTACCGGCAGGTGGCCGCCGCGATCTCCCGCCGCTATCGCCGCCACGTCACACAAGGGGCGGTCAATCGTCTGTGCCGGCGCATGAGATGGCATGGCAAGGCCCGGGGCGGCCGTCCCTGGACTCCCTGATTGTCGCCGTTCACTCCGCACTACTGCACCTCCAGCGTGAGGAGCCCCGCGTCCTGGGCGACCAGGCGGCTGATGGGCCGGGCCTGGGCAGCGGCGACCTTCTCGCGGGTTTTGCCCTTGACCGCTTGTGGCAAGTTGCCACAAGCGCTCCGCTTTTTGCCCTTGCCCATGCTCGGGCCAGCCGCCGCCTGCCGCTGTTTGGCCGCCTTGCTCTCGATGGCCTCGATGGCCTCGCCCAGGGCGACGGCCTCTGTCGGCAGCAGGTCCTTGCGGCAGGTGTTCTCATCCCGTTCGGCGATCAGGAGCGGAAGGGCGCCGGCAAGGTCCGCGCGGACAACGGCCTCGCGCGTCCGCGAATCACCTGGGGCTTGCCGCCCGTGGTCAAGTCGCCGACCCACGCGACGGCCAAGACGACGGCCTTGACGATCACGCCGCCCTCGATGCCGCGGCCGGCCCCGGCCTTGGCCGTCAGGTTCGCGTTGACCTGGACGGCGGCGGGGCCGGTGAGGGCGCTGGTGCTGAAGTCGGGCGGCAGCACGACATCGACCCGCGTCGAGCGGCGACGCGACCGGACCCGCCCAAACGCGCCAGGATGCCCCAAGGACGTAAAGCCCGATAGGCGAGTACGATGGTAGCCGAAACGCCCCCGCTGCCCGCTCCGTGGCGGCGGCGGGCCGCCCTGAAGCGATAAACGGGTGTTTTGCCTGTCCGTGCCGGTCCCTGGCCCCCGAGTGGCCCGCGCCGCGCTATCCGGGCGCCGCCGTGACCCCCGCCGCCCGGATCACGGCGGCCTTGAGGCGGTCCAGGAAGCCCGCAGGCGGGGCGGCAATCATCTACGCGGCTTGATATGAGAGGCTCTGCCGGGCGATTTCGCGGACGATGGTCGAAACCGGCGCGCCAGGATGCCCCAGGACGGCCGCGGACTGCATGGCCGAGACCTTCCCTTCACGCGGACAGGCCGCAGGAGTCACCGGGCGGTTGCCGATGCGCGCGGGGTCGTGCCCGAAAAACTGCCCGGCCCTGGCCGCAGCCGACGCGGCGGCGCCGCCCTCGGCGTGAAAGCACCTACTTCGCCGACGTGCCGCCGCGCTGGGCAGGGCACGGCCGGTTCCAGGACGCCCGCCCGGTTTCTCGCCTGCCCGCCCGCAGCCGACGCCAAGGCCCTGGACGTGCCGATCCTGATACGGCTCAGCCGTCCCCAGGAAGTCCCCGCCTGCAACCCCTCGAGCGCCGCAAAAACATGCCGCGATGCCGACCAGCCGTCGCCAGCAAACCCCCGCCCGCAACCCCTCGAGCGCCGCGCTGGCCACCACGCCGGCCGGCGGCGATCCCTGCCCGGGCGCGGGCCCGCTCAGCCGGACACCCGGCAACCGGCCAGAATCTCGCGGGCCGCGTCCGCGTCCACCGTGCCGGCGTTCTCGCGGATCGCGTCGGCGTGGCAAGGATGGTCCCCGGCGAGTCTCTCACGGGCCCGGCCGGCCACCGCAGCGGCGCGATCGGCCGTCTCATGCCGCACGCCGCAGCCGGCGCGTGCAGCCCACAGGCAGGGGCTCGTTGTCCGCCTGGCCGCTCAGCCGGCCGCACGGCCGGAGATCGGACGCTCCTGGACTTGATCGCGCCGGCCGGTCGGCGCTGCGGCATGGCGATCACCAGGACACCGACTCAAAGCACCACAACGGCCTGCACACCGTCCGGGCCTGTGGCGGTACGGTCCAAGTCGCGCCCTGCGCTACACCCCGCGGTCTTGGCACTGGCCGCGAGGTTTCTTCGCACGGCTGAGAAAGGCCGCGGCGGCCTCATCGTGGCATGCTGTCCAGGAGGGGGCATCAGGTCAAAGAGGGGAAAGGTTGCCCTGGGGACCGGCCAGCGGCGCGGCGTCAAGAACTTTACGTCTTGCCTTCCTTCAGGACGACCGGGGCCTTTCCGGCGATAGTTTGCAGAAAGCCGTGCATGCCCTTCAGGAGCGCGATCTGTTCCTTGCCCTGGGCGATGGCCGGGTCAACGGCACCGCCGCCGGGGGCCGTGCCGGGCGCCCAGTGAAGGAACCGCGATTCCAGGGCCCGCCAATCGCCGCGGGCGCGGGCGGCGACGGCCTCGGGCAATCCGCCTTCGGGCAATCCCCCCTCGGCCATCCGGCGGCCAGTATCTTCCTCCGCGGCTTCGCGTTGGCGGTTCATGGCCGCGGCGGTTTCAGTCGCCCACGCCTCCTGGATTTCCGCGATCTGACTCAACCCCCCCTCGGCCCTCTCAATGGCGTCGGCGTAAAACAGGTCGATGTCGTGGAGCTCCTTCTCGCGGGCATCGTGCATTAGATCAAAGAGGCGGTTGGCGATCTCGGCTCTCTGGGCCGCCGTCGCGCCCTCGCGGCGTGCGATTTCTTCCGCCCGGTCGGCCGCCTCTTTTTGCGCCTTGTCGATCTTGGCCAGAGCATCTACCCTCGCGGCCTCCGCGCGCTTCGCATCATCCGCTATCCGCAATTGCTGCCGTTGACGTTGGCCCCAGTCGGCCACCTGCGCTTCAGCGGTTGCAATTCTGGGGTCCCAGCGGTTCCAGCCTGCCCGTTTACCCTCGTCCCGCAGTCGTTCCTGCTCAGTGCGGACCTTTTCACGGACCCCGGCCAATTGCTTGTCAATCTCAGACATTCCGATAAGCGAGATTTCAAGCTTCCATTTTTGGCGCTCTCGGCCCAAGGCGACCACGCCTTGCGCGAATTTGCCAAGTTCATCGCTCTGTTTTTTAACCCGCTCGATCTCGCGGCTGAATCCGCCGACCTCGTCCACCAGGGCGCTGACGGCGCTGACAGTGGCGCCGAGGCCCGCCGGAAGTTGCTCCAGCGCATTATAAAAGGCTTCAGCATCGCCCCGAGCCGCTGCAAAGCCCGCCCGGACCACGTCGCTGGCGGCATGCAGACCGAGACTCCATCCGCCTAAACGAAGGCCCGTGCGGATCAGGTTCGCCGTGGACTTGTCGAGAACGGCGCTGGCTTCGTCGCGGGCCCTGATCGTCACCGCAATTTCGTGTTGTCCCATATACCTACCTCGATTTTGCCGAATGTTAGAGCAACAGTTAAACTTCTCTCACTCATTGCAATTCCTCATCAGGCGACCCGTCCTCGGCGGCGGGATCGGGAACCCGGTCATGGTCGAGAAAACAGAAAACGATCCCCGCGCGATTGGACCGTTCCCGCAGTCGGTAGAGCGCGGCCCTGTCCGCGAAAAAGCACGCCCAGTCCACGCCCAGCGCGGTCAACACGGATTGGAACTCCTGGACCTCGGCATCGGTCATCGACGCGGCGTCGAGCGCGGCCAGGTATCGACGCCACAGCGGCCGGGCCTGGAGCATTGCCATCGCGTCGGCTCGACAAATTGCCATGCTGCTTGCCTCGGATCGGGCGGTCCGCGGCGCCGGCAAAGGAACCGGCACCGCCGGACACGCCCTCGGTCAAACCATCGCGGCGGCCCGACCGGGCGTCCGCGAGGTTTTCCCTTGTCTACCGTCTCGCGGGCGGTGCGCGCCGCCGGAAGCCGCCGCACGCGACCGCCGGCGGCGGCAAACCGCACACGCCCTGGGGCGATCCGCGGCAACGGCGGCGGCAACGGAACGCCGCCATCACCGGCAAACCGGACACGCCCGTACCCGGAAGCCGCTGGCCGGTGAGCATGCCGACCGGCGGCAACCGGATGGACTCAAAGATCAAACCGCGATAGGGTCGCGGTTCACAAAACCCAGGTCAAGGCGCGCTCAGCAGGCCAGTAGGATTCGCGCCGGGATCTCCTACCCAGTCCACCGCCAGCACGTCCTTGACGCGGCCGGCCGGCGGCAACGCCTGATTCTTGGCGTCGCGGCGCTCCTTAAAGGGCGCCCGCTCAAAGACGACGCTGAGGCCCGCGATTTCGGGATCGTCCTCGGCCAGGTCGAACAGGAACGTCTTGAGGTTGCCGCGCGGCGAGGATTCGGCGTATCGCCCGAAGTGCATATCGGCCCGGCCGCGGTCACCGTCCACGCTGGCATTTTTCATCCGCCCGAGCATCAGGAGGATCGGGTCGTCGCCCGCCGAGAAGATGCTGCCGCCGTCGGCATGCGTCAGGTGGGATTTCACGCCCTTGGGGGCGGCGTTGATGGCGTCGCAGACCTGGCGGATCATGACGTCGTCCACGTCGAACCCGTGGCCGATGGCCGGGCCGCAGGTTATCACGGAGAGGCCCTCGATCACGCCCCGGTCGCGGTCAAACCGCAGGGCGGTGTCGTTCGGGAGGAAGGGGGCTTGTTGGAGCCGGACGATTCGCCCGGCCCGCAGGCGGTCTACCTGTTGCGGCGCCGGCAACAGGGCCCGTGAGAGCAGCACCGGCTTGACCCGCTGCTCCGCCAGCCATTGCCAGGCCGCCTCGGCCGTCCAGTGCGCGGCCGAAAACAGAAGGGCCTGCGGGGTCGGCAGAGCAGACGGGCGGGCCTGGCCTTTGAGTTTGCCCCACACGATCCGAACGGAGTCGGGGACATCGACGCGGCCGAAGATCCGGCCGCCGTCCGTGCCCTGGAAGGTGGCGGGATCAAAGGCGTCGGGCCACCGCAGGTCGGCGACGTGTTGATCAAGCATGCCCATTAATCATCCCTACCGTCCTCGGCAAGCCGCGAGCGGCGCGGCTGCGGCCATGAACCGCCGCCGCGCCTGGCCCTGGAGCCTCGGCGGTGGAGGGCCGCCGACTCGCGCGAGATCCGCTGGCCGCTTGCGGCGGCCAGATGTCATGCGTTACGCGCCGTTGGAACGGTTGGCCGCGCGGGGATCGCCTTTGGCCACGCCGAAATCGAAGTAGGCGCGCCAGACGCGGCCGAGAACGTTGGGTGCGGCGGTCACTTCCTCGACAATCGGCGTGTCGATGCCGTTGAGGTACGCCACCAGGAAGGCCGCCACGTTCGTCGGGTCGGCGAACAGATACCAGTACGCGCTCGACGCCGAGGCGTGGAAGGCCGCGTTGCCCAGGTAGGGCCAGCAGAACGGGGCGTAGAGGCCCCGGTACTTGTTCGTCACGTTCGCGGCGATCACTTGGAGCATGAACAGGTCGTCGGCCGTGCCCTTGAGGGCGGGCGGCACGAGGAGGAGTTTCGGCTCGATCAGGATCGGGTTTTTGCCCGCAGCGTCGTCGGTTTGTTCCCACATTTTCTGGACGGCCGCGCCCAGGCCCGCCGCGCCGAGGGCCGAGCCGATGCCCGTGGATAGATTTTTGTGGTCCGCATGGAAGAAGTTGCCCGCAAGGCCGTTGTCCATGATCAACTTTGCCCCGGCCTTCTCGAGGGTTATGGCCGCGCCGCGGCCGAACCTTCGGGGGGTCGCCAGGAACGCCCCCAGGTCGTCGTTGACGATCATCGTCCGGTCGATGCTGAACATCTTGCCATATGTATCGGCCTGATAATGCGCGTGTTCCTCGCCGAGCGTGCCGTGGTGGAGTTCGCCGCCGGGCGGAACCAGGTCAAACGTCTCGTCGCCGGTCATCCGGTACTCGGTGTATTCCCGGAAGTTGGTGACGGTCCGTTTGCCGAAGAAGATCGGCACGATGGCGGGGACGCTGCCGTAGCCTTCCAGGAGGCTCTTGCTGGCCGAGTCGCCGAGGATGCCGGGCATGCTGACGGTCGAGAAGGCGGCCGACAGCCATTCCGCCGGGCCGTCGTCGTACAGCGGCGCGGGCCGGCCGTCGAGTTTGCAGGCGGCCTCGATCATCCCCTTGAGGCCGATGCGGCGGCGCGGGTAAGCCTCGGTCATCACGTCGGCCGAGTAGTGCTTGGCCAGGAACGTCTCGGACATGCCCTGCCCCAGGAGCGCCGCGACGGCGATCGCGCGCCGGGCCATGACCAGTTCAGATTGTGACATCGAAGTATCTCCTGCTAGACGCCGTTCCAGTTCCCGGCGCAACACCCTGGACCCCGCAGAGTCGCGGCCGAAATTGTTTTCGGTCTCGATCAAGGCCCGCTGCAAGTCGCCGGTTGTCAGATGTTCGAGTTTCATGGGGCCAATTCTCCCTTCCCGGTGCCAACGGGCAAGCGCTTGGACACGGGATGGACGCGGGCCGCCGCAGGAAATGGCCCTGGCGGGGTCGAAACCGACGAAACTTCGGCCGGATTCTTTTGGCCTGGACGCCTGCTGGACGTTTTGAGAGCCTCGATAACCGATATGACCTCTTGCTCCCAGTAGACAAATTCAGGCTCTCCAGGCCCCCGCGCCGCGTTGTTCATGAAGCAGTCCCGGTGGTCGCGCCGCCAACGTTCCAGCCGCTTGCGCAAGGGGTCCACCGGAACGCCGTGCTTTTTGGCGAGTGCGCGCGGGCCCGCGGCGCACCCGACCGACCCGGAAAGTACCATCGCGGAGAGACACCAACGGGCCAGGTTGTTCAAGTCGGCCAGCGGGTCGGCGGTACGCTGCGGCGGGAGATCTGCGCAAAGTGCGGGGGCCTGGGCGACGGCCGCGATGGCTCGATGAAAGACCCGGGCGCAGACAACCGCCGGCGACGGATCGAGGCGTTTTCGCTGCGGAAGATCGGCGGCTTTCAGAAGCCCGGCCATCGCGGCCTGAACAACTGCCAACAACTCGGCGGGCGTGGACACGGCAGGCTTGCCAGGTTCAAGCGGCCGGGGCGGCGGGAGCGGCCGGACAGCATCTTCCTCCCCGGCCGCAGCCCGCGCCCGGCGGCATGGACGCGGTATCGCCAGCACAGTCGCATTGGCCCGTTTAAGTTTGCGGATCGCCTTGGCCTCGATCTGGCACACGCGCTCGGGCGTGACGCGGAAGATGCGCCCCACCTCTTCCGCGGTGTACGTCTGCTCGTCGTCGATGCCGTAGCGGAGTTTGAGAATCTCGGCCTCGCGGCGAGCAAGGACGTGGCCGACGTTGGACTTTAACATCTCCTGAACGGCCGCCGCCGTGGGCGGCCCGGCCGTCGTGTCGGACGGGGCGGCAGGGCGGGTCGGCGGCGGAATCGGCTGACCCGCGCCATCCCCGGCCGCCCCGCGCCCAGCATCGTCCCCCGCCTCAGCCCCGCGGCCAGGGCCATCCCCGCCCCCGGACCCGGCCGTTGCCCGGCAGGGACGCGGCGCCGCCGGCGTCATAGTCTTGGGCCGCCGCGGTGTTACAGCATCGCGCATCGTTTACCCCCTCCCACCGCGCGGCCGTGTCCGCAAGGACGGCCCCGGATTCCGGGCCTCGCGGAGCATGGCCGTCTCGGCCTGTAGGAGACCGATAGCGCTGTCGAGCGTTACGGCATTAGGGCTCGGCGTCAGGCCCGCGCGGACGAATGCGAGAAGCGCCATCGCTCGACCTCGGCAGACCGCCGCAGCCGCCACCAGTTCGGCATCGGCCACGGCGAAGCGTGGCGCCGGACGGATCGGGCGCGGCATCATTGCCGGCCGCGCCTCAGCCGGGGCGGCGGGGCGGAGATCGTCGCGCCCGGCCGCAATCTCGGCGGGCCGCCCCCCGTCCCTGCGGCACCGGGAATCCGCGCACCTGCGGCGGCCCCTGTCCTTTGCCGAACGTTTTTCTTGATCGCTTGTCACGGGCGCTCCTCTGCTGAATCTTCACACACATTCTAAACCGTATATGCGTCGATAACCGCAACCCGTCAACCCGTCAACCCTAAAACGCAAACGACCGATTTTCGCAAAGCGCGGGCGGTTTTTGACCCGCAGTGCTACCCCCGTTCAGGAGGACCCATAGCAAGGCTGCCAGGCTGGCAGGGTGGCACGCCGCCGCCCTTCGAGTAACCGTAAGTCATCGGCCAAGGCCAAGTTGCGGTCGGGTGATGAAAGCGGTTCGTCGGCCGCCGTCATGGGCCGGCAGTCGATCAGGTTCACGATGGCGACGGCACACCCGGCCGGGGCGATAGGCGGCTGGACGCTGGAACAGATCAGCAGCGGGCCGCGGTGGACCGTCCGCCAACGGCGCGTCTCAATCATCTTCTTGCCCGAGGCGATCAGGTTCGCCCACGGTTGCCGAACGGTGAGTGCGACGATGCTCATTCAACGCGCTCCTTTGGTCTGCCGCCTTCGCCAGTCGCGCTGCTTGCAGCGGGCGCGCCGCCATTCACGACCGCCGACGAATTCACGGCCGCACGCGCACCGCCGACGTTCGGCGTGCCGCCGCCCCCACCGCTCACGGCCGACGTCGGCCTGGATCGTCCCGGTCCCCAGGTCCCGGCCTTCCGCCGCCAGGTCCTTGAGATGTGCGATCTGTTGCTCCCTTCCGGCCGGTCGCTCATCGCTCATCGGCCTGCCCTCCCCGCGCCCGCCCCCTGGCCCTGGGCAAGGTCGTCCAGGAACTCGGCCAGGTCCTCGCCGCAGGGCCGCGCGGACCTCGGCCGGCGTCAACAGTATCGGCCAACGCGAGGCCGCCGTGGTGGCCGTCACGTTCTCGGGCAGGCGTGCTGCTGGCAGGATCATGGTTGAACCTCGAGCGCCGCCAGTAGCGGCGCCTCGGCCAGGCGGCGGTACGCTTCCTCGGCCTCGGCAAACTCAAACCTGAACTGCCGGCTCACGGCCTCCGTGAACGTGCGGCGGAAGCGCCGGCAACCGCGGGCCTGGACCCTCACGCGCCGGTACAGGTTTCGGTAGGCAAGCCTGAAATCACCCGGCGTCTCGCACAGGAAGGCGCCGGGCGGATCGCCGCAGGTCGTGCCGATGGGCAGGCCCTCGAGGCGCAGAGTAGAAAGGCCGTCCCGGATGCCCCGTTCCGTTGCCCCCGGCAGGCCCAGGGCCGTCAAGTCCTCGGCGATTTTCCAGATCTTCCGCGCTGCCGCCGCCCCGCGGCAGTGGTGCTTGAGATAGCCAAGAAGGCAGGCATCGAGAATATTCATGGCGCCGCCCCCGCTTCCACGGCAACCGGCTCGGCCGCCCAGGACGTCGCCCCGTTCAGGTCCGCGGCATGTGCCTCAGCCCAGGCCACCTGCGCCTGCCAGAGGGCCAGGCCCTCATCGCCCGGCTCGGGCCTGGGCGTCTTGGCCAGGGACCGCCGCGCAAAATCCAGGTCTCGCAGAATGTGCCCAAGTGAAGCCCGCTGCTGGCCCGGCGGAAACCGGACGGCGGCTTGGTACGACGCCAGGATTTTTCGCGCGACCTCGCGGGCCAAGTTCGGCGGGTCCCAAGCCGCGGCCGTGCGGTCGGCCCCGCGGATCTTGCCGGCAATCAGCCCGTCCGTGGCCCCGGCCTCGCGGGCCTCGGCAACAGCCTCACGAAACGACACTGCTTCCTTGGCCGTCAAAGCCCGCCGGCGGACCTTCTCAAAGAGGTCCACAAGCGCGGCGTCAGGGTCGGCCCCTTCTTGGCGTCCGCCGTTGCCGTTTGGGGGCCCGCGAGAAGAAGGGGCGGGGGGGCTTTCCTCCTCCTCTCCTCTGCTGTTATTTCCCCTCTCACTCTCCCCTTGGGGGGCAAAATGTCCCCCTTTGCCGGACAAAATGCCCCCCTTTCCGCGGACAAAATGCCCCCCTTTCCGTCCACTTTTGTCCGGGTTTGGCTTGGCAGAAAGGGGGGCAAAATGTCCGGGTTTCCCTACGCAAGGGATCAGGGGATTCAGGCGGTACAGCGCGGCAATCTCTCGGCCGCCGCCCGGACGTTCCTGGACGATGAAGCCTCGGCGCTCCAGGTCGCGCAACAGCCGGCGGACGGTCCGCCGGTTGACGCCGAGCCGCGAAGCATAAGTGTCCAGGCCCGCGTATGCCTGGCCGGACTCGCGCGACAAGGCCGCCATGAGCGACAAGAGCAACTTCCCGGCCGGCGTCAGGTTGGATGCGAGGACCTCGCCAGGGACAAAGAAACCGCGGGGCAGGTCTTGACGCGGCGGGCCGGAAGGTGGTAGAGTGCCGTCCGGTTTTCCGTGCGGCTGTCCGCCGCCCTTCCGTGCTTGCCCGCCGCGCCCCGGCGGGCTTGCGCCCTTTTGGCCGTTCATGCCGAAGCCCTCCATGTTTGGCCGTGCTTAAATGCCGGCCGCTTGGAGGCGCTTCTCGGCATTGCGCTGGGCCCGCGAGGCAGCGGCGGGGGTCCGCGAGGGTGCCGGGTTGGCGGCGCTACACAGCGGGTCCGCGGCCGAGAGGGCGGAGAAAAAGCGCTTTAAGGCCGCCTCGGACGTGCAGAGCGTGCCGCCGACTCGCATGGCCTCAAGGCGCGTGCCGCGGATGCCTCGTTCTACCCATCGGAAGATCGTAGATACGTGGATTTTTCGGCCACGGCGGCGGCGGGGCAGCCAAGACAACTTCGGGACCTGAACAAGAGGGAGGGGGAGTTCAATGGCGGGGTCAAAAGACATTTTGGCGAGATCCTTCTAGCCGCCGTAACGTGGTGGCAAGCGTCTCGCCAAGCGACCCCGATGCCCAATACAATACATCAGAACGGATGCGCGCTAGTACGTCAAGGAAATAATTTCAGAAATCTTCGCATCAGGCTGCGGGCTGGCCGTGCCTGGCAAGTGCCGAGACCCCGATGGCCCATGACCTTCGGCCAGCAAGGTCTGTCCCCGGCCGCCTCTTATCCCACCTCGGCCGCCACGCGGGCGGCAACCTCAAGGTCTCGCTCGGCGTAGATTTCGGTCACGCCGACGCTGTGGTGGCCAAGCAGTACCCGGGCCGCCTCCAGGCCGTACTGCCGGCGGATGTTCGTGGCGAAGGTGTGCCTCACCTGGTGTGGATACCAGGCCGGGACCTTGGCGGCCTCGACCTTCTCGGGGTCGGTGACGCCGCGGGCGGCCAGGTCCGCCGCGATCTGCTTGTTTGCCCGCTCGATGCCACGTGCCACGGCCCGTCGATACGACTCCGGCGAGTAGTGTTCGCCGAGTGGCCGGCCGCCCCGGCGCCGATCTGCGCGGCGGCGGCGGGCCCGGGCGGATGGCGTCATGGCGGACCGGCGGGCCTCGCGCCGGGCCGCGTTGCGGCCGGCCTCGCCCTCACGCGGCGAAAACAGGCATGCCTGAAGGTCCGGCTTCAGCCAGGGACGGATCACCGCCTGGGCCTTCGGCCCAAGGTCGATGAGCCGGTCGTGGCCGTGGTGCTCGGTCTTGTGTGCTGCGGGGCGGTACTGCCAGACCATGGGCCCGGTCATATTCAGGTCCCTCGCGCGGATGATCACGACCTCGCCGCTTCGCATGCCCGTGAGGACCTGAAGTTCCACCATCGCGGCGACGGCGGGCGGCAGAAAGGGCAGAGTCTTACGTACCCAGGTCTCGGCCACGGGGCGGACCGGCTCGGCCTCGCGGGCCTCGGACCGGCCCTTGCGGAGACCGGGCACGGCCTGAAGACCCTGGTACACGCTCGGCGGAATCAAGCCCTCGCCGACGGCCCACTTGAACGCCCGGCGGATTCGGTCGATGTACCCGTTGATCGTCCGGCGGGCCAGGCCGGCCTTCGCCGTCGCCGTCGCTTCGCGGCCGACGTCCAACATGCTCTGCCGAATCGCCTTGAGGGCCAGGGGACTGAAGGCGGCGGCAATCGTGTCGCCGTACAGAGCCCTCAAATGCCGCAGCGCGATCTTGATGCAGGTCAGTTCGCTGGTGGCCCGGCCGTCCTTGACGTAGTAGCCGCAGGCCCAGCGCCAGTACGCGGCGATCAGTTCGGTCACGCAGAAGTCGGGCGCCGGGCCGGCGCGGGGCGATGCTCTCCCGCCCGCGGCCATGAACTCGGCCACGGTCCGATTGTACGCCTGGCGGCTGGCGGCCGTGCGGTGCTTGCCCAGATAGATCGTGCGGCCGCCAACCGTGACGACGGCCTGGCCGCTGGGCTTGTGCAAACGGTACGCGGGGACGTGGATGCTATTCATGGCGCGGCTCCTTTCGGCCGGAAAAACGGTAATTACCGTTTTCCTCGGGCCTTTTTGGGCCGCGCCCCGGACCGTCCGGGGGTACGCAACTCTAGCGTTCGGCGTGATTTATAAATGGTCGGGGCGAGTGGATTTGAACCACCGACCTCTTGGTCCCGAACCAAGCGCTCTAATCCAAGCTGAGCTACGCCCCGATATTCCGTTGTCTTGCGCCGACCTGTCGCCCGAGGCGACCGCCTTAAGCCAAGCCGGCTACGCCCCGATACTCAATTGTGACCGGCTGCCGCGGGTCGCAAGAACACAGATTATAAACGGCCTGGGGATGGAATCAACTGCTTTTTGCGCGTGCCTTGCCGGCGGGGTGCGCCGAGAGTTTGTGGCATATGGGAGAACGCTGTCATTTCGAGCGAGCGCAGCGAGTCGAGAAATCTCGCTGTGGGCGTTGCCGTGTGCCCGGTCGCACGGCGAGACCCCTCGA
>Ga0315285_10003092_pt1 | contig 17413 bp, 18 predicted proteins | sample YL17G09_36_MG_FD_203698 | JGI IMG/M metagenome (GOLD analysis project Ga0315285, IMG submission 203698) | Sediment microbial communities from Yellowstone Lake, YNP, Wyoming, USA - YL17G09_36 | ecosystem: Environmental > Aquatic > Freshwater > Lake > Sediment | place: USA: Wyoming | collected... | reverse complement strand
ACTCTACGATAGAGTGAAGAGCCGCTGCAATACGTTGACTAGGATAAGGAACGCCCAGCACACAAAGATTTTTTGATAGCTCACTAAGCTGATTTGAACCGATTCTTGAACTGCTACAGCACTCTAGACATCGACGTGTGGTCCAGCTCTTCAAGCCCAAGTCGCGCCGGTTCAGACTTGCCCATGCACCTCAGCATCTTAGCCAACTGCATAGCTTCACGCCTTGCAGGCTCAAACAAGACCATCTAACAGGTCCGCGATAGTGCGCATGCTTGTTCCTAAATTCGTCTACGACATATCTTACACTTCTCTTTTCAATACATTCCATCAAAGAGGCACACGACTCAACCATGTCACTCAAAAAAGGAATTAAAGAACACGCTAGCGCGCGGGGAATTAAATAAATGGTTAGAAATGGACTAGCCAGCCCACATAGTGTATGTCGGTCGTCTTTCACAAAGTCATCTCAGGAACACACATCCGCGCTATTTCCAGCAACTGCTTCTAGAAGGGCTGCTGCGGTTGGAGCTTGATGTGCAGAAAGAAGGCGGCGCAGGGGATTAACCCTGCACTGTGCGTTTTTCCGTTGGACTCTACTTGTAGGATATGTATTCTTTTCCGAGGAGTTCTCGGGCTATGACGGTTCTTTGGATGTTTGTGCTGCCTTCTGCGCCGACACAGTAGGACATTATGCCTCGTAGTCCCATCTCTAGTGGGCATTCTTTCGTGTATCCCCATGCGCCCAGCCATACCATTACTCGTTTGTAAACGTCGAATGCGAAGTGTGGAGCTATCAGCTTGCAGGCAGCGATCATCTTGGTTACTTCGAGCGGTGTGAACTTGTTCTCTTTGTATCTTTTGTCCATCATCCATGCGGTTCGGTAGGTTAGTGAGCGTAGGGCTTCGAGGTGTGCCCAGTCGTCTGCCAGTTCGAACTGTATTCCTTGGAATTTGCCGATTGCCCTGCCGAAGGCTTTTCGTTCTTTTATGTATTCCATTCCGATGTCAAGCGCTCTTCTGGCTGCGCCGACGCATACGGCTGAGATTAGTATGCGTGCAGTGTCAAAGCCTTCCATTGTCAGGTAGAAACCCTTATCCACTTCGCCTATTCGGTAGGAATCGGGGACTTTGACGTTTTTCATCAGGAAGCCGCCAGTGGAGATTGCCATTCTTCCCATGTCTTCGAAGCGCTTGTTGACTTCTACTCCTGGCGCGTTCATGGGCAGGTAGTATCCTGTCATTCCGCGGTGGCTTGCTTCTGGCGGTGCTGGCGAGGTTCTTGCAATGACGAAGTAGCCTCCGCCTAGTTTCTTTGCTTCTTCTGTGCCACTTATGTATGTTTTTTCGCCGTTAAGCATCCAGTCGTTTCCCTGTTTCTTCGCTGTGGTTTTGATGGCGGCGACGTCTGAACCTCCTCCGGCTTCTGTGGAGCCAATGCCTATGAAGGCGTCTCCTTTGATGGCTTTGCGTATTACGGCTTCTCGTACTGTTTCGCTGCAGTATCTGTCGACTACGTAGCCCCAGGATGATTCTACGAGCCAGAGCACTGGAAGGGCTATGCTTACGTCTGCGTAGCCGAGTTCTTCAGCTGCTATGCACGCTGTGACCCAGTCTGCTCCTGTCCCGCCGTGTTCTTCAGGCGCGGTCATGATGAGGAGTCCCATTTCTCCCATGCTTTTCAGTACTTCTTGAGGGATACGTCCTTGGCTGTCCATTTCTCGGATTTTTTCCAGCGGTATGTGTTTTTCGCACCATTCGCGTACGGACTTGCGGAAGAGTTCCTGTTCTTCTGTGAATTCGAAATCTACCATATTTTCACCTTTGCAAAAAAGTCTGCAACTACTGATATAAAAGTTGCTTGGGAGACTAGGCCGAAATCTTGGCTAGAAGATCCTCAATTGGGCTCTGGTTTAGATGTAGTCCGAGTTTTTTTTCATCGATGCCTAATGTCAAACCCAACAGTTGAGTATAGTACAAGACGGGAACATTGAGCTTGGCTCCGACGATTGTTGCAGTGTCCTTTTGTCTGGCGTCAAACATCAGTCCGCAGTCTGGGCATGAAACAATGAGGCCGTCTACATTCAGGGCTTGAAGTGCTTTTAGTTTGCAGCCCGAGAGTGAAAGTGCAGAATCAAGGTGGCTGTGCATCAATGCAGATCCGCAACAATCGAGTTTCTCAGCATAGTCGACGGCTTCTGCCCCGAGGGCACGTATCAGTTCATCAAGTTTGTAGGGACTCTCAGCAGCATCAACTCTTCCTAGGTCGCTGTATCGGATGATTTGGCAGCCAACGTGACTTGCCATTTTGAGATTTTTAAGCGGTTTCTCTACGGCCTTCTTGACTTTTTCCAAGCCTATGTGATCATGAAGAAGGTTGATCGTGTGCCAGATCTTGATGTCAGGGTTGTACTCTAATTCCTCTTCTTTCAGAAGTTCCTTGATTTTCTGCCCAGCTTTCTGATTCTGTTCGATAATGTTCCTTGCTTCACAGATCGTGAAATGGCAACGATTACACGGAACAAACAGGTCGCGCAAGCCTGCTTGACTTGCTAACGCGAGCACTCGCGCCCCCAAATAGTTGGCTGCAAAATCGTTAACGCTTTTTACAGGGTCGCCGCAGCAGACAGATTCACGCAGGTCAGCAAGTTCTATGCCTAATCTGGGGAAAGTTTCGCGCACAGACATTTCATAGCCAAGCTGGTCTGTTAATATGCAGCAGCCCCAGAAAACCGCAGTTTTCACGGTCTTTCCTCCATGGCCTTCATGAAGATAGTTTGGAAGTTTTCCTTGGGTTTGCTCACCTTTGGAAGCCCTAAACATTCGCGGTCAACCGTTTCCATCTTTCTAGTTACAATCTTCCGGCATGCTTCCGCTAATCCCGTTTCAAGTATCTGTGAAACTGCTTTCAAGTACCTTCCAGGGACTTTTGCCTCTCTTTCAACCGCAAGATTCCTGAGAGCCACTATTACGTGGTAAGGCGAGGCCTTCTGCGGGCACCTTTGCACGCATTTAAGACACGTTGCGCAAGTCCAGATTATGTCGGAAGAAACCAGCTCATCCACAAAACCCAAGTTTACGAGCTTCATTATTTCGTGGGGTTTCAGTTCCAAGAGTTTCAGCGCCGTGCAGCCACTCGTGCATTTTATGCATTGGAAGCAATTCACGAGCTCTCTCCCGCAGAGTTTAGCCAGTATCTTTTCGCGGGATCCGAAGTTGGGTGTGGCCATTGTCATGAGGTCTACAAGGCTCATTCATTTTCCTCCCTTGGGTTTGGCTCTTTCGAAGGCTGCTTGGACTTGAGTCAACACCTGCGGATTGCTGAATTGCTGTATTTCGATGGCGCTGGTTGGACATGCTGAGCTGCACAGGCCGCAGCCTTGGCACACTGCTTCGATGACTTCTGCTCTGAAGTTCTCGTTGTCTTTTCCGGTGTCTGGTTTCATTTCTATGGCTTTGAATGGACATATCGATTCGCAGATTCTGCAGCCGCTGCATAGGTCCTTGTTCACTGCTGCTTTCAATGGTTCAAGCTCGATTTCTCCGTTTGAGAGCAGGTCTATGACCTTCGCAGCTGCTCCGCTTGCCTGCGCCACAGTGTCGGGTATGTCCTTGGGTCCTTGACAAGCGCCCGCGAGAAAGACGCCTGCGGCTGCACTTTCAAGCGGTCGAAGCTTCGGGTGTGCTTCCAGCATGAAGCCGTCTGCGCTTCGTGAAGCATGGAACAACGAGCTGATTCTTTCAAGGTCGCTGTTAGGTACGAGTCCCGTTCCTAGGACCACCAGGTCCGCATGCATCTCCATGAGCTTGTTTATGCCTTTGTCGTAAACGTCAAAGTAGAGTGACCCGTTTTGCGAACAATGAATTTCCGACGGAATGCCAGCAACAAAGTCTATGTCCATGTCCCTGGCGCGACTGTAGAATTCGTCGTAGCCTTTGCCGAAGGATCGGAGGTCAATGTAGCAGACGTAGATCCTTGCGTCTTCAAGTATCTTTTCGCGGGCCAGAATCGCCTGTTTGAGTGTGACCATGCATCCGACTCGGCAGCAGTATTCGTGGAACCGTTTGTCCCGCGATCCTACGCATTGGATAAACACAATTGATTTCGGTGCTTTGCCCGTGGTGGGCGAGACGATTTTTCCGTTTGTCGGACCGGAAGCGTCTGATATTCGTTCAAACTCGATGTTTGAGATGACGTTTTTGAAGCGGCCGTATCCAAATTCGGCCATTCTTGAGGCGTCGAAAACTTCTGAACCTACGGCAACGACTACGCCGCCTACTTTGATTTGGATTGTCTGTGGCTGCTGGTCAAACGCTATGGCTTTGGCTTCGCATGCTTCCTGGCATTTTCCACACACGTCTTTCTTGATTTTCAATCTTAGGCAGCGTGTAGGGTCTATTGTGGCTATTTTTGGGACGGCGTGTGCGGAGTAGATGTATATGGCGTGTTTTTGTGTCAAGTTTTCGTTGAATTTGTCTGGGATTCTTACTGGGCAAACTTTTGTGCAGAGTTCGCAGCCGACACATTTTTTTGCGTCCACGTACCTTGGTTCTTGGAGGATCGAGACTTCATAGTTGCCGACGAAGCCTTTGACGTCGACGACCTCAGCGTTTGTCAACAGCGTTATGTTTGGGTGTTTGGCAACGTCAACCATCTTGGGCGTTAGGATGCATGCGCTGCAGTCGAGTGTTGGAAATGTTTTGTCCAGTTGTGCCATGCGCCCGCCGATGCTGGGCGATTTTTCAACGAGGTGGACTTTGAAGCCCGCGTTCGCCAAATCGAGCGAAGATTGTATGCCTGCGATTCCCCCGCCGACGACGAGTACGCTTTTCTCGACTTTGACTTTGCGTTTTTCAAGCGGTTCCAGAAGTCGAGCACGGGCGACGCCCATTCTGACGAGATCTTTGGCCTTTTCTGTGGCTCTTTCGGGTTCATGAGTGTGCGCCCATGAAACATGCTCTCTTAGGTTGACTATTTCAAGCAAGTACGGGTTGAGTCCAGTTTCTGCAACTGCCTTGCGGAAAGTTTCTTCATGCATTCTGGGCGAGCATGTTGCGATGACTACGCGGTCGACCATGTGAGCCTTTACGTCATCCTGGATCATGCTTTGTCCCGGTTCAGAACACATGTAAGTATAATGTCTTGCCACGGCCACGTTTGGCAGGGTTTTGGCGTATTCTGTCACCTTTTTGACATCTACGGTTCCAGCGATGTTGAGGCCACAGCGACAGATGTATACGCCTATTTTTGTCATGAATCGGCCATCCGTGACTTCGGTTGGATTAGTTGCGGCTGAAGCTGTCTATTATCCTTTATGTCATGCCCATTGCACTTTCGATGTTAAATTTTGAATGGCGTTTTGCGAGTTGTTTTTGCTAGTAGACTGATACTTTGGCTACTCCTTTCACTTTGAGGAGTTGGGGTATGAGTTCTCCGGGGATTTTCTTTTCAGCTATTAGCGTGAGTTTGGGTTCTGGGGACAGTTCTGGGTCGTCTACGATGGCTTGTCTAATGCTCAGTCCATTCTTTGCGAGAATCTGAGTGGAGCTTGCCAGTATCCCTGGGGTTCTGGCATCGGTGGGTGTTATTTCCACGACTCCGAGGTTGAGGTGTCTCGCGATTTCTTTGAGTGAATGTCCTGCGGACCTGATGTCTTGGAATATTGGTCTGAGTTCTTGGTCGTTTTGGATTGTGTTTAGTGTTTCTTTCACGGTGCGCCGGTCGAATCCGGCGACGCGGGCTATGCGTACTGGAGGTATCTCAATGTCGTTTAGGTAGATTTTTCCATTCCGTACGCTCAGCCCGTTTTCAACGAGTACTCGGGCTATTTTGAGCCTTTCTGGATGTGCTTCCATGTGCTGTTTTATGGTGTTCCACACGCGTATTTTTCCTTCATGTACATTTTTGTGGAATAAAGTATAAATATGTTCATGTACATTTGCTTGTCTACTAATAGACACACAAGTACAGAAACGTGCATAGGAGACTGGAAATTGACAAACTCTGAGAAACTGAAAGGATATATGACAATTCTGAAACCTGACGATATTCCGAGACAATGGTACAATATTCAGGCGGACCTTCCAGAACAGCTTCCGCCCCCGCTCGACCCATCCACGTGCAAGCCAATCAACCCTGCAATGCTGGAGAGGATATTCGCCAAAGAGCTTGTGAAGCAGGAAGTCTCCACAACGCGGTTCATAGACATACCCGCGGAGGTTCTTGACGCGTATCTGGGTCTTCCGCGGCCAAGCCCCCTTTTCAGGTCGCGCAGGCTTGAAAAACACTTGAAGACTCCTGCTGAAATATACTTCAAATGTGAGAACTTCAGTCCGGCTGGTAGTCACAAGACCAACACGGCTCTGGCTCAGGCGTATTACAACAGAGAGCAGGGAACCGAGAGGCTAGCCACGGAAACGGGAGCTGGACAATGGGGCACGGCATTGGCGCTTGCAACCAAGCTTTTCGGGCTCAAATGCAGGGTCTACATGGTCAGGACAAGCTATGATAGCAAGCCTGGAAGGCGAACGATTGCACAATTGTACGGTGCTGAAATGTTTCCGTCGCCGAGCGACCAGACAGAATTCGGGAGAAAACTGTTGAAGCAAGACCCCAAAAATCCAGGGACGCTTGGAATAGCGATAAGCGAAGCAGTAGAGGACACGCTTGCACATGACAACACGCGGTACTCACTCGGTTCCGTGTTGAACCACGTTCTCATGCACCAAACGATAATCGGTTTGGAGGCTAAGAAGCAGTTCGAGAGCTTGGACGTGTATCCTGACGTGGTCTGCGGCTGCATAGGCGGCGGGTCCAACTATGGCGGCTTCTGTTTTCCGTTCATGATGGACAAGTTCAAGGGCAAGACAGAAACCGAGTTCGTTGGGTGCGAATCCAAGGCCGTTCCGCACACGACGAGGGGGGTTTACACGTACGATTTTGGAGACACGGGCAAGATGACTCCGCTGATCAAAATGTTGACGATCGGACATGATTATGCTTGTCCGCCTGTGCATGCTGGCGGTTTGAGATACCATGGTATGTCTCCTCTGATCTCCTACTTGATCCACAAGAGATACGCGCGTTCAGTAGCCTACAACCAAGTTGAGGTTTTCGAGGCTGCTGAAACCTTGGCTCAGACTGAAGGTCTGATTGCCGCTCCTGAAACGGCGCACAGTCTCAAATTCGTTATTGACGAAGCCTTGCAGTGCAAAAAAACTGGCCAGAAGAAAGTCATTGCGATGAATTACAGCGGGCACGGCTTACTGGACCTTTCAGCGTACGAACAGTACTTGGCGGGTAAGCTTGTTGAGTACGAGCCTGAGAAGATCGAGGTTCCGGTTTTCAGTCCCTAGAGGTGAACGAAGCATGACGACAACAGTCCTCAGGACGCAAAGCAAAAGCCGCAACATTGCCCTGCTGCGGATCGCCGAGCTTCGGCCGCATGAGAAGGGTTCCCATGTCTACTTGGAGCTGCTGAGAAGAGAAATCTTGAAAGACGGGATGCTGAGGTATCCCATAATTGCTGATGAGAAGACTCATGTTATTCTGGATGGGATGCACAGGTGGCTTGCACTGAGAAGTCTAGGCTACACGCTTGTGCCAGTCATGCTTGTCGACGCGTTTCAGAAGCCAAAAATCCATGTTGGCAGGCGAAGGATTCACCGTTATGCGGGAGATCCTGACGAGCAAGTGACCATTCAGAAGGTTCTTTCTGCCGGGCTCAGGGGAGAGCTTATGGAACCACGCTCGACTCGGCATTTCTTTCCATTCTCAAAATATCAAAGAGTTAACTATCCGCTTCAACTGCTGGAAAGACGTTGTCCTCAAGATGTCTCAAAATACCTTTCGCAGATGACCTCGAAAGAATGCAGAGTGGCAATTGAGGAGTGGCTGGAAGAAATAACTGAAGAACTTGGCTTTCTTGCAAAAAGAAAGGAAGAAGTGGAGAGGGAAAAAGAGGATTTCCTAAACAGGGTCAAGACGTTGGAAGATGACTTCTCAATTTGCTGAAACTGGAAGCCCGAGACTGAATCGGGGCTTGCCCAGAGCCTGGAAATATACGTGACACTGGCTGATGCTTTTGCTCCTCCTGCTTTCTTGGTCTTCGGATTGGCGACAAACTCTCATTCTGTCCTCATTTTCGCGAAGTAGGACCAACTTTTTCGATAGTTCAGTAGACGAGAGAAGTTCTCGTAACTGTTTCTCCTTAACCCTTCGTGTCCGGTGGTCACAGCGCCCGCGGCCAGTTCTTGATTGGAGCCCTTTTTGATACGTTGAGCAAGCTTGATAGATTCGGCAAAGCAGTTCACGAGTGGGAAGAGAACATTGTTGATGAATGGCTATCCTAGGACAGCAAGTCCGGCAAGCGTGTGTACAATGTAACTTGAACCGTCACAGTATGAGACAAGCGATGCGCGCTAAAGTTATTAACATAAACAAGCATTGTAACTCAAAGGCGGACTGGATGATTCAGATAAACGCTCCTCAAATTGGCAAAGAGGAGATTGATGCTGTTGTCAAGGTTCTGAAGAGTGGAGTGTTGACTCACGGAGTCGGCGCAGGGCCGATGGTGACTGAGTTCGAGAAATCCTTCGCGAAATATGTGAAGGCAAAACACGCTGTCGCAATGAACACGGGAACATCCGCTCTGCATTCAGCACTGGCGGCAGTAGGTGTGAAGGCAGGCGACGAGGTTATTCTTCCCAGTTTCACGTTCGTCGCGACCGCTGAAGTTGTTGTGTGGTGCAGAGCGAAACCTGTTTTCGTGGACATCGACCCAGTAACATACACTATGTCTCCAAAAGCCGTTGAAAAAGCGGTTACAAAGAAGACCAAAGTCATTATTCCTGTTGACCTGTACGGGATGCCTGCTGACCTTAAACCGATAAGAGAAATTGCCTGCAAACGCGGGTTGAAGATTGTTGAGGACGCAGCGCAGGCTCATGGTGCAACGTACTTGGGCAAGCCTGCCGGCGCTTTCGCGGACGCTGCTTGCTGGAGTTTCTACGGTAGCAAGAACATGACCACGGGCGAGGGTGGGATGCTAACCACCGATGATGAAAAGATCGCAGAGTTTTCGAGATACATTAGAAGCCATGGAGAGAAGCAGAAGTACACGTCACTGATGCTGGGGCACAACTATCACATGCCAGAAATCGAAGCGGCCATAGGCTGCGTACAGCTTAGGAAGCTTCCCAAGTTCGTGGCGAAAAGGAGAGCAAACGCGAAAAGGTTGACTGAAGGGCTAAAGAAAGCCAAAAGTCTGCAGTTGCCCGCGGAGCCTGAAGGCTTCAAATGCAGCTATTACCTGTACACTGCCCAACTGAAGAATGCAAGAGGCGGCAAGAGGGACAAGCTTGTGGGCAAGCTTAGAGAGAATGACATAGGCGCGTTTGTGTGCTACATGAACCCCATACACATGATGCAGTACTACCGCAAGTTCGGAGTTTACAGGCTTCCTGTGACGGAGAAGGTTTCAAAACAAGTGTTCTCTTTGCCCGTCCACCCGGGTGTGACGCCTAAGCAGATAGGCTTCATGAGCGACACGGTTCTACGTCTGCTGTAGCAGGTTTTCTGAGTCAAGGTTTATATGGAATGAGTCGGGTTAATATTGACTCCGACGCTCGGGGTTTTAACGGAGGATTATATTGTGCAAAAGACTAGAGTTATCCTGATGGGCGCCGCTGGCAGAGACTTCCACAATTTCAACGTGTATTTCCGAGAAAACGACGCCTATGAAGTTGTGGCATTCACTGCCACTCAGATTCCTGGGATCGAGAGCCGACGATACCCGCGTGAGCTTGCCGGCTCAAAATACCCAAACGGTATCCCAATTTATCCTGAGGAAGACCTGCCCAAACTGATAAGACAGCATGATGTCGATCAGGTTGTCTTTGCTTACAGTGATGTTTCGCATGAGTACGTCATGCACAAGGCTTCAACGGTAATGGCAAATGGGGCCGATTTTAGGCTCATGGGACCCAAAACGACCATGATAAAGTCAAAAGTTCCAGTCGTCTCAGTTTGCGCGGTGCGAACGGGTTCTGGGAAAAGCCAGACTTCTAGGCAGGTGGCAAAGATTCTGAAAAGCAAAGGCCTCAGAGTTGCAGCAATCAGACATCCCATGCCCTACGGAGATTTAAGGGAGCAGATTTGGGAGCGTTTCGCTTCTTACGCGGACTTGGACAAGTATGAGTGTACGATCGAGGAAAGAGAGGAATATGAACCGCACATAGACAATGGCATAATCGTCTATGCGGGCGTTGATTATGAGAAGATTCTTAGAGAAGCTGAAAAAGAGGCTGACGTGATAGTGTGGGACGGAGGGAACAACGACTGGTCCTTCTACGTGCCAGACTTGAACATCGTTGTGGCTGACCCGCACCGAGCCGGAAACGAGCTGATTTACCATCCAGGCGAGACGAACCTGCGAATGGCGGATGTCATAATCATAAACAAAGAAGACACTGCAGACCCCGCGAAGGTAAAGCAGGTTAAGGACAACATAACCCTGGTCAATCCCAAAGCAACCGTGCTGGACGCGGAGTCGCCTATTACCGCGGACAACCCAGAGGCTGTCAGGGGAAAGCGTGTTCTCGTTATCGAGGACGGGCCGACTATAACGCACGGCGGCATGCCCTATGGGGCAGGAATGATTTTTGCCAAGAAATATGGGGCTCGCGAGTTTGTGGATCCGAGACCGTATGCTGTTGGCTCACTAAAGGAGGCTTACAAAAAGTACACGCATTTGGGAGCGATTCTCCCTGCGCTAGGCTACAGTGAGAAACAGGTTGCTGAACTGAAGGAAACGATCGACAAGGTTCCTTGCGATATCGTTGTGATCGGAACACCGATTGACCTTCGAAGGGTCATCAACATTAACCAGCCGACGGTCAGAGTGAAATACGACCTGAAAGTCTTAGGTCCAGTTCCGTTTGAACAGATTCTGGACGAATTCATTCGAAAAAGCCGGAAGAAACAATGACTGAAGAAACACCCGAAAAATCGGACATTTCCAGGGTAAAAGTGAAGTTCATTATCGAAGGGCTGGGAGAAACTGAGGGCGAGCTTGTCAGGTTCCTAGCTCCGAGAACCGTGGACTTGGTCGTCAGGAGACTTCCTGTAGAAGGCAGAGCCGCTTTGTGGAAGGAAGAAGTCTACTTCGAAACTCCAATAAAGATGGGCGAAGAAAAAGCTAAGGCCACCGTTGAAGCAGGAACCATCGCTTTTTGGCCGATGGGAAGTGCCATATGCATTTTCTACGGAACCTCTCAACCCTATAGTCCCGTGAGCATCCTGGGTAAAATCATTGGGAATCTTGAACTATTCAAGCAAGTGAAGAGTGGCACAAAAATCCGGGTTGAGAGCATCTAGTAGATAAGTGAGCTTTCGTTCCACATCTTTAAGAGTCTCTCACATTCTTCGATTACTTTTCTGTTTTTGCTCTTGGACTTTAGGATTTTGAGAAACTCTATCCGTTTCTCACCAGAACGCTTTTCCGCTTCCCCTCCATAGTAGAGTCTGCCTGCGAGATACTCTTTCATTATGTTCGCTTTCTGAACGAAAAAGCTCGCTGCGTCAACAGAATTTTCAACAACGTACATGTTGGCCCAAATAGCGGCCTCTGCTTGTCGAAGCTGTGTCAGACCGTCTATTTCTTCAATTCGGCGTATGTACATCCTCAGGAAGTCATAATACCCGGCAGTTATGACAAGCTCAAGTGCTTGCTCGACTTTGTTCTTGAAGCCGCTGCTACCGTGGGCTATCAAGCAGTGCTTGTAGCCTTTTCGTATGAGCTCATTGGCTTTCTCGACTTCTGACTGAGTATAGACTCTATCGGGGAACTCGGACAAGCCGTAGCCTTCTGCTATTTGGGAAAAACAGGTTGACCTATGAATGTAGTCTTACACAGCAGTCTAGTCTGCTTTGTAGATCTTGAGGTTGTGGCTTCCTGAAACGAGTTGAATCTTACCGTTCTCTTGCAGCTCGTGCAGGAACTCTTTAGCCGCGCTTATCCGAATGTTATAGCGGGTAGCTATAGCGTATGGTGTCAGTACATGCATTTTCTTCAGTTCGGCAACTAACTTCTCGTTCTTCGCGTCAGGCGGGACTACTGCAGACGGCTTCTTTTCTTTCGGTCCTCCTCCTGCCTTTTCCTTTTTCTTCTTGTCTTTGTTTTCCGTGTCTTTCTTGTCCTGCATGCGCTCCATCTGTTTCAGGTTGAGTTTTTTCTTTCCACCCATGTTTTATCAGCTTCTACAGTTGAAGTCCCTACCGTGCTTCTTAAGCGTTTTCCATGCAGCATCCGGGTTAAACATATTAGTGGCAACAAAAAGAAAAGAGGAATTTGGGAATTTGGCTACCTGCCCATCACTTTCTTGGCAGCGATCTCGATATCTTCGGATTTGATGGTTTTTCTTCCGGCATGCATGGCAAAATCCAGTGCTTCTCTGGCGATCTTCACGCCGATTTCCTCGAGGGCTTTGGCCAGTTCTTTTGCTGCTGCTTCGCTCACTCTATCGGCCCCAGCTTTCTTGCACAGTCTGTGCATTGGAGCTACGGCCAACTCTAAATCGACCATAAAGAGTCCTCAGTAGCCTCTTTTACTGTTTTAAGCTGTATATAAGCTTAATTCTTCTTACATTGCGAGAAAACAGTATAAACATTGCAACGATGGCAATTCCAAAGTGGTGGGCAGCGGTCCAAACGTCCGTCCGACACATTTTTCTTCACGTCAGGAAACCTCATTTCAGGTCTGTTGAGCTCCCGCAACCTAGTGCAGTCATAATGGGAAATCTTAAAAGTCGTCGCATGATGAGTGGATGTTCGAAGTGGGCTGGAATGAAGTTTGTTGATGCACACATTCATCTTTCTGACGAAGAGTACTCAACATGTGTGCCTGAAATAGTTGCTGAATCTGAAAGTTCAGGCGTCGTTGCTTTGGTTTCAAATTCTATGGACCTGAAGACCAGCCTTGGAAGTCTGGAGCTGGCTGAGAGGAATCCGCGTTTTGTCTACGCTGCTCTGGGAATTCATCCTTGGAGTGTGCAGACGTTGACTGAGCAGGAGCTTGAGAACATGTTGGAGTTGGTCAGGAAACAGAAGGGCAACAGGGCTGTGATTGCAATCGGCGAAGTCGGGCTGGACTCAAAGTACATGCAAATATGGGAGAAGCAGTTGAAGGTTTTCGGTTCAATGTTGCACCTGGCTGAAGACCTTGATTTACCAGTCATAATCCACTCACGTGGCACTACCGCACAGGTAGTCGATATGCTTCCCTCATATAGACTCAGAAGGGTACTGCTCCACTGGTTCAGCAATCCCATGAGCTCTCTTTCCAAAGCTGTGGACAATGGCTACTGTATAAGCGAGGGTGTGCCGACTGTCTACTCAGAAGGGATACGTGAAGTTGTCAAGAAAGTTCCGTTGGCCAACTTGCTTACCGAGACCGATGGGCCTGTGCGCTTTTTCAAGCCTCCTTTCAAGGGCAAGAGGACGACACCAGCGTTCATCCCTCAAGTCGTCAACGCCATAGCCGAGATAAAGGGATTGGGCAGCGACGAGGTTGCTGACCAGGTCTTAAGCAACTTCCAACAGTTCTTTGGTCTTCAGCTAGACTCCTAAAGAAAGTGCGACCTTTCGTTCGTTCAATAGCAAACCTAAATTAGTATGGCTGTTTCTATCAGAGTTCATATCAACATGTAATCGCGGTCGGCAAACATGGAAGGTCAAACGTACCCGGAGGAATAGACGCTTGGGAAATGTAAAGACGGAGCAGATTAAGCGCACAGCTAAGGAGCTAATAAAGCGTTATCATGATAGGTTTAACAACAATTTCGAGGACAACAAGCATCTTGTCCGCTCGCTCGTGCAGGGTGGAACGCCCAAGGTGAAGAACCAGATCACCGGTTACATAACCCATACTCTGGCTGCAGAAAAGAAAGGGCTTCCAGCTCAAGCTCCGGTTGAAGGGGAAGAAAGCGTCTAGTAATAGCCTTTCACAGTTTTTCTAACGAACAGGAACAGGACGAAGAAGAGATGATGGACGGTTACAGGAGAGGTTGGGCGTTGCGGTACTTGCGTGAAGCGAAAGCGGAGCTTGAGGCTGCAAGAAAAGTGCCTTTCATGGCTCCCAGCCTGGTCTTGGAGGCTATCCGGAAGGCTCGAAATGCCATATACTACAGTTTAGGGGAGCCGGCTTTCATAGAAATCGTCATACGTGAAACGGCTGAGAAAATGCAGGGGCAACCTGCAACTGACCCTATTCTAAAGTTTCTTGTAGATATCGAGAGCATGGTTCAGCAGCTGGCACAGATCGAGGAAATGGACGGCGAACAGGCTATGAAGCGGGCCGACGGCTTAGTCAGCATTGCTCAGGAAATAGTTGAAGCTTTGACAGAAGAAAAGGTGGAGAACTGAGGAAGCTCGGCGCTTCTAAACTGCTCTTGCTATGCGCTCTAATGCTTTCTTTATATTTTCAACTGAATTGGCGAAAGACAGTCGTAGGTGGCCTTCGCCGTATTTTCCGAATGATGTTCCTGGCAGTACCGCGACGCCGGCGTTGTTAAGCAGGTGTTCTCCCAGTTCTCGGCAGTCCATTCCCGTTCCTTCTATGTTCGGGAACACGTAGAACGCTCCGCGTGGCTTCTTGCAGGTTATGCCTTTGACCTTGTTTAGGCCGTCGACTATGACTTCTCTTCTTTTCTTGAATTCAGAGACCATCCTCTCGGCCTCGTTCTGTGGGCCTGTCAACGCTTCTACGCCTGCCATCTGCGTGAATGCGCTAGTGCATGAGTTAGAGTTGGTCATCAACTGTGCGACCTTCAACGCAAGGTCTTTATGCATTACACCATAGCCGAGTCTCCAGCCTGTCATTGCATAAGTTTTCGAGAAGCCGTCGAGCAGAATCGTTTTGTCCTTCATCCCTGGAAAGGCGGTGATGCTTTCATGCTTGCCTTCGTAGATTATTCTGCTGTATATCTCGTCTGATAGGACGAACGCGTCGTTTCTTCCGGAGATGCTGTCAGCAACGACCTTCAAGTCTTCTCTTGAGAGGACTCCGCCTGTGGGGTTCTCGGGAGAGTTGAGGATTATGAGTTTTGTCTTCTTAGTTATCATCTTCTTGACGTACTCGCGGTCAAGGCTGAAATCGTTCTTCTCTTCAAGTGGTATAGGGACCGGTTTGGCTCCGACGAAATTGATTAGAGACTCGTAGATTGGGAAGCCCGGGTTCGGATACAAGACTTCGTCGCCTGGGTTCACCAGTGCGAGGACGGTGTAGAACATTATGGGTTTGCCGCCTGGAGTTACGACGACTTCTTCAGGAGTAACTTTGAGGTTTCTCGTTTTTGATATGTAGTCTGCGATGGCTTGTCTCAGTTCTGGAATGCCTGCGGAAGGCACGTAGTGCGTGTATCCCTCGTCTAGCGCTTTGGTGGCGGCGTCTTTGATGTTTCGTGGCGTGTCAAAGTCGGGTTCGCCGATTTCCAAGTGCACAATGTCCTTGCCTTGCTTCTCAAGGGCTCTTGCCTTGGCGAGAACTTCAAAAGCTGTTTCTGTTCCTAGACTTTTCATCCTTTCTGCATAAACAGAGTCCACTTGAATCACCTGTGTTGAAAGGAAATTTAACGTAAGAAGAAAGGGGGTATTTAACTATTGCAGTTTGACGTTTCGCAAATCGATGTTCAGAACTGCTTTGAGAGCTGCCGTACTTTCATGACATCCGCGTTCAGGAGGTTTGGCGGTTTCTTCCCTTCGAAGAAGGCAACGAGGTTTTCTGCGACCATCTCACCCATTTTGGAACGGGTTTCAATGCTTGCGCTGGATATGTGTGGCGCGACTGCCACGTTGTCGAGCTTGAGCAATGGGTTGTCTGCAGGCGTGGGTTCCTGTTCAAAAACGTCTAGTCCAGCGCCGGCGATCCAGCCTTCTTTGAGTGCCTTGTACAAGGCTTTTTCGTCAACAACTGGCCCTCGTGAGTTGTTGATCAAGTATGCAGTTTTCTTCATCAGTTTGAGCTTCTGTTCATTTATCAGGTGTTGCGTTTCCTTCATGAGCGGAACATGGATGCTTACAAAGTCTGATTCTTTTAGGAGAGTGTCGAGGTCTACTTTCTTTGCGCCGAAGTCTTTCTCGATTTCTGGCCGTGGAACAACGTCGTAGAACAGGATTTTCATGCTGAACCCTGTGGCTCTTTTGGCGACGGCGTAGCCGATTCTTCCAGCGCCCACGACGCCTATCGTGGCGTTGTAGATGTCTCTGCCTGCCATCATGTCGGGGTGCCAGCCGACTTTCCATTGGCCGGTGCGGACGTACTTGTCGGCTTCGACTACGCGTCTGGCAAGGGCCATCAGGAGTGCCCATGCAAAGTCTGCGGTGGTGTCTGTGAGTACTTCAGGCGTGTTGGTTACGTATATGCCTCTTTTTGTGGCTTCTGTGATGTCTATGTTGTCAAAGCCTACGGCTAACTGCGAAACAATTTTCAGTCTGGGTGCGGCGTTGAAGACTTCGGCGTCGATTTTGTCTGAGAGCAGTGTGGCGAGGGCGTCGACATTCTTTGCCTTCTCTATTATCGTCTTCTTCGGCGGTGGGGCATATTCAGGCCAGACTTCCATGTCAAAGTGCTTTCTTATTATCTGCAGGCCTCTTTCTGGAAGCTTTCTAGTAACGTAAATCTTCGGTTTCGGCATCTAGTTCACCATGCTACAGTTTGCGGAATTCTTTATTAGCATACACTTATTACACTTACGCATCAACTCTTATGGAATTTGCAACAGGCAGCTTGGCATGGTAACGATAAAGAACAAGACTCAACTAATCGAGAACGGCGAAACACTTCTAGACCAGAAAGCAAGACGCTTGGCATTGGAAAGCCTTGAACGTGCCGTGGAAGCAGCTGACCCAAAAGAACTGCTGAAAGCAAGGCTCACATTGAAGGGTTCAACACTGAAAGTTGAAAAGCATTCTTTTGGCTTGGAAAAGTTCAGGAACATTTTCGTTATAGGCGGCGGCAAAGCAAGCGGAACAATGGCTGAAGCACTCGAAAACATCTTGGGCAAAAGGATAACAGACGGCCTCGTCAACGTTCCGCACAGTAGCCCAAACAAGACAAGTAGAATCAAACTGCACGGTTCGAGTCATCCAGTGCCCGATGAGGCTGGCGTTGAAGGAACTCGCAAGATGTTGGAAATCGCCGAACATGCCGAAAAGAACGACTTGATCATCTGTCTGATTTCAGGCGGCGGTTCAAGCTTGATGCCTCTGCCCAGAGGTGACATTTTGCTCTCGGACAAGAGAGAGATCACCAGCGCACTGCTCAAGTCTGGGGCAACGATAAATGAGATAAATACCGTGCGAAAACATATTTCAGATTTTAAGGGTGGCTGGCTTGCAGAGAAAGCTTATCCTGCGACT
>Ga0315285_10003090_pt1 | contig 17414 bp, 11 predicted proteins | sample YL17G09_36_MG_FD_203698 | JGI IMG/M metagenome (GOLD analysis project Ga0315285, IMG submission 203698) | Sediment microbial communities from Yellowstone Lake, YNP, Wyoming, USA - YL17G09_36 | ecosystem: Environmental > Aquatic > Freshwater > Lake > Sediment | place: USA: Wyoming | collected... | reverse complement strand
TAAAGTAGCTATAGTTAAAGAAATAGCCCTTTTTGAGGGCCTAAGTTACATCCATAATATTCCTTTAAAGAAAATAAAAAAATAAGGTGTTTAGCGGATATACACAGTTTGTGTAACTAATAAAGAGCTGTTTCCGTCAGCTAAGATGATTTCTTCTTGAGTCTCTTCCTGTATTGTTGAGGATGGCTGTTCCGGTGTCTTGTTTTCAATCGCGCTATCCTGTTGTGCGGTTATCCTTGCCTCTGTTGTTTTTGTGTTGAATGGCGGTGCATTTAAACCCGGAACCACCGGTATGCTACAGGATACAGAGATGGGGGCGTTATCAGCCGCAATAGATGCACCTGTCATAGATAAAAACAGCATTAAAAAAATTACGGATCTACACCTTAATCCCTTATGCATAGTTAGCCCCCTTTTTGTTTACCCTCCCTGCCTGTCCGGCGGGCAGGCAGGCGTGGCTGGCGGGACTGACCCCTTTAACTTCTGCCCAAAGACTTCCTTAATCCTCTTTTCAAATTCCTTTTCTGATTTTATGCCCTCAACGTGCACATTGAGTCCTTTAATAAAATCTACTAACCAGGCAATAAGTTTTGCCCTAGAAAGTTTTAAGCCCGTGGAAAAGAGGGCATCCTTGCCTAACTTATCCAGAAAGTCCACTTCATCACGGTTTAAAAAGGTTACTACCCGCTGATTCTTTTCTTCTTCAGGAAAATTTTTCATTTTCGCTCCTTAAAACAAAATGCCCCAGCCTGCCTACCGGCAGGCAGGCAAACCCAAGCTGGGGCATTACAAACAAAAAACCCTAAAGGCAATCTTTTAGGGTTTTTACATTCTCTTTGGCAACGCAGCCTCCCCCGCCTTTGGCGAGGGACTGTCGCTTTGCGCCCCAGCATTACTGCTAGTTTGCCTTTATCAGTAGATCTTCCAAATTGTCAATAGAAGTATAACACAAAATTTGCAAAAATTCAAGTTTATAAATTTATAAATTTAATAAAGATTGACAAATGCCAGAAAATGCCCTAAAATAATTAAAAATGCGTCATACATCTATCTTGTTGATAGCATTAATGTTATTGTCTTTTGCCTACCCGGTCCCCGTTTTTCCCGCCCCTCCTGCAGTAGAATATCTCTGTGAATTTGGAATCTCTTTTTATCTTATGGGCAGATATAATGATGCCCTGATAGAGTTTAAAAAAGCATTATTACTAGACCCCAATAATCAGACTGCCAAGCAGTACATAGAGAGGATATTCAAAATTGAGATGTCTGACTATGAGGTAAAGGAGAAAATTCCCCCTAAGCAGATAATTAAGAAGATAGAAAAAAAATCTCCCCCCAAATTATTAGTCAAAGAATCAAAGAGGCCTTTAACTAAGGATGAGGCAATGACAGAGACTTTTAAAAAACTCAGCTATAGAGAACCGGTGGTTTCGCCGAGTTTTGTGGTTGGTAAAAGTAAATTGCAAGAGAAAACAAAAGGCAAGGAGCAAGTCGGCAATAATATAGAGATGAGCGGCCAGGTGCAGCTTAGTTTCGGTATTCTTCCCGATCATTTTCTCTGGAAAAGGGCAAACTATGATCTGAATGAAAGAAACGCGCGTATGCTTTCCGATGCTAATTTTAATAGAAGGTTTAATACTTATGACCCAAGGGTTTTTGACAGCCTTGATTTAGACCTGGATACGAAGAACGAAGGAGGTTTTAATTTTCACGGCAATATTGTGGTGGACCCCTGGAGTTTTACGGGTAAGAGCGCAAGGGTAACTGTAACCAGTGCCTTTCTAGATACTGCAGATGTAGAATTAAAATACTGGTCTAATACCGGTTACACAATAGGTGAAATAATATCCACAAATCTTACAGGGAATTCTTTTGCTTTGCCCGAAGTAAAAGTAAGTGAAGGAAAGGTTGGCGCCTTTAATGTGAATGGCGCCTTTCTGCCTATTGTTGATACCTTTAGTATTTCTGAGATGAAAATTTATCGCCAATTTCAGCCTATCCGCGAGTTATGGCTTGATTATAACCAAGGGCCTCTCAAATTTAGGATATTTCCCATGGCCTACCAGGACCAGGCCTTGGTCTGTGATGACCCCTTGGGCATATCCAATCATCATACCTGGTGGGAAGATAGCCTTTGGCTGCGCAGATACAAACCAGGTAACTATAATTCTGCTCCTGGCGCTCTTGATTTTAGCAAAGGGTACTGGGACAATTCTCTGGCATTTCTCTCAAGAAATAGTAATGGTGTGTATCTGACTGCTTTAAGAGGCCTGTCTTTTAATTACCAGGCCGAAGAGGGCGCCTCTCTTAGCACGACCATTGCTACTCCCAAGCACCTCTGGCAGGATTACGCAGAAATGGACAACCTTATCTCTGCAAGCCGGCTTAAATATTATCTGGCGGATAATCTTTTATTGGGTTCTACTTTTACCACGCGTACAGGATTTGCTGTTGAGCAGGGCGATAAGGCAGACAGCAAAAACTATGTTGGCGGTATGGATTTAGGTTACGAGTTTCTCGATGGCGCTAAGGCCCAAGTAGAAATTCTTACCTCAAAATCATACTACGATTTGACTAATTCGGAATATAAAACCAAATCCAGGGGCAATGCCTATTATTTTTCTTTAGTTGCAAGGTATCCTTTCAAGAGCATTATGGATTTGCAGTATGGCTATGATGAGATAAAGTTAGAAAAAAATGAGCCGTTTCTTCTAAAGTCTAAGTTTTTCCTGGCGCATATGGACGATGGTTTTGATTCTGCGCTTTCTTCCTTCCGTAATACGCGCAACGATACTTTCTGGTCAAGGCACATTTCCTTCCGCAGGCCTTTTGAATATTATTCTGCCGGCTTGGCAACTCCTGCTTTAAATTGGGATGAGGTCAATGCTACCAGGATAGGCGATGGCATGGATATCGGTAGGGATGCCTGGGGGTTCCGTATCGAGACGGCGTACGAGGATAAATTCAATAATCTTTTTGACCTGCGTAATGTGCACCGCACAGATGGCAGATATGTCGAGACAGTAACGCGCGATGAAGTAACCGCAAAACTCAATGACAAGATGACCCTTAAGTTATTGGGGATTTACCAGGATTTACCGAAGACTAAAGGCGGCATCGACCCCTTTATCTTTGATTCCCAGACGGGAGAATTCCTTGTGGACCAGTCCAGTAATCCCATTGATGATGGGAAAGACCCTTCCTTAAAAACAGGCTCTATAGGATTGGATTATGCCTTTTTTGATTGGTTAAGCGCAAATGCAATCTGGGAGCACACCAACGATTACACGTTAGCATATGGTAATTTTCCGCGTGGCGTGTTTAATAGTGGAGAGCCGTCCCGCATCTATTATGAGAATGGCAGGAAATACCGGGCAGACCAACTTTACCTTTATGACCAGCAACTTTTTCCGCAACCGCCTTATCACTTTTACGATATATATAAACTGGGTTTAAGATTCGCTCCTATAGATAAGTTAGATATCTATTTGGATTATGTGCGCAATGAATTTGAGATGGCGGGGCAGAATTCGGATAATATGAATCATCTGGGCATGGAGATTACCTATATGCCGACAGCAAAGATAGGGTTTGCGCTTAAATATACCTATTCCCGCTGGAAGGACTTGGACCGTCTAATGGCCGGCATAACAAAACCAATAGGCCACCACAATTTCTTTAGTGAATTCAGGTATCTGGCCTCTAGTGACGATGAATTTATCTGCCAGTATGGCGAAGGCAATACCGCTCCCCTAGGCAATATTACCTATGACCCCTATGGAGGCAGCCTGCTTACCATAGATACGCAGCATATTATCCGCGCATATTACCGTCGTAAGTTCTGAATTAATTATTCCAGGAATATATCAATGTGGTTAATCTGGCGTGACCTTATCTGTTGGGCATAAGGCGAAGGGATTGTATCTGAAGAGATTTCTACGGGACTCCCGTCCTTATCGCAAAAACCAATCTTTTTTATCCTTGCAGCGTTCTTGCCAAAGGTATCTTTCCTCTTGGGGTTATGATAAACTACCCGGATATTGCTTAAGAAATTAAAACTATAAGTTCCACCTCGACCGAATAACCAACCGGACAGTACCGGCTTGAAGCTTAGATTCAGTTGATTTTGCTCATTCAGGAAAAAGGGGCTTACCCCTAAATTCATTATTAACCATATCTGCAGGAATTCTGCGGTTGAGCCGGAAAGCCGCGCCACAAACCCGTTACCATGGAGGCCTTTATCTGGAAAAGCACTGCTCACTAAAAATGAGGAATTCTCCAGGATATTACGACCGTATCTGTCTGGTTTCTGGAAGGGGATAAGCACGTTTTTAAATTCCCCATAAAATTCTTTATAAAGCCCTTGCTTTAAAATTTCCAGCAGATATTTGTATTCCATATGCAGCCAGATCGATTCGTTTTCCAGCCAGCCGGGTGGAAATACGCGGCATCTGCCGATTTCTTCCGGCATACTTATAAGAGGGGCGGTTACCTTGTACATCTTTAGTTTCTTATCGTAAAGCGCGCTTGATTTTGTAGCTTTATATAAAACCTCCGCCTCATTTATACCTTCGCTTAATCGGAGCGCGTGCATTTGTCCTTCCAGAAAGAAGGGGACCTTTTTCTGGATAAATTTTTTAGGTCTTACGAAATTTTCTTTTATGATTTCGTAATCTGCCACCTCATTTATAAAATAGGCGTAATAGACCTTCTTTTTATTATCAAATGCCCTTTCGATACCGGCGTCTATTTTCTTTAGTGCGCTATCCAGTATCTTGGTTAAATCAGTTGTTTTTACTTCCGGTTCTTTACCGCTAAAACCGAGTCTGGTTTTGTGGCGGTAATCTTCTTTGAGCGAATGGCTGCTATCCCAATATTTAAAATCTCTGTCTCCGGAACCATTATTAGAATATTCTTGGATTAGCTTATTCAGGCTAATGAGAAAGTTGTGGATTTCTTCGCTAAGATTAATTTTTTCTACCTTTGTCTTTTCTAAGGCGGTCTTTATGAATTTAACCAGCCTCTTTAATTCAAAGGTCTCGCAGGAAGAAGAACCGAAGAGGGCTGGCAGGCCGTTAAGCGCATCAAACCAGTTAGGCTTATCCGCCTCCATTTCAATACCCACACCAAAGGGGTCAAGAGAAGCCAATTTATTGACTAAGAGGCATAATAATTTATTAATTAAACTAGTCTGGTAGATTTCCCCTGTTCCGTATTGCGCCCTTACCCAGTGGGGATGGTCTGTCCTTTTCCTGATCATTTCTTTTTTAGCATTATCGGGAATAACCGCATGCAACTGTTTAACTGCGCCATCTTTGAGTATATATTTCTCGCTTCTGGGTTTTACGGTTTCAGTATTGTCGTAATAGGTAAAAACCTTTTTATCAAATACTATCTCTTTTAATTTTTCAGGATAAACCTTGAGATAATTTTCCAGCAGATCAAGGTTATAAGTCCAGTGGTCTGTCCAGAAACCTTCCCCATGCTCGGCTTCCTGGATTTTTACGCAATGAGATATAAGTTTACCGAGAAACTCATCATAGGATGCCCTTAATTTAATCTGCTGTTCTTCTATAAAGAGGATCAGCTCTCCAGGCGTAAAGGGTTTATTTAGATAGGAAGTAATTTGCGGTATGTATTTTTCTTGGACCAGGTCTTTTAGTATTGCCTTTGACTTCGCCCCGTCTTTACAGATAAAGCTCAGTCCTTTGACCACCAGAGGATTAAAGCCATCTGCCTGCAGAAGGTTAAAGAAGTTGATTAAATTCTCGTCTTTTATTTCTGGATTAAACCAGACGTCGCATCTGCGGTTTTGATTCGCATCGCGGTAATTACCGTTACCCTGGGAGAAATAAGTGGGTTGTAACTGGAATTTATTATAGTCTCTTTCTAGGTCACCGTGTTTTCTGGAATAGAGATAAAATACGGATTTTCCAGATTCAGATTCAAAGATGGTGGGATAGCCGCCGCGCAGAATATTGTCCAGGTAGGTCTGTTTGGCATAGAGGTTGAATTCCCTGGAGCTAGTCTCGGTATCTATATCTTGCTGCAATCCTTCAATAATCTTTTTATTCTCATTTCGTTTCTTATCCAGGTATCCGGGTTCGGTAATTTTGGGGATAGAGGAGTTTAGTCTTTCCAGGCTCCTCATATAGCCAACCAGCGAATAAAATGTTTTTTCTCTCTGGCTAGATAATTTAAGATTAAGCAGCAGGAAGGCAGAAGGGGTCTTGCTCCTGACTATTTCCTTTTCAGGATTTTGAAAATCCTTTGTAGATAAGAACTGGTAGGGGCAGGAAAAATCAGTAATCGGACCGAATATATATTGTGGGTTAACAATAGGCCTGATGATTTTAGTTTTGTTTTTATCATAATGAAATCCTAAATAGAAGTTCCCTTCTTTTATATGTATGACCTCCGGTCTGTCCGTAGGGTCAACATCCAGTTTATAGAAAGGCACGCCTTTATCAAGGTTCTCTACCTTCATCCAGGCTTCGATGGTGCGGCCCAGTTTCTTTAAAAATAAGTTACTCACGCCATAAGGCACTATCTGCGGTAGGCCGTCGAGTAGCTGTATTTGTTTCGCTGTGCGGCTTAAATTTTTAATACTTACAATTCTGGCCAGTCCTGCATAACAATCATTGGGGATGTTGAAATATTCTACCCTTACCTTAAGGCCTAAGGACAGATTTTCCTCTTCCAGTGTCAGTCCATAGGAAGTAATCTTCATTCTATTAGTCAGGTTAAATGCCAGATTTGTAAAGCCGTTATGAAACGGTTCGTAAAGAATCGTTTTTTTGCCGGAGGTTAGCTTAATAAAGGTGCGGAACCCTTGTAATGATACCAACTGCCAGGCCCTGTTTGCCGGAAAGAACTCTACAATTGAATGATCCTTATCTTTTATCCCAAAGCTGGATATAGCTTGCCCGCGATTGACATAAAAGACCCACATCGGTATTCCGTATTTTCCGGCAATCCCGGGAAAGAAACTTGCAAAGGGCTTAGCAAAGTTGTAGTTTTCTATAACGAATTCTCCCTGGGCGTTTAGATAATATTTTACTTTTTTCTTGGGCTGAGGCACTAACTCCTCCTATATGTTATGATATTCTACAACTTTTCAGTGTTTTGTCTATAAAAATTTTGCTGAGGGAACCAAGCCACCCTTTAAAGATAAGACTGCGTAACGAAGCCTCTCATATTATATTTTCAATATAAAAATCCTTGAGTTGAGATGGGCAGGGAGGTATAATTTGATTAAAAGGGGGAACCAAAATGGCTAAGAAGATACTTGTGATTGACGATGAAGAATTAATTACCAAGAGTCTATTAAGATTGCTGAGTGCTGAAGGATACAATGTAGCTGTTGCAAAAAATGGCTCAGAGGCCTTAGATAGAGTTAAAGAAGCTGATTTTGACCTTATTGTTTCTGATGTCAGGATGCCCGAACTAGATGGTATTGAAACTATCAGGCAGATTCGCGCCTACCTGGAAAAATCCAATAAAAATCAAATTCCCGAAATCTTAATTACGGGATATGCGGATAAAGAAAAATACGAGACAGCGATGAATTTAAAAGTCGCGGATTATCTTTATAAACCTTTTGACAGAGAAGATTTTTTGAAAGCGGTTAAAAGAAATATCGGCTAGAGTAAGGAGATAGTTATAATGCCTAAAATGGAAGAGGAGAAAAGAGCGCATCCCCGCGTAAAAGCTAAGGTTAAGGTTGATATCTGGAAAAATATCTCAGGAAGTTCAATCGACTTGAGCGAAAGCGGTTTAAGTTTTAATGCTTCAGAAAACATATCAAGCCCTGCATTTTCTCTGCAAATTTATTTTCCCGATGAAGACTTAAAATTTAAAACAGAGGCAAGATTGGTCTGGAAAAGAGATTTAGAAAGTGGCGCTTCTTTATATGGAGTAGAATTTGTAAATTTAAGTAATCTTCAAAAAGAGGCCTTAAGAGAAGAGCTAATTAAGACTCAAATTAGTGGATTATTAAGCGAGATTAAAGATCGTCAGATTAGGGATGATGTGTTACATTTCTTTTTAAACGATATATTGGACTATATAAATAAAATGCTTAAACTTATTTCTAGCATATCAAAAGAGAAAGAATATTCTATTGAACTAGAAAAAGAATTGCAGCGATTAAATAACGAGATTTTGCTAAAGGGATATTGCTTAGAGGAAATAATAGAAAATAAAATAGCAATAAATAAAATTAAAGAAAATTTTAGGTCTTTGGTTGGAACATGGGCATATAAGAGTTCTATAGTGAAAAGGGCCTATGAGAAAATTCGGGGATACCCAGGTGATTATTTAATGTTAGAAACCATTTACAATAATAAACCCGTTTCAGAAGGAATAGGTCTTTATTTTGATAAATATTTCTTAGGCAATCCTTATGCAGTAGCAGTAAGAATCCGTAAAGACCGTTTAAGAGGAACTCTTTTAAGCTTTCTTAATGAAACAAAATTAGGTAAGGTTAGTATATTAAATATTGCCTGTGGTTCTTGCAGAGAAATAAAAGAACTTTTGCCGAACTTAAAGACAAAGGCTTCAATTGTATTTAGCTGTCTTGATTGGGATGAAGAGGCATTAAAATTCTCTCAAGATGCACTTTTGCCAATCACGCCTAAGGATATCGAGTTTAAATTTATTAAAGAGGATATAATGAATTTAGTGAAAAATGAATCTTCGTCTCAATCCCTGGGAAAAGAGAATCTAATCTATAGTATTGGGTTAATCGATTATCTTCCAGATAGGGTCTTAAAAAAACTGATATATGCTTTATATCAGCTTTTACAGAAAGATGGGAAACTTATCTTAACGCATAAAAATAAAGATAAGACTTTTCCACCACTCCCGCCAGATTGGTTTTGTGATTGGAAGTTTGTGCCGCGTAATAAGGAAGAGGCTATCAATTTGTTTTATAGTTGTGGAATTTCTGATTTTTCTCTAACTTGCGAGTCAGACGATTTCGGCTATATTTATTTCTTTACATTAACAAAAAGATAGGGAGGAAGGTCAAAACATGTCAAAGAAGATACTCGTGATTGATGATGATCCTCTTGTTATCAGATCTATTGATAAATATTTAAAGTCCCATGGATACAATATTGAGACAGCACAATCTGGTAAAGAAGCATTAGAAAAAATAAAAAATTCAGATTTTGATTTGATAATCTCTGATATCCGGATGCCAGGAATGGACGGAATTGAAACCTTAAAAGAAATCAGAGAATCTAGCTTGCGACATAATAAAGAGAAAGTACCTGCAATTATTATAACCGGTTATGCTGGTGGCGATGAAGTTTATCGCAAGGCAGGAGAATTGGGGATCGTTGAATGTATTTATAAACCTTTTGAGCTCGATGAGTTTATTGAGGTAATAAGGAAAAGCCTCGAGTTACCACCTAAATATAAAAGGGTTCACCCCAGAATTGAGGTAGCCCTTCCTGTAGAAGTGACAGTTAAAGACCAAAAGTCTGATAATATTATGAAGCTATCTGGTAAGACAGTAGACCTAAGTGAGAACGGCATTGGATTAATTTTAGATAGTTTATTACCTGCATCCTCTGTTGTTAATATACATATAGCTTCATCTCCTCGATATACTCCATTTCAAGTAGAGGCTCAGATAATTTGGAGTAAGCCATTTTTTAAAGACGGTTATTTTAGATCCGGCTTACACTTTTTAAAAATCGATGATAAAGATCGCATTATCATAAGAAAGGCCTTATTTGATTACAAATTATTAGATGATAAATTTATCCTTTTAACAAAAAATATGGGGGAGCTCCTTCAAAATGTTAAGGAAAGATTTGATGAATTTGACAAAGAAAACTCCAATGATGAGTGTAAGCAAATCGAGTTTATAAGAACAAACAAAAAAGAGATTTTTGATACATTGACGAGATATCTCAATGAAACCTGGGAATTTGTAAAAGAATTTGAGAAAGATAGATATCTTGTTCATCAGAATTACTTCCAACAAAAATTGCATCCTTTAATTGAGGAGAGAATAGAAATTAATAGACATATTTATCGAAAGCCCTTAGGTTATCCCGGTGACTATATAATGATGAATTATATCTATGATTACAATGGCGATGATAATTACTTAGGAGATTCATCCTATGAAAAGCTTATCAATAATTATACCTGCAATATCCCGATCTCATGCTCAAACATCACACGGAAGGAATTCCTAAAGGTAAAAATTCTAGAAACTTTAGAGAAAGAAGATAAAGCAAAGATTTTAAGTGTTGCTTGCGGCCCGGTTAGGGAATTGATAGAGTTATTAAGAGAGAGGGAGATTACCAAATCATTATTGTTTAAATGCTTAGATTTTGAGAAGAAGACCTTAGATTATGTTGAGAGCCAAATTAAAAAAATAGAGCCAGAAAAAAGACAGCTACTTTTTATTGAATATATTTGTAGGGATATAACTAGCATTATAAGAGATAGATTGTTAAAAGAAAAATTGAAAGACCAAGATCTAATTTATGCCTTTGGAATCTTCGATTATTTGGGTGAACGCATGGCTTCAAGGCTAACTAAGGAATTATATCAACTTTTAGACAGGGGAGGTAAATTGATTATCTGTAATGCTTCCTTAGAGAATAATAGTCATAGGGCCTATTATGAATTAGCTGGGGAATGGAATATGGTACACAGGACCAAAGAACAGATGTTAAACTGGACAAAGTGTTTAGAAGATGTTTCGAAGGTAAAGTTTGAAGAAGTAATTGGGGGGAATAGCTATTTATTCTTAATTATTGAGAAGACATGAATTACTTTAATCATTTTACATTTTCACCTTTAATCACAGCAATTGCCACTTTTATTTTGGGCCTATTTGTATTATTTAAAGGCAGATGGAAGAAATCCCTTTATGTAATCTTTGCTTTATATACCTTTAGTATTTCTTTATGGAGTTTTTGTGCCACAAGATTTACTCCCGATTTCCAAGATCCCTATTTGATTTGGGGACGACTTCTTCATTTAGGCGCGATTCTGATACCCGCATTTTTTATTCATTTTGTCTCTGAATTTTTGGGAGAAAAGAATAGAAAAATTATGTTTATCTCCTATTTGATTGCGGGAATATTTTTAGGATTTAATTTTTTTACAAGGTTATTCATTAAAGGGACCACCAATAAGGCTTTTTATAGTTATCCAACACCAAGTTCTATTTACCCGTTTTATTTTACCTTCTTTATTATTTGCGTATTCTTTGGTCTTTATAAATTATTTAGGGCATCGCTGATTGCAACTGGAACTAAAAGAAATCAAATAAAATATTTGCTTTGGTCTTCAATGTTTGGTTATCTAGGTGGTTTGAAAAATTTTATGATCCTTGTAGGGTTAGAAATTTTCCCTATTTATCCTTATGGAACATATGCGATGCCTATTTATGTTTTGGTTGTTACCATCGCCATCATTAAATACCGCCTCCTCGACATCAACATTGCCCTCACCCGCGCAGGGATTTTTGCTATTTCGACCATGAAAGACAGGTATAGTAATCCTTCTGTTCTTTATATGGAGTGGGTAGGAGATTGGAATCTTGTTTATCGGGATGAAGAAGAGTTTAAGCACATTTTTCTTGAGGCTGGATTTGACAAAGATGAATTGAAAACTGAATATGAGCAGCAAGGGATAATGCAATACATAATCGCATCTAATAAAGCAAGAGCAGACAAATAGAAGAATAGTTTGTATAATAGATAAGGAGAATTCAAAATGCCAAAGAAGATTTTGGTAATTGATGATGATCGTCTTGTATTAAATACGCTTAGGAAATTGTTTAGTAAAGAAGGCTATAGTGTGGCTACTGCTCCAAGTGGTAAAGAGGCGTTAGAAATAATTAAAAAGACAGATTTTGATTTGGTTATTGCCGATATTAAAATGGCAGGGATTGATGGTGTTGAGACAGCGACAGCTATAAAGAAATATTTTAATGAGAGAAACAAACCAGAAATTCCAGTTGTATTTATTACCGGTTATGCTGATTTAGTGGATCAAAAACACGCACAAGACTTAGGGGAAGTGTTTATTAAGCCTTTCGACAATGAAGAGTTACTTGAGAATGTAAGAGTGGAGACAGAAATAGTCCCCCGTGAGGAGATTCATAGGCAATTACAGATAGAAAAGCGATTCTCACCGAGAATAGCAATAAATTTTCCTATCAGACTATTTCCAGACGTAGAGGCTAATGTTATTGACATCAGCGAAACAGGTATACATTTTGATTGTAAAGGGTCGGTATTGCCTGAAGATATTTTATTATTAATGGATTTATCATCTTTCAAGCCTAAACAACCTACTAAAATCTCTGCGAAAGTTGTGTGGCATAAGACCTTACCAGAAAACAGATCCCAATTTGGAGCGCATTTTTCCTTATTAGATAAAAATCACTTTTCTCAAATAAGGGATTTTATATTTGATAGCTTTGCAAAAAAGGCCACAGCCGGTATTAAGGAAGAGGATCTAAAAATAAAAGTAGAGGATTTCTTTAATAAGAATATTAGACAGTACCACGAAGATTTATCTACGCTGGTTCAGGAGATAGGCGAGGGAAAGATTGAATCAGAAGCGGCCGAATCAAAATTTGCTATTCTTACAAACGAACTCCTTCTTAAGGGACAAGCATTAGAGGAGATAGTTGATAATAAAATATATATGAGAAAAGTAAAGCAAGTATTCAGGGAAATAACTGGTTGCTGGGTTTATAAAAGCCCTATTGTGAAAATGGCTTATGACAAACCAAGAGGTTATCCTGGCGACTATGAACTCTTTGAGATAATCTACAATAATAAACCACTGTCAGAAAGTAAGAGCATTGGATTCTGTAGCGATAGATGTTTTTTGAATAATGACTATGCTAAGGCGGCCAGAGCTCGCAAAAACAGGATGAAAAATATCTTACAGGATCTTGTAGAAAGTAGCAGCTTATCTACTATCAGAATGCTAAACATAGCCTGTGGTCCGAGTAGAGAGATAAGGGAATTATTCTCCAGCCCGCTTCTCTTATCTGAAATATCCGGGAAAAAGATAATTTTTACAGGTCTCGATAACGATAAAGACGCCCTGAAGTTTTCTAAAGCAGCCCTGAATAATCTGCCTGCAAATATTGAAACAAGGTTTCTGCATGAAAATGTTTTGGATATTTTTAGAAATGATAAGTACTATGACCTTATAGGAAAACAAGATATTATTTACATCCTTGGCCTGACCGAATATTTACCGGACAGGATATTTAAGAGGTTATTGCGTTTCTTATTTCAATTACTGAATGACAAAGGCATGCTAGTTGTTACTTATAAAGATAAAGATATAACATTCCCTTCTTTGCCTCCAGAATGGTTCTGTGATTGGAATTTTATTAAGAGAGGTAAAGACGATTTGATCAATGCCGCTAAAGAATTGGGTGCAGATAAATATTCTTTGAAGATAGAGAGAGAAGGCACAGGAACTATCTTTTTTCTTACAGTAACTAAAACTTAATTTATATGCTGGAACATATTCCGCTTATCTATTATGCACTGGCCGGCCTGTTTAATTTTATCGCCTCTTTTGCATTATCATTTTTTGTTTTTTATAAGAATCCAAAATCGCGTACTAATCAGACTTTTTCTTTCTGGACCCTTGCAGTTGCAGGTTGGTCACTCTGTTACTTCTTATGGTTGAGCACAGAGAAAAGTTATCTGGCTGAGTTCTATCTGCGTACCTTAATGCTATTTGTAATATTTATACCTTCCACCTTCACCCATTTTATATTAACTTTCCTTAAGATAAACTATGATAAGAGAATAAACATCGGTAACTATCTTATAAGCATCCTCCTTGGATGTATGGTCTATTCGCGATTGCTTGCAAGAGATATCGGGCCTTTCCTTGTTTTCCCTTTTTGGCTGAAGCCGGCGTTTCTTTTCTCTATCCACTCAATTCATTTCTTTACGAACGTCATTTATTCCCATTTTTTAATGTTGCGAGCTATTAGACATCAGTCAGGCATTTTTAGAAATCAGGTTTTTTATGTTTTTGTAGGAACAGTCATAGGCTACAGTGCCGGCGCAATAAACTATCTTACCTGGTACAGGATACCAATTCCACCATTTCTTAACCCTTTAAATTCTATTTCTGTAGCTTTTATAAGTTATGCCATTCTCAAGTACCGCTTAATGGATATTAAGGTTGCCCTCACCCGCACTGGTATATTTGTCGTTGTCTATACTATGGTTTTAGGTATCCCTTTCTGGATTGGATACACTACAAAGTCTTGGTTACCTTCAACCGGCTTAGCGGTTTTTCTTGCTACTCTTGGGCCATTCATCTACATCTATCTTGACCGCAAAGCCGAACAAAGGCTTCTCAAGGAGCAGCGCCGTTATCAAGAGACTCTCAAGCAGGCCTCTGTAGGTATGACCCGTATCCGTAACCTAAAAAGACTATTAGATTTAATCACTCATATCGTAACCAAAACCGTTAAGATAACCTATGCCGGCATTTATCTTTACGATAGAGAGGCTAACGAGTATGTCCTGCAGGTCTGCCGGGACAAAGGCAGGACGCCTATTCCTAAACTCACCGCCGATAATCCCCTAATTCAGAGACTGATTAATAACCGCCAGCCATTGATTTATGAAGAAGTGAGGCTGGAAGCGCAAACCGTTAATCATACAACCGAGAAATCGCTGGAAGAGAATATGCGCCTTTTAACCGCTTCAGTGGTTATTCCCAGTTTCTTGGAAGATAGACTCTTGGGTTTTATTGTCTTAGGCGAGAAAGCTTCCGGTCAAATCTATACACCAGATGACTTAAATGTCTTCCAGGTCTTGGCTGCCCAGTCAGCTTTAGCTATTGAAAACGCCCGCTTCTTTGAAGAGACTAAACAGATGCAGGAGCAGATAGGCCAGGCAGAGAAGATGGCTACTATCGGAACTATGGCCGATGGGCTATCACATCAAATAAACAACCGCTTCTATGCGCTTTCCCTTATAGCCGCTGACACTATTGACACCATAAAGCTAACAGATACTTCCCAGTGTAGCCCTGAGGTAAAAGAGATGTTGGACCAGATTAATCATGCTTTGGAACGCATCAAGGAAAATGTCATACAGGGCGGGGAGGTGGTTAAAGGCGTCCTTAAATATACCAGGAAAGGCGAAGAAGGTTTAGAGCCATTGGCCTTGGACCAAATCCTGGACGCTACATTAGACATGCTCAAATATAAAATAAATCTTTCGGAAATAGACATCATCAGGGGCTACGCTAAAGACCTGCCCAAAATCAAAGGAAACCAGATTCAACTGCAAGAAGTCTTCTTTAATTTCTGCGACAATGCTTATGATGCCATTTGTGAGCGAAAGGTTACTCTTAAAGAAGAAGGCTATCGTGGCAAAATCAACTTTTCAGCTCAGCCTAAAGATACAATGTTGGAAATAACCATTGAAGATAATGGTATGGGCATAAAGGAAGACTTTAACAAAAAGGTCTTTACGCCATTCTTTACCACTAAGACCTCAAGCCATAAAGGCACAGGCCTTGGCCTTTATGTGATAAAAAAGATTATTACTGATAATCACAAAGGCAGAGTTTCCTTTAAGTCTGCCTATAAAGTTGGCACTAGGTTTATCGTAGAATTACCCTTGGCCTAAAAAAGACTCAAAATTCCACCGTGTAGCAGACTGCTTACCGATATTCTTTGACTTTTCAAATAAAGGATGTTATCATAACAAATTAACTATAATGGGAGGAATTTATGGCGATAACCAAAGAGACGGTTGAGTACGTGGCGCATCTGGCGCGTATTGAATTGAAACCTCAAGAGTTAGAGAAAATGTCCCGGCAGCTTAAAGACATATTGGATTTTATTGATATATTAAAGAGAGCAGAGGTAAAAGATATCGCCCCTACAAGTCACATCTTACCTATCAGTAATGTATTAAGAGAGGATACCCCTGTTGCATCCTTAGCCGCAGAAAAGGTTCTTATGAATACACCTTGCCAGAAAAGAAATTTCTTTGTTGTGCCTAAGGTGATTGAATAGTCGACTTGCCGAAAATGGAACTTTACAAATTAACCGCACACGAACTACTGGAGAAATTAGCCAAGAAAGATATCGCTTCAGAAGAAGCCTTGCTTGCTATCCATAAGAGGATAGAAGAAACAGAGCCTAAGGTTAAGGCTTATGTACGCCTGAATAAGCCTGGAGAACTAAAAGATAATAACGAACTAAACAAACCTAGCAGTTTTTTGAAAGGGATTCCCGTCTCTATAAAAGACAATATCTGTACCGAAGGCTATAATACTGAATGCTGCTCTAAGATTTTAGAGGGTTTTAAACCGCCATACGATGCAACCGTAATTAAAAAATTAAAAGAAGCGGGCGCAGTAATTCTGGATAAAAAAACCAATATGGATGAGTTCGCCTTTGGTTCTTCTACGGAAAATTCATTCTTTGGCCCTACGCATAATCCCTGGGATCTGGAGCGCGTGCCAGGCGGTTCATCAGGCGGTTCAGCAGCTGCGGTGGCTGCGGATGAAGCAGTTTGGGCTTTAGGTTCGGATACCGGAGGTTCAATACGCCAGCCTGCAGCCTTTTGCGGTGTGGTGGGCTTGAAGCCGACATATGGCAGAGTTTCACGTTATGGCCTGATTGCCTTTGCCTCCAGTTTAGACCAGATCGGGCCGCTGACCAAAGATGTGAGGGATTGCGCTATTCTTATGAATATAATTGCTGGAGGAGATTCTTATGATTCGACCTCTGTGGATATAACTCTTGCAGATTATACCAAGGCGTTAGTGAATGATATAAAAGGTATCAGGATGGGTATTCCTAAAGAATATTTCATTGAAGGCCTGGACCCTGAAGTTAAAAGCATAGTGGAAGAAGCGATAGGTAAACTAAAAAGTTTGGGTGCAGTGTCTCAAGAAGTCTCTCTGCCGCACACCGAATATGCCGTGCCGGTTTATTATATCATTGCTACTGCTGAGGCCAGTTCTAATTTAGCCAGATTCGACGGCGTCCAATATGGCCTAAGAATTAAAGAGGGAAATATTATTGACATGTATAAAAAGACCAGAGATGAGGGGTTCGGTCAGGAGGCAAAAAGAAGGATTATACTGGGGACATTCGCCTTATCCCACGGTTATTACGATGCCTATTATTTAAGGGCCCTGAAAGTGAGGACCTTAATCAAACAGGATTTTGATAGAGTCTTTAATGATTTTGATTGTATTGTTACGCCAACTTCACCCACGGCCGCATTTAAAATCGGCGAAAAAGTAGATGACCCTTTGAAGATGTATCTTTCTGATATCTATACCATCTCGGCAAATTTAGCAGGGATACCCGCTATCTCTATACCCTGCGGTTTTACAAAAAAGGGCCTGCCTGTGGGATT
>Ga0315285_10003089_pt1 | contig 17415 bp, 13 predicted proteins | sample YL17G09_36_MG_FD_203698 | JGI IMG/M metagenome (GOLD analysis project Ga0315285, IMG submission 203698) | Sediment microbial communities from Yellowstone Lake, YNP, Wyoming, USA - YL17G09_36 | ecosystem: Environmental > Aquatic > Freshwater > Lake > Sediment | place: USA: Wyoming | collected... | reverse complement strand
CCGGAGGTCTGTGGGAGTCTGACGGCTACAGGGTGGAAGCTGACTGCGGGTGTGTCATGTACGACGATGAGCTCGGCCGGTTCCGCTTCTGGACCATACTCCGGGATTCGAACAGGAAGAGGTGGGACGCCGATTCCGTCCACGTCTACTGGGAATCAGAGGACGGTGTCCGCTGGACGAAACCCGAGCTGGGGATCGTCGAGTTCGAAGGGAGCAAGGCCAACAACGTGATCCAGGCCGGCGCCGGTCTCATCTACGGAGGCCTCAGCGTGATCAAGACGCCTCCACGCCTGGCGTCCAAAGGCCGGTTCGCAATGGTCTATGGCCTGTCGCGGGAGCACTTCCTGCCCGGCCTGCATCACGGCATGGAGACCCGGATCGCCTGGAGCCCGGACGGCCTCCACTGGCAGGACCAGCCGGAGAACCCCATCATCGCCGGCCGCAACGACACGTTCGTGAACATGGTCTACGACCCCGAGCGCGACGTGTTCATGCAGTATCGCCGCGCGACCGTCAACTCGCACGAGGTCCGGCGCATGGCCTGCAGCGAAAGCCGCGACCTTGTCTCCTGGACGCAGCCCGAGGTGATCTTCGACGCGGACGAGCTGGACGCGCCGATGCTCTACGACTTCTCAGTCAACCGCTACGAGGGCATCTACATCGGCTTCCTGCACTCCCTCTACGGCACCAACGCCGGCTACAAGACCGGCGCGCGCATCTGGAAGGACGGGCGCATCGAGAAGGACCACCACGTGGACGTGCAGCTCGCCTGGAGCCGCGACGGCAAGCACTGGGAACGCCATCCCCAGCGGCCGATCTTCCTCGAGAACGGAATCCTCACCGCCGAAACGAAGTACGACTGGGGCATGGTGTTCGCCTGCCAGGGCATCATCGAGAAGGACGACAGGCTGCACCTCTACTACCGCGGCGACAGCAATCTCCACATGACGATGAAGCCGGGGCAGGTCGGCAATTTCTGCCTCGCCACGCTGCGCAAGGACGGGTTCGTTTCCCTTGGCACGCCCGAGAAGGCTATAGGCCCGGGCTACATGCTCACCAGGCCCCTGCTCTGCCCGGGGGGCAGGCTCCACGTCAACGCCCGAACCAGGAAGGACGGGCTGATCCGCGTCGCTGTGCGCGACGGAGACGGCGTGCGTGACGGCTGCTGGCTGGAGGGATGGAACTTCGAGGACGGCCAGCCCTTCAGCGGCGACTCAATTGACGCCCTGGTCCAGTGGAAGGGCAAGAAGAGCTTCAACGCGCTCAAGGGTCAGGCCGTCAGGCTGCACTTCTGGCTGCAGGACGCGGAGCTGTTCTCGTTCTGGTTCGAGTAGACCGGCCTGGGCGTCGTCGTCCTCGTTCTCGTCGCTTGCCCTCCGTAGCTTAAGCGAAGGAGGGTCGTCCTCCTCATCCTCGAAGCGCTTTTTCCCCTGCGCCGATTACGAGAACGAGAACCGTTCGCTGCGCTCACTGAGAACGAGGGTCCTCCTTTTCTCCGCAAACATCAACGAGGGAGCAGATCGCTGGAAAGAATGCTCCCGATGCGCTCGAGCTTCCCCCGGATGTCAATCAGGAGCTTATCCGCGGGCCAGTCCTTGAAGCGCCCCTCGTATCTGCCGCCCCCTGCGGGGGCTGGATTCCTCTTCTCCGCCAACCACGGGCTGACGCCCGTGGCCACATGCTGTCGCCCTTCGGGCTTAGGCGGAGATGCTGAGCGCACTCTCGCCGAATACCTCATCGCTCCTTGTGCATGCAATGGAACCACGATGGCGCCGTACGCCGCCCACGAAGTCTACCCGCGTCTGGCGGGCGCGCGAAGGAAAAAAGTTCTTCGTGTGCTTCGTGGTGTACTGTGGTATCAGGCCGGGACCGTCTCGTACTGCGGCTTCTGCATCATCACGTCCAGGTAGTCGTCGGCTGTGGCGACGGATCGCTGTCGGGTGCCGTCCGGACGCGGGCGGCTCAACCGGATCATCTCGTACGGGGGATCGACCCAGTACCGTTCCACCTGATCCACATTCTTCAGGCACCGTCGCGCCCCTTCCTGGATCATGCGGCGGGCCATGGTCGGCGCAGCATGGATGGCCGGAACGTTCAAGTCAATGGCCTCATCCAAAGTCATGCCTTTGCTGGAGCCGCGGCTCTGGCCTTCGATCACGGCAACGCCTACGATGGAGGGCACGAACTCTCGAGCCTGTTCGCAGGCGGCAGCGTCTCCGCTGATCATCACCGTGGGCACGTCGAAGTACGCGGCCATCAGCATGTACAGCTCAATCTCGCCCACCGAGCGGCCGTTGAGCGTCCAGTCGTCGCGGTCGAAGCTTCCCGAGTGGCACAGATGGCCGCCGTCCGTGTTCGCTCGCGCGTGCTGCCCGATCATGATGGCGGCGTCAAAGGAGCGGTCCAGGCCAATGGGCCACCATTTCCCCCTGCCGGTGAGCATGCGCGCTTTGGAGTGAAGCAGCGATACATTGAGCCCTCCAGGTCCGTGACCGTCATGAACCAGCACCTCGCTCGCACCGGCCTCCAACAGGCCGTCAACGGCCGCATTGACCTCGAGCGTGGCCAGCTCGCGAGCGTGCTCGTAGTACCGGCCGCCCTCGCGGCGCCCATACTTGTTATCAGGTCCCGGCAAGCAGTACTCAGGCAGTGTCACGACGCCGGCGACGCATTCCATGTCCGTCATGATATGTATCTTCAAAGTTCCCTCTCCTATTGTGCAAGGCAAGAGATTGTAGCCAGCGGAAGCCGGCGAATCCAATGGGTGAAAACCGAAACGGTGCTTTGCGGCCGAAGTTCGACAGCAGTCCGAAGCTCGCGTCTAACGGCAACGGAGTTTTGACAAACCGCTGCCTCAGGCGTAGACTCACGCCGCAGTCTTCTTGCCAGGAGTTTGCGTGCTCGGAGAGCGAGAGGAGAACAGATGGACCATAGTGATGCGTCGTTTGAGATGATCGTCACGCGCAGCAAAGTCAGCCTGAGCCCGTCTTGCGGGAGCATTATTACGCTGGGGGATGGGCGGCTGTTGTGGGTGTGGGGTCAGGGACACGCGGAGGGCCTCCCCGTGATGCACAATTTGTCCAGCGACGGGGGGCGGACCTGGACCGATCCCGCGCCTTTGAGGCTGAAGAACGGCGCGGAGTTCAGGGGCGTCATCTCCCCCTCCTTGATCAGGCTCTCGGACGGCCGCCTTGGCATGGCGCTGACGAGTTCTGTGGCGAAGGGCGACCACTACCTCGACAGGTTTTCGGCGCAGACGTTCCACGTCTCGCCCGACGAGGGCCAGACCTGGTCGGAGGGGGTGCCCGTCAATCAGCACATCCGCCACGCCCACGGCGAGTCGCTTGCCGTGGACTGCCTGATTAGACTTTCGGACGGCCGTCTTGTGCTGCCCTGCACGAAGGAGGTCGGCCCGACGCCGACGCCGGAGAACCCCAAGCTCTGTCGGCTGCTCGGCGAGGGGTTCACCAATCCGTTCGCCTACAATATGGGGCTCGCGTTCACCTACTACTCCGATGACGAGGGGCAGACCTGGGAGCGAAGCCGCAATGAAGCAGTCGTCGCCATCGACCGGGGACTGAGCGGTCTCTCCGGGATGGTGGAGCCGCAGGTGGCCGAGCTGGCTGACGGGCGCCTTCTGATGCTCGGACGCACCAGTGTCGGCCAGATCTTCCGCTCATACTCGCTGGACCGGGGCGAGTCCTGGCTGGAGGCTGAGCCCACCGGGCTCCCCAACCGTGGCCCCATCTGCATGGAGCGCATACCAGACTCGGACGACCTGCTGGCCATCTGCAATCAAGTCTCCCCATGGGAGGGTTTGATAGGCGTCTACCGGCATCGGCTCACCTGCGCTGTCAGCCAGGACGGCGGGCACAGCTGGGGACATCGAAAGAACCTGGAGTCGCTCGACGACGTCTCCTGCATCGAGACTCCGCCCGTGCAGCTCTACGTCGCCGGCCCGATCTGTCAGCCGCTCGACCGCGTGCGATACCACAGGGCGCCCGCCCCGCTCAGAATGGACCATCCGTACTGCGCGTTCCACGAGGGGGACGTCATCATCGTTTATGGGTGCGGCGCCCTCGGCCTCCGCGCGGTGGTCGAGAAGACCTACGGCATGAACTACGAAGAGTTGGGCGCACGCTTCGGTTTCGAGCCGCACCCAAGCAACCCCAACAAGCTTCTCGGCACGAACAAGCTGCGCATCGAGCCCATCCAGTGGCTCTACGAGTGAGGAGCCGGTCTCACTCGAGATACAGTGGATATACGGGCAGTTGAAGGGCGCGCCGCGGCTCACGCGGCGCTTTGTTAGAGGCTCTTTAGCACCTCAGCCACCGCGAGTACGTTTTCCCACTTCGCAGCCGGCGATATCTCCTCGTTGCCGAGGACAAAGCGCGGGTCATCGCGCATCGGCTCGATGGCATTCCGCAGCTCCCGCACCACTCGATCAAGCGGATCGCGCGCGAAGCTGGCAGCATCAAACCCACCGATGATTACCTTGTCCGCGCCGAGCGCATCGCGCACCGCTCGCGCCGTGCAATCGCCGGTCGGCGGGGGCGTAACCGCCTCGATGCCGTCAATGTCCAGATCCCGCATGTGCGGCAGTATGGCCTTGAGGTGACCACACATGTGCGGCACAAAGCGATGGCCGCGGCTGTGGATGAGTTCCGCGTAGTCCTGAAGATGCGGCTTGCAGATGCGTTCGAAGGTCTCAGGACTGCAAAGCATGCTTGAGGTGTCCTCGAAAGGACGGACAATGTCAATCACGGGCGCGTCGAGCAGCATGCGGCAGTATTCCAGGTTCTTCTGGTGCATGGCATCCGCAAGGTGAAGGAAGGCCTTGCGATGGTCGAAGAGCTGGTACATGGTTGCCTCGATGCCGACGTAATTCATGATGCAGTCCATGTAAGGCGTCGCAGGCACCGCCAGCGCAACTATGCCGTAGTCGAGCACGGGCTCAAGCGCGGCCTGGAACACCTGCGCGTCGGTCGTGAACCTCCTGCCCACGTAGTAATGCTCGAAGGCCTCGTAGTCCTGCGGTCCTTTGATGAGGAACTCGTGGCAGAAATGCGTGCACGCGTTCTCGTCCCACACCCGCCGGCTCTGGAGGACACCGTGCGGCGTGGTGATGCGTTCGACAATCGCACCGTCAGTCTTGACAACCTCCCTCTGCACGTCGGGCGCCATTTCCTCCCGGACGAACGGGCCGGACAGGAAAGACGCGGCGCCGATCTCCAGTGCGAGGCGCACCCACGGGCTCATGCCGCCCGCATCCAGGCCCAGCGCTGCGACCTGACGCTGCGCAAAGACACCGTTTATCTCCGGCAGCCACGGGATGCGATCCGTCTTCTCTCCCCGTAACGCCGCCAGCACATGCGCCCTGTGAGTCATCTGCTCAGCCCCAACGGATCCATTCGCACACGTGACGCGTTCCGATCGCTGCTGTCACACCGCCTGTGCATGAGCCAGATTGTACCGCACACTTCCCCACGTGCAACTCCTGGGTGTGATCCTTCCATAGGGTTCACTCTGCCGCCGTCGCCGTCCGGGAAGGCACGGGCTGCGAGGTGTTGGGAAGCCCCAGCACCAACCGATCCACGGGAATGCGCTCTTAGGCCACGAGCTTGATAGCCCATGATGCGATACCCCACAACAAACCTATGGCGCCGAGGCATAGGACTAGCAACGGGAAGCAACCCCTCTTCGACGTGGGCTCTGGTTGGCCAGCAATGGCCGGACGCTGGCCTTCTGCTTTAGCTCGCCGCGTCGAACCGTCAGCAGCGGTCAAGCCAAGCTGTTCGCGGAGCATCGCCGAGGCGCGCTTGTAGCCGATGGTTCGATTGCTTCCGCCTGTGTGTAAGGCACCGAGGGACGACGTCCATTCCCCGAACCAAATGAGATCCCGGCCTTCATAACGGCGGATTGACTTGACGACGGAATCATTCCGCACCAGCTCGACGGCGATCTGTCGAATTGTAGGGTGGTCTGGACCGTCGATCTCAGCGTCATCACGTCCGTGAACAAGTTCGCGGTACACGCGATACGTAAACCAGGATACCAGATCGAGCTCTCGGCCAGGTTTTCGAACAGTGGCTTGAATTCTAGCGAACAGCTCGCGCTTACCAGTGAACCTGGTGAATTCAACACCGTATCTCGCCGCGAATGACCGATGCCGCTCAGTAGCGGTCTTGTCTCGGTGGAGATGGCTTGAAATCAACTCGCTAACTTCTTCTATCGTGGCGTCTTGTGGTACGGCTATGCCGAGGCTATTGGCATAGGAAAGCTGAGGCTCGGTTGGCGGTACTCCAGGCAAACGGCTGACTCGTTCCACCACCATCCCTTCCGCCTCAGCTGCACTTCGCGCCTGTGACTCGTCCGGCACGGCATAGACACGCGTTCGTTTGCGTCCGGTTTGCTGGTGTCTTCCCTGGACTTCGAATCTCGCCATATCCGTTTCTAAGATCTGCTCACATTGGCGCCGTCCAACAACGACGAAGCTGCGCCACCCATAGTTGGGCCATTCAGGGACGTCGCCAATTCTGACAATAGGGTCTGGTACCTCAAGCTGCGATGTGCGAACCTGCTCTCAATCCCGCCCCCTGCATGCGCGTCTGGGCCATGCATCGACGGGAGGCGTATCAGATCAAACAAAGCATCTACTCCGCAAACATGAATACTAACATGGCATCCTTAATGTTGCCTTCGTTCTGGACCTGCACAGTGCCCCTTCCGATCCGTTTCTTCATTACGCGCCAGCGCCATACCTCTTGGCCCTTTGTAGTCGTCGTAGAGAACTCGCCCTCGACGTCTTTCCATCCCGCCCGACGCAGGATATCAAACTGCTTGCCGGTTACCTTTACCTGCCCTATGTACTCCCACATGGCCGCCATGTACAGCCAGCCATCCCTCTGAAAGGACACCTTGCCAGGCTCCAACCACGTCCAGGAGTCCTCGCGAGACCTGAGCAGCAGCAGGGCCCCGTCCAACTCCTGAGGGAACGCAATTATCTTGTGGGGTCTATTCGACAGGAACTGTTCGCCCTCACGCACCGTCGCGAGGCGGAGCCCATCGACAAAGACGAATGGCTGCGTGTCCACCCTCAAAGGCTCCGCAGGTCCTGGAACTTCGTCGAGGCCAAATATCAGGACGCGCCCGTCTGCGCCAGTGATTATGTTGCCGTCAGGGCCAACCATTGGTCGGCGAGCTCCGACGATGGGGGACGCTTCGGTGCTCGGCAGGCTTTGCAGCTCCTGTTCGGTCAGTTTTCGCGTTAGGAATGGCCCTCGCGCCAGGACATCAGCCTCCTCCTTAGTGATGCCCGCCACCATGTTCCTGACACCCTCATTGAGGTTCCCGGCTATCCTGCCATGACTGACCATTAGCCAGCCTGCCCATTTGAATTTCTTCTCCTTCTGTGGCGCCGGGATGCCCGGTAAGTGCCCTGTGTGCGGCAGACCAAACGCATGCCCCAACTCGTGGATCATTGCTCCGTAAGCATCGGAGCTGATGCGACCGAGCGTTCGCCCTGCGTGCTGAGGGAAAGCGCCCTGTTTCAGCGGCTGCCGAAGTAGTTCGGCCTGACCGTGGCCCTGCTCAGTTGCGTCGGATAGCTCTTTCATCACTTTGCCTGCATACGGATCATCGCAGCCAAACCATTCGGGCAGGCCAACGCGCAAGTGGACTGTGCTGAGAAAGACCCGCCCGCCACCTCCTCTGGTTGCCCCCCAGAAAAGCGTGCCGTCAGCTTTCATCTCCAGGTTCTCCCGGAAGATGATGATCACCGAGTGTTTCCAGCTCTCGCGCTCCCGCTCAGGCAGGTCCTGGAGCACTTTCGCCAAACCTGTCCGCGAAGTGCGCATAGTGTCCTTTAGCGACTTCATCATCTCCTGCATTGTCGCTTCCACCCGTACCATCTTGAATTCCGCTTGCCCGTCTGCCGTCTTGCTGTATTGGAAGGTGCGCCAGCCGTGGCCGTGAGCATTCATCTGGCATGCAAAATACCATTGAGCGTCCTGCAGCCAGCGAGTGAGGCCTTCCTGGAAGAGCGGCCACGGCTTGCGATCGCTTGGGATTACGTAGACCACCCGGACGGTTGGACTGGGAGGCGCTGAGCGAGATCCCCCAGCTATGAGCATCACTGACACCAGAGCAACGACGCACGTGTGCATCGGATTTCCTCCCCATTCTATCCATGTGCAACACAGACCGTACCACGCACCTACGAAGCCTAGTTTCCGACCCGCTAACACCCAACCGACCTGCGGCGGATGGCCCCAATTCTACCAATACTGTGCGCCAATTCAAGCCGCCACAAGTGTACGGGGACGCATCCTCCACAGTTGAATCGTACTCGTCCTCGAATGACGCACCGAGGATGACGAGAACGATTGGGGAGTTGACAACGCTGCGCGCGTACGTTATCACACTCGCCGAAAGGCGCCCAGCCGCGCAGCGGAGGCAACGCTATGGCAGAGACGGTGAGATTCGGTGTTTCGTTGGACATGGACCTGCTGGACGGGTTTGACAAGCTCATCAGGAAGATGGGCTACGAGAACCGCTCCGAGGCCATCCGGGACCTGATACGCGAGAAGCTCATCCAGGAGGAATGGCAGGCGCCGGCCGGCGAGACGTTCGGCATCGCCTTTCTCGTCTACGACCACGAGGCCCTGTCCCTGGACAGGCGACTGACCGACACGCAGCACGACCACATCGCCCACATCGTCTCCACCCTTCACGTGCACATTGACGAGAGCAACTGCGTCGAGGTCGTCATGCTCAAGGGACCCGGCAAGACGATACGGGCCATCGGCGAGAAGCTGGTCAGCATGCGCGGGATCAAGTACGGCAAGCTGACCATGGGGACGACGGGCCAGCAGGTCCGCTGAGCGCGAGCTGCACCGTAATTGCAGATCTTCGGAAGAACAACCCAACACCACGCTATGGTCAAGACACCCTCACCCTCCCCTCTCCCACCGGGAGAGGGAAAGGGAGAGGGAACTGGCATTCCTTTCTCGGAAGATCAACGGGGGATTGAGATGGACTTCCTGAGCGAGCTGGATCGGCATAAACTCATCGTCGGCGACGGCGCCATGGGCAGCCGCCTGATGGCCTGCGGCCTTCCGGCGGGCACGCCCGGGGAGCTGTGGAACCTGGACAGGCCCGACGTGGTCGAGGCGATACAGCGAGAGTACGTCGAAGCCGGCGCCCAGTTCCTGCTGACGAACACGTTCGGGGGCAACGCGCTGACGCTCGCGCTCCACGGCCTTGAGGGCCGCCTCGAGGAGATCAATCAGGCTGCCGTGCGCATAGCGCGAAGCGCCGCCGGCGGCAAGGCGGCGGTTCTCGGCGACATCGGTCCCACGGGCCAACTTCTTGAGCCCATCGGAACCTTATCACGAGAGGAAGCAAGGGAAGCGTTCGCCGCGCAGGCACGCGCGCTGGCCTCCGCGGGGGTGGATGCAATGATTGCGGAGACGTTCGACTCGTCCGAGGAGCTTGGGATAGCCCTGGGCGCCGCCCTGGACGTGTGCGAGCTGCCGCTGGTCGCCAGCATGAAGTTCCAGCACGAGAAGACCGGCCGCTACCGCACGATGACGGGAGAGGGGCCTGAGCAGCTCGTCGCCGCAGCACGGGGGCTGGGGTGCGCGGTCATTGGGACGAACTGCGGACAGGGCATTGCGACGATGGTTGGGCTGGTGGCGGAGATAGCGAAGCTCACCGACCTGCCGATCATCGCCCAACCGAACGCGGGTCTGCCCCAGCTTGTGAAAGGTCAAACCGTATATCGGGAAACCCCCTCGGTCTTTGCGGCCTCGATCCCCGAGCTCTACAGGGCGGGCGCGCGGATCATAGGGGGATGCTGCGGCACGACCGCCGGACACGTCGCGGCCATACGCGCCTTCGCCGACCAGGTCGCCTGAGCGCCTCTAAGGAGCCTTTGCGAAACTGGGGATGTCATTCTGAGCGAAGCGAAGAATCTCGCTCGTGCAGCGATCCAGACCCTTCGCTCGCCATCACGCCGTACGGCGGAGGCGAGCTCAGGGTGACAACTCTATGCTCGTCCCCCAGCCGGTTTCGCCACAGCGCCTGAGGAGGAGCGCGCGGCGTCAGGCCGGCACAACGCTGGAGCGCATGGCGGTAGGCGTCCCGGTCTCACCGGGGGAAGCGGGCTCGCCTTCGAGCTCCTGGACCTTCCGGATAAGCTCTTCGTCATTGGCCGCACGGGCGGCCTCCATCAGAAGGCTCGCAAGGTGCCGTGCCACGCTTTCCGCATTGTTCTCCGAGAGCTTGCGGACCGCCTCGCAACCCATGTCCACCGCCGCAGGCAGCGCGCCCTCGCCGCCGTCCTTGAGCCAACCTTGCACGACGTCCACGATCTGGCCCGCATCGCCGGCCGCCAGCCAGCACTCGATGAGCTGGCGGCGCGTCTCTCGATCGCCGCCGGTGAGCTTGTCCAGTTCCGCGTACGCAGCGGCCGCGCCCCGGAAATCATTCTGGGCCTTGAGGATCTCCGCGCGTTTCTGCCGGGCAGCGATCAGTTGCGTCTCCAGATTCGCCTGTCCGCTGAAGTCCGTCACGATCTTGCTCAGCACCTCCTCAGCGGCGTCGTAATGGCTGTGCCCGGCCAGGGCGTCCGCGATGACCATCATCAGCTCGAAGTCGTCCCGCGCCAACGACTTGAGTGCCTCGACTGTCCTTATGACCACCCGCTCATTCTCGTCCCCCAGGCTCTCTCTCAGCGCAGGGACGGCGGCAGGCTGGCCCAGCTCGCCGAGGGTGCTGGCAGTGATCTCACGCACGCGCGGACTCTCGTCGCTCCCAAGAAGCTCGCACAACCGAGGGACCGCGGCGGTGGCGTGGAGCTTGCGCAGGCTTTCCACCGCGAACCACCGCACATTCTCCTCCTTGTCCTGCATCACGCCGGTGAGCGCACTGATCGCCTGCGCAGATCCCACCTTCCCGAGCGCATTCGCCGCAGCCTCCCTCACCCGGGGCTCGCCGCTGGCCAGCGCAGCTTCGAGGGGCTTAAGTGCCGCCTCCCCCATGCCTTCGTTCGCCGCCTCTATGACCGCCAAGAGCATGTTGGTGTCCTGGTCGCTCATCGCCTCCAGCAGCAACTGATTGCGGAACTCCCCCTTGAGCATCACCACCAGCTTCGCGGCGTTCTCCCTGACCTCTGCATCACCGTCCTTGAGCGCAGTGTGCAGGACCCCATAGGTCTCTCGATCGTCGAGCGAGACCGCTTGCAGCGCCTCCGGCTCCAATGAGGCCAGCCGGAACGCAGCATAGCCGCGCACCCGACGATGGCTGCTGCCAAGGTCGGCCAGGAGCTGTTGCGGCGATCTGGTGACCGGCGACTCGAGAAGCTCGCAGAGTTGGTCGAACTCCTCTTTCAGTTCATCGTTCTGAACGGTGTTGATCTGCAGCTCAAGCGTCAGGGCCTGGAGCCGCTCCTCCAGGATATTCTCCCGGCTCTTATGCTGATTGGCTTCCCACCAATCCTGCCACGGAGCCGATTCAGGCGGAAAACCGCGCCCGGAAATGTTCTTCAGGGCCTGCCACGCAGCCTCCCTGAGTTCCGGCTCGCTGCTTGCCAGGCCTTTCAGGAGCACCGGCGTAGCGCGCACAAACAGGCCCTCGCCCAGCGTGGCGAAGAGCAGCGCCTTCTCTGTGGCCATCGTGGAGCTGTCAGTGGCCAGGTCCATGACGGCCTCGACCTCCTGGGGCCCGGTGAACCGGCTCAGGGCGGAAGCAGCGGCTTGTTTGACGCTCTGGTCGGGATCCTTCACGGCCCCCAGTATCACGTCGAAGCACGCCGGATCCTCGCAGAAGGAAGCCGCTTCGATCATGCTGACCCGCACAGCCGGGTCACGCGCGTTCTTCATACACTCCAGAACGGCCTCCAGCGCCCGGGGGTGGTCCATCGCGAGCAGCGCCACCGCCGCATTCCGCCGCACCGTCGGATCAGCCGACGTGAGCTCGCGCTCGCACTTGGCGTAGCGCATCAGTTCCCCGCTGTCCATCTCCATGACTTGCTGCCCGGGCTCGAAGCGCCGGTCAGCGCCGGCGCGACACCCGCAGACCAGCACGGGCAGAAGCACTCCGAGGAGGCACAAGCCGCGCCGAACGCCGATGCTCTGACCTGTCATCTATCCGTCTCCCGTTCGATCTGAAACACATGCCATTCGGGGGTAGCGCAGAGCGCACCGGGGAAACCGGCAACCATGCTGGCGGCGGGAAGAGGTCCGTACAGTCCCATTCAGGCCCCCACCACACCCCGCGCAAAGAGAAAAGCAGGCGGCACGCAACGCGCCGCCCTGTATCTCGGCCGCTCAAGGTCAGGTGCTCGCGGAGGCGGCTTCCGGCTGTTGGACCGCCTCTTGTTCCTGACCGGCAAACGTGAACTTCAGGTGGTCGCCTTCGGCATCTACGACTACCGTGCCGCTGCGGAAACGCCTTCTGAGGATCTGCTCACTGAGGGGATCTTCGAGCTGGGTCTCGAGGGCGCGCCTGAGCGGGCGGGCGCCGAAATCGGGGTTGTAACCCTTGTCAATGAGCAGTTCAATTGCGGATTCGTTGACGACGAGTCCAAGCGATTTCGAGTCCAACCGCGTCCTCACCTTGGCCAGTTCCAGCTCGACGATCCCCCGCAGGTCCTCGCGCGTGAGCATGCGGAACACGATGGTGTCGTCCACCCGGTTCAGGAACTCCGGCCTGAAGTGGCGTTCCACTTCCTGCATCAACTGATCCTTGATCGTCTGGTAGGTGACCTCCGCGTCCCGCTTTCGGAAGCCCACCCCGGCGCTGTTGCGGATGACGTCGGAACCGATGTTGGAGGTCATGATCAGAACGACGTTGCGGAAGTCCACCCTGCGGCCGAAGCTGTCAGTCAGATGCCCGTCCTCCATGATCTGCAGGAGCATATTGAAGACTTCGGAGTGTGCCTTCTCGATCTCGTCAAGCAGCACGACCGCATACGGACGGCGGCGAATGCGCTCGGTCAACTGTCCGCCTTCCTCGTAGCCCACGTAGCCGGGCGGCGCGCCGATCAGGCGCGAGACGCTGTACTTCTCCATGTACTCGGACATGTCTATCTGGACCAGCGCGTCCTCATCGCCGAACAGGAACTTGGCGAGCGCGCGAGCAAGCAGCGTCTTGCCCACGCCGGTGGGACCCGCGAAGATGACGGAGGCTACCGGCCTCTTCGGATCCTTCATGCCGGCGCGCGAGCGCCGGATGGCGCGGCTCAGCGCCTGGATGGCCTCGTCCTGGCTCACCACCATCTGGTGCAGCTCGTCTTCCATGTGAAGGAGCCGCCGGGCCTCCTCCTCCTCCAGCCTGGCCAGCGGAACGCCTGTCATTCTGGAGACGATCTCGGCCACCACGTCCGCATCCACCACGCCGTGAGTTGCCTCCGCGAGCCGCTCCTGTTCGATCCGTGACTTCTCCGAGCGAAGCCGATCCCTCTCGTTGCGCAGGCCGACGGCGCGCTCGAACTCCTGCGCCTCGACCGCCTCTTCCAGCTCCTGGCCCAGACGGTTGATGTCCTCGTCCATCCCCTTGACCTCCGGCGGTATGCTCATACCACGCAGCCGCACCAGAGCCCCCCCCTCGTCAATCACGTCAATGGCCTTGTCGGGCAGGGACCTGCCCGTAATATAGCGGCTCGAAAGCTCCGTGGCAGCCTCGATGGCGTCGTCGGTTATATGAACCATATGGTGGGCTTCGTAGCGGTCACGAAGGCCCTTGAGGATCTCCAGGGTCTCGCTCTTCGACGGCGCGTCAACCATGATGGACTGGAACCTGCGCTCCAGGGCGCCGTCCTTCTCCACGTACTTGCGGTACTCGTCGGGCGTGGTGGCGCCGATGCACTGCACCTCGCCGCGCGCCAGCGCCGGTTTGAGGACGTTGGAGGCGTCAATCGCCCCCTCCGCCCCGCCGGCCCCGACCAGCGTGTGCAGCTCGTCAATGAACAGTATGACGTTCTTTGCGCGCTTGACCTCCTGCATCACGGCCTTGATCCGCTCCTCGAACTGGCCGCGGTACTTGGTGCCGGCCACCATCAGCGCAAGGTCGATGGTAACGATCCTGCGGTCCTTCAGGATGCTTGGCACGTTGCATGAGACGATCTTCTGCGACAGGCCCTCGACGATGGCGGTCTTGCCCACGCCTGCTTCGCCGAGCAGGACGGGGTTGTTCTTCTTGCGCCGGCACAGGACCTGGATGACGCGCTCGATCTCCTTGTCGCGGCCGATGACGGGGTCGAGTTCGTTCTTGCGGGCCAGTTCGGTCATGTCCTGACCGAACGAATCGAGTGCAGGCGTCTTGCTCTTGGAGGCAGGCTTACGCTCCTCGGTCTCCTCTTCTTCCTCGCTAGCGAGGTCGCCGAGAAGCTCCGCCAGCTCTTCCTGCACGTCCTCCGCCTCAACGCCCATCTCAGAGAGCACTTCACCGGCAATCCCTTCTCCAACGCGGAGAAGGCCCAGCAGGATGTGCTCGGTCCCGACGTAGCCCACCCTCTTGCCTTCTTCGACCGCAAGCTCGAGTGTTTTCTTCGCCTCGGGCGCGAAGGGAAACTGCTTGCCGGTGGACCTTACCTCGGAGGAATGCTTGACCCTCTTCTCCACCGCCAGGCGCACCCTCTTGGGGTCAACGTCGAGCTTCTGCAGCGCGGTGTAAGCCATCCCCGTGCCTTCCCTGAGCACACCCAGCAGCAGGTGCTCAGTGCGTATGTACTCGTGGCCCAGCCGTTGGGCCTCCTGCCTGGCATAGGCGATGACTTTTTTGGCCTTTTCCGTGAATCTATCAAACATCCTGACTCCTCCGCCAGGTCAATTCAATCCTAGCTTTTTTCTGACACAGTCGGCTCGAACTTCGTCCCGCTTAAGCACCTCAACCTTCCCACCTAGTATTGTTTGCAGATGCGCAGGCAAAGTCAAGAGAAGCAGCTCGTTCAGCGTCTCCAGGCTCACGTCTGTCACCAGCTTCATCTCCACACCCAGTCGCACCTGCGACAACAGGTGCAGGGCTTCTTCGGATGAGATGGTTGTGGCAGAAGCGAGCATGCTGAGCGCGCGGTCTATCCTTTCCTTCAGCTTGGCCCGGTTGTGCACAAAGAACTCCTCGCGGGCGCCTCTTTCGAGGGACATTATCTCCCCGGACGCGGCTGTAAGCTGCTCGATAATCTCCTCTTCGGTCACCCCGATGGTCACCTGGTTGGAGACCTGATAGAGGTCAGCGGAGGCATGCGTGCCTTCTCCGTAAAGCCCACGCAGCGCGAGGTGAAGGCGCTGCGCCAGATCGACGACCTTGTCCATCTCCCTGGCCATGACAAGGGCCGGCAGGTGGACCATCACGCTCGCACGCATCCCTGTCCCCACGTTCGTGGGGCAGGCGGTCAGGTAGCCGTAATCCGGCGAGAAGGCGTAGGGGATGACGCCGGCCAGCACGTCGTCGACCTCGTTAAGCTCGCGCCACGCCCTCTCCAACTGAAAGCCGCCGTACACAACCTGAACGCGCAGGTGGTCCTCTTCGTTGACCAACAGACAGAGGCGCTCCTGCGGGCAGAACGCCAGCCCTCGCCTCCAATCGGCCTCCGCGTGATCCCTGCCCATAAGGTGCCGCTCGACAAGGAGTTGGCGAAAAAGCGGCTCCAGCTCATCCAAACGGTAATACACCAGGCCGGGACGCAGCTTGCAGGAGAGGATCTTGCTGCTCAGCATGGTCTCGATGCGGGCGATTTCCTGTTCGTCGGCCTTCGGCAGGAAACGGCAGCCTTCGACGTTTCTGGCCAGCCGCACGCGGCTGCTGATGACGACGTCGTTCTCCGGCCCGCCGCGCAGCCATTCGCCCACGCTATTGTTCATCACTTCCTGCATTGTCCTGCTCCAACCCCCTGATCAGATCGCGCAACTGGGCCGCCCTCTCGTAGTCTTCCGCGCCCACGACCTGCTCCAACTCCCGCCGCAGCGCCTGAAGCCTGAGCTCCCGCGTTTGTTTCTGTGCGAGCCCTACCGGGATCTTATTCTGTGCGAGCCCTACCGGGATCTTACCCACGTGCCGGTTGGCGCCGTGAATGCGCTCCAGGAGATCGTCCAGAGCTTCCCCGAACGCTTCGTAGTCCTTCGGGCAGCCAAGACGCAGCGCCCGCCGGAACTCCAGGTAGGTGATCCCACACTCGGGACACGCCTTTGCGCCCATCTTCTGCAAATCCGGGGCAATGGCATTGATAATCTGTGCGAAAATCTTGGATTGCGGCAGCGGCAGCAGCCCCTCCTTCTTGCTGTAGCACTCCTCACAGAGGCCTATCTTCACCGGTTTGCCGTCAATGAACTCCGTGAGGTGGACTGTCGCGGGTTCCTTGCCGCACTCTTGGCACGCCTTGCGCTCTTCGTCGCTCATGCTAGCCTCTTTGACCGGAGCCGGCTTCACCAGACTTGTCGTCACCGTCCCTGCGCAACTCGGCGCGGGTGGCCGAGCGCGACGCCGGTACTGTCCCGAAAACCACGTCACTCGTCCAAGTCCGCTCACGGAGGACTATCTTCACCGGTCTGCCGTGAAGGATCACCGTGAGGTGGTCTGTCTCTGGTTCCTTCTTGATCAACTCCTTGATCAACTCCGGAATGGTACGGATGATCTCCGGGGGAATCCCGGATTGCGGCAGCGGCGGCACCCCCTCCTTCTTGCCGTAGCACTCCTCGCCGAGGTCTATCTTCACCGGTCTGCCGTCAATAAACTCCGTGAGATGGACTGTCGCGGGTTCCTTGCCGCACTCCTGGCACGCCTTGCGCTCTTCCTCGCTCATGCTATTGCCTCTTCCCGCGCGCCTCGACGCCCGATGAAGCATCCGGCAGATAGGTGGCAGAGCACCTGTCGGACTCCCAGCAGGTTACCCCCTGGACGCGCACGCCCGCAGGCAGCCTGCCGCCCACCGCCTCGGCGACATGCCTGGCAATCTGTTCGGCGGTGGGGTTCACGGTGTCAAAAGGCTCCACGTCGTTCAGACACCTGTGGTCAAACCTCCCGACCACGTCCCTGGCGATCCGCCTGACCTCGCTGAAGTCCACTGCCATGCCGAGGGAATCCAGCTCACTGCAACACAGGGCCAGGCCCACGCGGTAGTTGTGTCCATGCAGACGCTCGCACTTGCCGTCGTAACCGCGCAGCCTGTGCGCCGCAGAGAACTCCGTCTCGACCCTCACCTCGTACACGGGGGCTTCCTGTAGAGATGAAAGAGAATCGTCTATGGCCTTTCTCGCAGCCGTTAGCGCGCCAGAATGGCCCGGCCCCCTCCATAGCCTTACCGCACCGATGCTTGCGCACCTCCATTATAGATGCTCTGTGCAAGACAGGTCAAGTCGGCACCTGCACCGCGAAGGGAGGGCAGAGGAGCCGCTTTCAGGTATAAAACCACTCGAT
>Ga0315285_10003088_pt1 | contig 17418 bp, 17 predicted proteins | sample YL17G09_36_MG_FD_203698 | JGI IMG/M metagenome (GOLD analysis project Ga0315285, IMG submission 203698) | Sediment microbial communities from Yellowstone Lake, YNP, Wyoming, USA - YL17G09_36 | ecosystem: Environmental > Aquatic > Freshwater > Lake > Sediment | place: USA: Wyoming | collected... | reverse complement strand
CACCGGAATGTGAGGGGCTTACCTGCTCAGGGTCAGGCCACCAGTTCCATTCGATCCTTCCACCGGTCTCAAACCATTTTTCTGTAGATGAGCGCGACTTTGCTGAACGGATCGGACGACTTACTGATGACGAATTGAACTACATCACCGGGCTGATACTGAGCGGCGAAGAGAGCCTTGGGTGCCTGCCCGAAGAGGACCTTGATTCCCTGCTCACGCTGATTACGGAACGCTTCTCCAGAGAAGAGGCAAAAAAGGTTATCGAGGCATTTGCCTCGTCCGGGGTTTGTGAGCGCTCATAGGAGGCATCCCTCGCCATGATCGACACATCGAAATTCCTCAAAGATCTCACCGACCGCCGTGTATCGGTCCGTGCAAACGCTGCAAAGGTACTCGGAACATCAGGATCATCCGACGCACTGCTGCCACTCATCTCAGCGCTGAAAGATGACAAGGTGATCGTCCGCATTGAAGCTGCGCTTGCCTTGGGAAAGCTCGGGAATGCAGGTGCGGTACCGGGGTTGGTTGCCATGCTTGGGGACACAGAAAAGGATGCCCGCCTCGCTGCGATGGTCGCACTCGGGAAGATCAGGGACCGGTCTGCGGTCTCCCCGCTTATCGCATGCCTGCAGGACAGGGATATGCAGATCCGGGTCGGCGCAATCGAAACACTGGCTTGCCTCGGAGATCCGCGTGCCCTCGAGCCGGTCCGGACCCTTTTGCAGGACCGGTTCTCCGACGTCCGCGAAGCCGCCCAGAATGCGACGAGAAAACTTGGGAAGAGACAGTGAGGTGCACGCATTTCAATTGTGATATCTGCAGGTAACCTGACAAAATCCTACGGCACATTTACGGCAGTAGATGGCGTGAGCTTCTCTGTCAGAAAAGGGGAAATCTTCGGTTTTTTAGGCCCGAACGGGGCAGGCAAAACCACTACGATGAGGATGATCCAGTGCGTCTCGCCCCGTTCAGGAGGCACCCTCACGGTCTTTGACCTGGACCCCAATAAACATCCCGCCGAGATCAAACGGCGGATCGGGGTCGTCCCGCAGGAAACCAACCTTGACCCTGACTTCACCTGCGAAGGCAACCTGCTCACGTATGCACGCTACTTCGATATTCCCGCACCGCTCGCCCGCCGGCGGACAGACGAGCTCCTTGCGTTTGTCCAGCTTCTGGAGAAGCGGAACGTTACCATCGAAAAATTATCCGGGGGGATGAAGCGGCGGCTGATCCTTGCCCGTGCACTCGTGAACAGCCCGGAGTTGTTAATCCTTGACGAGCCTACGATCGGTCTCGACCCTCAGGCACGGCACCTCGTCTGGGAACGCTTAAAAATGCTGCAGACGCAGGGAAGCACGATCGTCCTTACCACGCATTACCTCGATGAAGCTGCCCGCCTTTGCGACCGGCTGGTGATCATGGATAACGGCAGAATTCTCGAGGAGGGGGCGCCTCTCGACCTTGTGCGCCGGCATGCAGGTGAGGAGATCGTGGAGGTCGACAAAACCGACACCGTCATCACCTGCCTGAAAGGGTTGGACGTCCCGTTCGAGGTAGCAGGAGACATGGTGCTGGTATCCACTGACCGTGCTCATGATCTTGCACGCATCCTGCTCGAGCGGTGCCGGCCGACAAAGATGCTCACCCGCCCCGCTACGCTCGAGGACGTGTTCTTAAAACTGACAGGACGGAGGTTGCGGGATTGAACCTGTCAGTGCTTCTTGCTATTCCCCATGTTTCCCCGCGGGCATGGCATGTCTGGCGCAGGAACCTGATGGTCTTTGTAAAGACATGGAAGGTGAACTTCTTCCCGCCATTTGTGGAGGCATTCCTGTACCTCCTCGCGATCGGGGTCGGCATCGGGACCTACGTGAAGGAGATCGATGGTGTCCCGTATGTCAACTATATTGCTCCGGCGATCCTGGCCATTGCAGTAATGAACTCAGCATTCTTCGAGTGCACGTACGGCTCCTATGTCCGGATGTATTACCAGAAGGCATTCGATGCGATGATAGCAACCCCGCTCTCGATTGAGGATGTGATCGCCGGCGAACTGCTCTGGGGCGCCACAAAAAGCGTCATGTACGTCCTCATCATGCTCTGCGTCCTTTCCCTGTTTAAGGTGCTGGTGCTCCCCATGTCACTGCTCGTCATCCCGGTTGCACTTCTCGGCGGGCTCATGTTTGCAGCGCTTGCGATGTGCTTCACTTCGGTGACCCCGAGCATCGATGCGCTCAACTACCCCTCATTTTTATTCATCACCCCGATGTCGCTCTTTTCCGGCACCTTTTTCCCCCTCGCGCTGCTCCCGCCGATCTTCGGTTATGTCGCTCTCGCGCTCTTCCCGCTCACCCATGTCGTTGCGATCTTCCGGATGTTCACGCTCGGTGCCCCTTCATGGACAATCGTGCTCCACCTCACCTGGATCGCTTCGGTGACAGCCATTCTCTGGGTGCTCGCAATCAACCTCATGCGCCGCCGGCTGATTGTCTAAAAAAACCTGCAAATAACCCATCGTTTTTTACGTACACTCATTCATGCAATCCTGAGCACGTACAGGATCTCGTCTTCCACCCGCTCCTGGTGTGCGATTGCAACAAAAAATCCTTTTAAGAGAAAGATGCCGGAGACTTCCTGCAGGCCGGTCAATGAGGAGATCAGCAACAGTACCCGTCCCGAAGGTGCCAGAACCCTCCGTACATCAGCAGCAAACCGTCTGATCACACTTCTCCCGTCCGGACCGCCGTCCAGCGCGTACTCGAGCCAGTCCTCCAGCCGTTCCTCCGGTTGCGTGGGAAGATACGGCGGATTGAAGATCACGAGATCGAACGGCCCCCGGAGACCGGCGCAGAGGTTGGTTCGGACCACATCGACCCCCTGTGCAAGCGCATGAGCTGCAGCATGGGGATTGATGTCGGTGGCAATACACAATGATGCATCCGGCCAGAGTGCGATCGCGACACACCCGTTCCCGGTCCCGACTTCGAGCACGCGGTCTCCGGGACGGACCTCTTCCCGGGCCGTGTTCAGCAGGAGGTACGTATCTTCGGCGGGCGAATAGACCTGTGCAGGATCGAAGGGCATGGATCTGTAGAGGGAGCGTGGTATTCCTTATCGGCAAAAAGAACTTCGGAAAATCGATTGCTGCCACTGGTTCATACGTCGCAGTGAATAGGATAAATCCGGTACATCAATACCATAAAAAGGGTTTAAGATTTCACCGCTGTCGTTTGACAAAGACAATCCCGCCCAGCACAACACCAACAAGGATGACAGCCCCAACGATCATATACATGATATACGGGGGTCCTGCGGGTGAAGCATTCGCGGAGGCTGACCCGGAGCCCGGATTGGATCCTGCTCCCGCTCCGCCGGGTGATTGACCGGACGCATCGTTTGTCAAAACCGTCGTCGGTATCATCGTGATTATTGGATTTGCTTTCGGTGTCATCTGAGTCAGATTCTGGAATGTTTCATTAGCCGGAGGGATAGTTTCAGTCACAAGAGGCGACGAGGGTTTTTCGGATGGGGGGAGAATGACCGTGATCTTTGCCGATGAAATCGTCCGGGCCCCCTGATTATCGGTTACGGTCAATAAAATGGTCTTGGTTCCTGGCGTCGAATATGCGTAGGTGACCAACGGCCCGGATTTTTCAATATTATCATCTGCGAAGAACCATAAAAACGTGAGCGCTCCGCCTTCAGGATCTTTCGATCCACTCGCATCTAATGTGATCTGTTCGCCGATAATTGCGGTGCCTGAGCTTTTGGTAAGTCTCACTTGAGGGGGCATATTTTCTGCCGCCTGAGCGCATACGCTGCAGAGGACAAGAAGACTGAGAGCCACCCAGATGTACCGTGACTGTAGTGCCATATATGATCAAGAGCTGCACTTGCTCTTTATATTTTTTACAAACTTTTTGGCTTTGAGTTTTTGGCAGGGTTGCAGGACTTTTTGAAAAAATGAGCACAGTATCATGGTGTTCTCCCATGTGCCGTGGAAAAATTGTCCCGGGCGGATGTTCCTTTGGTCCCTGCTCTGGCGGAGTTCCCCCATTCATCAGGAACCCTGTATAAGTTCATTACGGATATTGAACAACAGGTTACTATTTGACCGATACTATCCCATTCTCATTACCGGAAATCACTGCACAGGTACATAATTGGGATGGAACGAGATGCAGTACTGGATCGGAAATGCCCATGGAACAGAAAGAGAGGGCATAATGATGTCTGGCGGGCTGATGCATTTTGACCAGTAACCTGAACCGCTGGCTCATCGTTGCCATCATTATCATCCTTGCCAGTGGGTGTATACTGACCCTGTGGGCAGCCCGATCAGAGGACAGCCGCCTGCGAAGGCAACTGCTTACCGAGACCAGCCTTGCCGGACAGGGGATCACTACCGAAACCATCGCAGCTTTGAGCGGCTCGGAAGCAGACCTGGCATCCCCGGAATACCTGCAGCTGAAAGAACAGATGGCAGGGATACGGGCTACCGACCCGCTCATCCGGTTTGCATACCTGATGGGGCGGCGGCCGGACGGGACCGTCTTCATCATCGTCGACTCGGAAGATCCGGATTCGGAGAACTATTCGCCGCCGGGGGAAGTGTATACCGAAGCGTCTGATGTCCTTGTACAGGCGTTTCTTACGGGAAATGTGACGACCGAGGGTCCGCTCGATGACCGCTGGGGCACCTGGGTGAGCGGATTTGTCCCGCTGAAAGATGGAGGGACTAAAAGCGTCATCGCGGTCTTTGGTATGGACGTCGATGCACGTGACTGGAACCGTCAGATTGCCACTGCCTGCACACCTGCTGTCGCTGGTACAATCCTGTTCCTGATGCTGGTGCTGACATTTTTCCTGGTTCAAAAGCGCAATGAACACGAGCGGAGACTCCTCGAAGCGTCTGAAGCAGTGGTCCGGCGGAGCGAGGAGCAGTACCGGATGCTCTTTTCCAAATCCCCCGTGGGTATTGTTCAGGTAGACGAACACGGGGTCATCGTGATCGCGAATCAAAAATTTGCCGATATCATCGGTATGCCAGTCGAACAACTGACTGGCATTGACCTGCTCTCCAATGTCGAGGATCCGGGCATGGTTGCTGCTATCAGGGATACACTCGCCGGAAAGATCGGGTATTATGAAGGGGATTACACATCCGTCCTTACCGGTAAAAAATCAATACTCCGTATTATCGGCCAGCCTGTCGGGACAAAAAAAGACGGGTGTTTCGAAGCAATGGGAATTGTTGAGGATATCACCGAACGCAGGCAGATGGAAGAGGCACTCCGGCAGACAAAGGACTTCCTCCAAAACCTGATCAAGTATGCCAATGCCCCGATTATTGTCTGGAATCCTAAGTTCAGGATCATAGAATTCAACCATGCATTCGAGGTCCTGACAGGAATCGCCCGTGATACCGTAATCGGGCAACCCCTTGATATCCTCTTTACAGATGAGACCCGTAAAACATCCCTCAGCCTGATCCGGAGTACGCTCAGCGGGGAACGGTGGGATGTCGTCGAAATTCCGATTCGCCACGTGTCAGGGGAAACCCGTACTGTCCTCTGGAACTCCGCAAACATCCTCAATCCGGAAGGCAGTATCATTGCAACCATCGCACAGGGGCAGGATATCACCGAGCGGAAGCGGGTGGAAGACGCCCTGTTTCAGGCAAACAGGAAACTCAATCTTCTCAACAGCATCACCCGCCACGATATCCTCAACCTGCTGATGGCTCTGCGGTCGTATATTGAACTCTCGCGGGATAGTGCGAAGGAGAATCCGGATCTCGCTGATTTCATTGACAAGGAGGAAGCAATCGCACAGAATATCGAGGACCAGATCCGGTTCACCGGCGACTATCAGGCAATGGGCGTTAAAAAGCCCTCATGGCAGAACATCAATGAGATCGTCATCCGGACAAAAGAATTACTCCCGATGAGGGAGGTCAGGATCGACGTGGACAAAAAAGACCTCGACGTGCTCGCAGACCCTCTTCTTGAAAAGGTGTTCTACAATCTCTTTGACAATGCGCTCAGGTATGGAGGGGATCATTTGAAGACCATCCGTGTTTTTTCAAACGAGTCTGACACCGGGCTTTTGATCGTCTGCGAGGATGATGGTGCAGGACTTGGAGAAACCGAAAAAAAACACCTGTTCAAGCGTGGCTTTGGGAAACATACCGGGCTTGGACTCTTCCTTTCAAAGGAGATCCTTTCGATCACCGGGATCACGATCGAAGAGACCAGCACTTCCGGAAAAGGTGCACGCTTCGAGATCCATGTGCCCTTGGGAAAATTCCGCTGGTCAAAGGGTAGCACGGCCGGATAACACAGGAGCAGCCCCCAAACCAAAAAAACGGTGCTCATGCCTGATACGAGATCCCCACACCCCCGCCCGGATGGTTGTATGCCGGTGCAGCAATGTTATATAATTCTAACAATCACAGATCCAACAGGGCCATAAACTCAACAAATTGGAGAGAGAATGGAATATGGCGGAGATATTTGTTAGAAATATATCACATCAGAACAACTTTCCAGCTGGTGTTGTTGGGACTATCCGGATTTTCGATTCCCGGTAAGGATGAAAAAAATTCCCGGCGAACAAAACGCTCTCAATGGAATCGTCCCGTTCCTCACCTATATCCCGGTATTGGGTATGCTGGTATGATTCCAGGGGGGGAAAATACAGGATGAACGTTCATGCAGGGGAGCTTTTTGGTGGCCGATGCGGGGTGTTCCCTTCTCTATTTGGCAGGGGTGCATCCTGCTGCTCTGCTCCCTGTCACAAGGTCTTATGAAAAGATGGACAAATGCACTCCGGTGGGGTGAATAAAAAATTTCAGAAAGGGGAAGATCCGGCAGTGCTCAGATCCAAGCTACTTCATTTTTCCGCCGGTGCGTTCAAAGTCAATGTAGCCATTGTACGGGTCTACCCGGATCAGGCGGACACGGACTTTCTGCCCGACAGCGAGGCCATGCTCGCCCTGCATGACACGTCCTTCTGCTGGCGGTGTGAGGAGCCTCACAAAGGTTCCCTTCTGCGAGGCGCCGGTGACCAGTGCATCGAACGATTCGCCGATCCTGTCCCGCAGGAGAACAGCGGCTGCGGCTTTTCGCATAAAGCGCTGGACCTTCTTTCCTGCTTTCTCCCGGTCAGTCAACCAGGCAGACTGGTCTGCCAGTTCTTCCAATGTGTAGGGGCTTAGCTCATTTTTCAGGAGCGACGTTACGAGCCGCTGGTTGATAATATCGACGTAGCGCCTGTTCGGGGCAGTGGCATGGGTATAATCGACCACGGCGAGCGCGAAATGTCCGGTCGGCGGTGTACCAGGTTCAAGCAGCATGTATTCACCAGGCCCAATGAGTTTTACGATCGTCAGGGACAAATCCGGGAAGCGTTCGGGATCAGCTTTTTTCTGCCATAGGAGAAATTTTGCAAGCGCCCTTGCATCCGGTTGTGGCGGCAGGGTCCCGCCACGGGCTGCGGCTGTCATAACGATCCCTTCCCAGTTTCTGGGCACGCGTACGACCCTCTGGATCAGGGGGATGCCGGCGTCACCGAGGAAGGCTACCATGGTCCCGTTGGCTGCGACCATGAACTCCTCGATCAGGCATCGCGCCGGATTCTGCCTCACGACGACAAGGTTCCTGACCACACCCTCCTCAACCACAGGTTGTGCTTCGATGGTATCCAGTTCGAGAGCTCCCTGGTCCCGCCGTTTTTTTCTCAGGATCTGCGAAGCCTCGTTCTGTAACCGGAGCTGCTCTTCCAGACCTGGAACTTCCTGTACTGACGGAGGAATTGAAGAGGTACCCATAAGCCAGCCTCCGACTTCCTCGTACACCAGTTTTGCCTTGTTGCAGACCAATGCACGGTGAACGTTCCCGGGGCGGAAGCTACCGTCCGGAAGAACGCTATATTCGATAATGACCGCGATACGGTCCTCGCCCGGCAGGAGGGATGTGATGCCCTTGGAGAGCCGGTCCGGCAGCATGGGGAACGTCTCGATGCCGGTGTAAACCGAGGTGCCGTTATGGGCAGCATGCAGGTCAGTCTCCGATTGTTTTTTGATGTAGACGTCCACATCGGCAATTGCGACCCGTACAAGAATTTCCCCGGTGGGGCTGCGTTCGCAGTATTCCAGCTGGTCGAGGTCCATGGAGTCGTAATTATCAATGGACGACCACAGGAGGTGTCGCAGGTCCCCGGCATCGTTCTGAACATCAGTAAACGTCCGTTCGTGGATGGCGTTGACTTCCCTGATAACGGGTTGTGGGAACCGCGGCGCAAACCCATACTTCTCCATCGCATGCCATGCGATAGGCTTCAGGTCAACGTACCGTTTGTTTTTCATGGTCGTTTGAGAGAGATTCGCTTCAGGGCATAATTAATCCTTGAGTATATGCTCCCATGCGTGTTCGTATCCATCTCATGTGGATGTATCGTTGCTGTTTTGTCCTTGGTCCAAATAGTATAGGAGAACCTTCAGACCGAAATAGTGCGGCAGTCTGAACATGCATGGGGGCTCACGTACCCGATATCAAAAAAAACCCTTGCACTGACAGCAAGGATTGCCGGGCCCCGGACATCATATTTTTTGGCAAAAAAGCGTTTGATTGGATAAAAATGCTACTTTTTCTTCATCTGCTCCAGGATTCCCGCCAGCTCTTTTTTTCCTGACACGGCTTTTGTATGCCCGGGATTGATACCGACTGCCTTTTCAAAACAGGAATACGCTTCGGGAATTTTTTTGAGACTGACAAGTGAGATCCCTTTATAGTACCACGCATCTGCGTTGCCGGGCTGCAGTGCCAGTGCATGGTCAAAGCTCTCTACAGCCCCGGCGATTTTTTCCATCTTGCCAAGAGCCCGCCCTCTGTTGAACCACGCGGCGGCGTTATCGGGGTTTATTTCCAGTACTTTATCGAAACAGTCGGCAGCTTTCTGGTACTCACCTGTGGATCCGTACGTAATCCCTTTATCATACCATGCGTCCTCGCAGAGGAGATCGTTTTGCAGGGCGGAATCAAAACAGGTGAGCGCCTCCCCGTGTTTGCCAAGCGCGTTCAGCGTTACACCTTTCTTATGCCAGATATCCTCTCTTCCAGGGTCAAGTTCGAGCGCTTTGGTGTAACAGTCGAGAGCTTCGGTGTTTTTTCCACAATTTCTTAACGCAATCCCCTTGCCTGCATAGGCGTGCGCGAGGTGGGGGTCCTTGTTCAGTGCCGCATCAAACCATCCAATCGCAGCCTCGAAATCCCCGCAGCGGATACATTCGTCACCCCTTGCCGCCAGTTCCGGCGCTCCTTGCGGCAGTTCCCCCCTTTTTTTGGGTTTGTCAAATAACACCATGCTCGCGCTCTTTGTAATGTAATTCAGGGAGAATCTTTTTAACGTTTTTCACGGTATGCAATTTCTTTGTGGGAACTTATTGCCGAAAAATTCGGCATTAAGTGCACCATCGTGCTGATATACAGGCGGATGGTATTCACCAAAAACAGGCACTGGTTCACGGGACCAATCTATTGGAAGGAGGAACGGTAATATACACCTACCGGCAGTTTATCCCGACGATCCGCCCCTAGTTCCAGTACTTCTGAAAGTAGATCTTAAAGCATTTAAATTCAATTTGATTCATAGGATAACAGAAGAACTGTTTGAAAAAGTGAAGGCGCTCGTATGACGACACGCATTTCTGAAGTTATCCACCATTGGCTCGGCTGGTGCCAGAATGCACAGGCACGGGTACGTAATGCGGAAGTCCGGCCGGATGACGAAGCAGTTGGTCCATCAACAGGCGGATCGGTCAAAGACCACGCAATTCACTGGCTCAGCCTGTTCCGGAACCAGATAATTCTCCTTACCGTAGGGGCTTTTTGTGCAGGCTTGTATATGTTTGCCGGCCTCGGTAGCTGGTCCAACTTGAATCTGTTTATCATCGGAATCCTGGCAGGATTGCCAATCTCGGCGATTGTCGGGATCTTGTACTGGAGGATATTCAACGAGGTGCTCCATGACGGCCCGGTGGTACTCTGGAGAGGGTATGATAAAACGTCGGGAATATTAACGGTTATAACTGTCTTGGTATTTGTCTGTGTACCGGTCCTCATCCTTCAAATCAACGCGATTTCCGGTGTTGATTTGATCAAGATAAATGCCTTCTTTGGCGGATTTGTTGCTGTGTTATTCTGGGGACAGCTCATCAGCATATGGACATGGGAATCAGATACTCACCACCAGCTGCACTATGATGGCATGATACTCAAATCAGAGAAAGACGATAAGTAGAGTACTTCCAAAAGTAACTTCCAAATTAAAAATTAAGTGAAGATCCCCCTTCACAGGCTATTCTTGTTTTTTTTCTATCGGGTGGCATCTGGGAAGACAAGGAAGTGGTCGTTGATGGCAATCTCGTTACTTCGCGCTGGCCAATGGATTTGCCGGCGTTTATGAGAGAGATAATGAAAATGATGAAACAGGTCGAAAATAATCAACGAACAAATAAAGGATAAAAAAAAATTGAACAAATGCCAGACGTGTTACCATCAGCAGCCAATGACTACCCTCACGGAAAATGAGAAGGTGCGGGTTTTGGACCTTCGGCTTAATCCGGCGAAAAAACACCGATGCATAATCATCCAGCCGATCACGTCATCTAAGCCATGAAAAACGCCAGATTCCAATAAACGTTCTTCCGTGGCAAGAGCGGTGAATCTGATCTCAAGGCAGGACAAACATTTTTGCTGGAAGAAGGATCGCGAGGCAACTAAAGGACATCAGGACTTCAGAAGGACATCTGGTTGTGGGATGGAAAAAGTGACAATGAAAATTAGTTCACGGGAGGATCCAATTATTGCTTAGCGATATATTTTGCCGCCAAAGAGGAACCTGAAATCGTCTTTTCCGCTATGTCTTACCTGGTCACATTTTACTTTCGGAAGTATTGAAATATCCATTTTTCTTCGGGATAAACGGCCGGCGGGTTTATGATTGCGTTCCTCTTTCTTCCCGGAACTTCACTTTCGGAAGTACCGTATTATAAAAAATGTCCTGTGTGTCCAGTGCACGTCTATCACATAATTTATCCATCATTGTGTCTGAAAATAAATGATCCATAATGGCCAGGTTCGAATGCACCAGGTGCGGGAAATGCTGCCAGAGCTTTGGGGAATTCATCAGGATTGAACGGAAGCTCACGGACAGGGACTATTATTGCCGGTACGGGATTACGAGTGAACTCTTTTTAGTCCATGTCCAGCCTGGATCTGCCGATGAGATTTCAGATGAATATTCGGAAGAAGGCGAAACAAAGGGGGATCCGGCTCAGAGAGGGTGTATATTCATGCGGAAGAATCCTGCAGGCAAGGGTTTTGCATGTGCAATTTATCCCACGCGCCCCTCGATCTGCCGGGAGTTCAGGTGCTACCGCATGCTCATCCACCACACCCCGAGCGGAGAACTTCGCGGGAAGGTGATCGGGACGAGCGAGCTCAGGACCGATGACGAAATACTCGCAGCGATCTGGAAAGATAAGATATCACAACTGCCGCACCCGGTTGCAACCCGGCATCCCCCGGCACAGCCTGCCCAAAGCCCGGGAGTGCCGGCAGCACACGGGCATGATACCCATATCCATGCCCAGCTCTACAGGCTGGCGCAGAACGAGGACAAGGTATGGGTGACCAATGTCATTGCCGTACTCGCGGCACACGGGTACCATGGGGATCCGGTCGAAGACTAAAAATCCCTTTTCCTTCAAATAAAAAAAATCCCGGGCCTGCGACAGGTTTTCACAAAAAGACCACATGCGGACAGGTTGCTTTTTTGCTCTTCCGGGCCTGCACCACACAGGATGAATGAATGTAAAAAAAAAGGCTGGTGCCTGCAGAACGCTGCCTGGTCCTTTCCGTCACATCCCGTCGTGCCTGCATGCGGTCATTGGCCGGCGGTACCTGGATCAGTATCAAGTTCAGGCCCAATTTGCGATCGTCGCAAAATCCTCGAGATATAATTCTTCCGGCCTGCTCGAGAGGATCTCATCCGGCAATCCGGCAATCACCCGCCGGACCCATCCGGATTCGAGCATCCCCGAGGATCTTTTGAGGCTGTTGCGCACGGTCTTGCGCCGGTGGGAGAAGAGCGCCCGGACGACATCTGCATAGCGGCTGGTGTCCTCGATAAAAAAAATCGGCGGGCGGGGAACGATCTTCACAACGGTGGAGTGCACCTGGGGCCTGGGCGAGAAACAGTTCGGGGGCAGGGTGAAGCACTTCTGTACGGTTGCGTAGGTCTGCACCATGATCGAGAGCCTGCCGCAGTCCTTGGTGCCGGCGGGTGCGGCCATCCGTTTTGCAAACTCCATCTGGTACATCAGCACCGCGACCTCGAATCCGCACTCAAGCAGCCGGAACGTGATCTTCGACGAGATGGAGTACGGGAGGTTGGAGACGACGATTGAGAAATTGGGCAATTCGCAGCGGCCCGCATCGCCGTGCGTGACGGTGAGCCTGCCGGCAGCGATTTCAGTGCGGAAGCGGTCATGCAGCCCCTCACAGAGCTCCCGGTCCAGCTCGACTGCATGCACGGTCGCCCCGTGGTTCAGGAGTGCCCGTGTCAGCGCACCGTTCCCTGGCCCGACCTCCAGCACCTCGCGATCCTGTACATCCACAAGGGACGCGATCCGTTCCACCGCGGTCGGGTCAATTAAGAAGTGCTGGTCGTGACGCGCCTTCATTTCGTGGTAAAGACGTGGTACTTCACGTCCTTGTTCTGCAGCTCTTCCATGATCCGGGCAATGACCATCTTCTCCGGGTGCGGGATGGACTTGATGCGTGCTGAAATATCAGCAAAGCTTGTAAACAGCCTGCGGCTGCGGGCCTCAAGGATCTCCCACATCAGTTTCTTGCCGATACCCGGGAGCAGGTGGAGCATGTGCATCTTGGGGGTGATCGGAACCGCGGTGTTGAAGAACTGGACAAAGTCATGTTCCCGCTCCTTGACGATCTTTTCCACGAGGAACGGCAGCTCGCCCCGTGCAGTCTGCGTCAGCTCCTCGTACCCGATCCGGCGCTTCACCCGCTCGATCTTCTCCCGTTCGCCGTCCCCGATATACAATTTTTCGTAGAGGTCGATGGGTAGTGCGGGTTTTGGAACGAGCTCGAGCAGTTTGAACTGCTCAAGCCCCATGGCCTGGACTAGGGGCTCGCGCTTGAACGAGGGCCGGGGGTCGTCAGAGTGCCCTTTTGCAAGTACATCAAGTACGATGCAGTTGACCTCTTTCTTCTCGACCTTCATTGCGCCACCTCAGAAGTTGGATAAAACGATCTCGAGAATGGCATCGAGTTCTTCAGGAACCAGTGTAAACCGTTCCTTTGCATAGATCGCCCGCAACTCGTCGCGGGTCCGTGGCATGACGTTTGCGATGCGGTAGGCAATCTCGGGTTTCATCTTCTCCAGTTTTAAGAGTGCCTGGACGAGCGATGCTGACTTATCGGGGGTGGTCTTTACGAGCTGATTGGCATGCTCGATGCTGCGGCGAAACTCGTAGGACATCTCCTTTTCAGCAGCAATCCGCTGCGACTCAACCCCCAGCAGTATTTCGCGTACCTGGGGGAGCGTGACCTTCTCTTCGCTAACGATACCCTTGACTTTCATGCCAGACCTCTGATAGTGGATTTACCGTTGTGCTTTTAGATGTTGTGGTCTCGCGATCACGATCTTCTCGGAGTTGCCGTCAGGGACCGCGAGCATCCACGCACGCCCGCGCTGGCCGACAACGGTCCCGGTCTTGCCGTGAAACCGGCGGTGCGGCATACCTTTCTGAATGCTTGAGTCGCAGACGATATGGACTTTGTCACCGACTTCAAATTTCTGGATCAGGCAGGTGACCGGTGGCAACCCGCGCTTCCTTAATTCCTTCTTGAACTTATATCGTGTCTTTTTTCGTGGTCCGTTGTGATGTGCCATGCTTACTCTCCCTCGTTTGTTTCCCCGACCTGCACGACGTCAAGGCTGGCAACGCGTGCTGGTCGCTGCAGGATCTCGGCAAGACTCGGGGTTGTTCTTCCCTGATCGCCTGACACGAGTTCTTTGATGTAGAGGCCGGCTTCGCCCAGGACTTCGACAAGATACCTGCCGTCCTGCTCCCCCACAAACCCGATGTCGAGGACTCTGCGCTCCCGGACCTTGTCTGCTCTCCGGTGAGCGACCCGTTCGGGCGTGCGCTGATGTATTGTGACGCCCTGTAAGGTTTTTAAGGCATTTGCGAACTCCTGCGCAGATAATGCCCCTTCAACCTCGACCAGGATCCTGTATTTTTTATGCGCTTTACTTGATTTAAGGGTTTCCACCTCTGACCGTTCACACCAGCGCACAAGTGTCACGGCAACCCGCCCGGCAGCACCCCGGTTGATCGTATCTTCAACCGTTGCAAGGTCCGCCGTCCGCCGTTTCGGTGCCACAACTTCAAGGATGAACGGCCTGCCCGTGCCGATCATCCGTGCATCGATATCTTCCCTTCCGGCGCCATGGAGCACCGCATTCTCCGCCGAAAAAATATCGATGACCGGGCGCCCGATCAGCTCCTCGACAGAGTCCTGGTACTGTTTGCCGGTGAAGTTACACCTCTCGCACCCGGCTCCCCGGCAGGCGCGGCAGTCCCAGTGCGTCTGGGGAATGCCACGCTCATGTTTCTGGTACCTGCCCAGGAAAAAGACCGGGCTGATCTGCACATCGACAGAATCCCGTGAAATGTCGAGGAGCAGAACAAGGTCGGGCTTTCTGAAATCAACATCCCTGCCGGTAATCGCCGAGATCGCTTTGCCGACTTCACGGTTTATCTCTGACTTGATGGGTTCCGGATCGGCAAGGGAGAGGTCGCTCCAGACCATCTCCTCGCTCTCAGAAATCAGCGGGGGGACCCGGCAGCCGACAAGGAACGTTGTATACTCAATCCCTTCGATGGCGGCAACGGCACGCTCCGCCCATGCAGGAACAAATTCAAAGAAGTTGCTGCAGATCCAGCAGGTTCCCGTGAAGGGTTCAAAGGGCAGGTTTTCTGCAACCGCGCGGGCGACCCGGAGTGCCCTGCCCCGTTCATCATTGGTGAGCCCGTGCCCCCGCTTGCCAAAGAACCTGCCAAGGCAGTGGTCACAGCATGCACCGTACGCGAGGATCTTTTCTGCGGTCTCTGTCAGTTCCACTCCGAAGCCCTCCGGTCCAGTTCATTGAGCAGCACCGCAATCGCGCTTTCTGCGTGGAGCACGGCAGGCCCGACAGAAAATTTCGGGCACTCCGACAGCAGCGTTTCCTCGTCTGCAGAAAAATTCAGGTGGTCTGAGAGCAGGAATGCCTCCGGCAGGTCATCCGCGTTGCGGATATCGCAGCCCTGTTCGTCCAGCACGCCGAACCGCTGCTCCTCCATCAGCCGGTTGAGCCCCCCCTTTCGCACAGATACCCCTGCAGACGATTCGCGGAACTCCGAGCCGCAGGGGAGTGCTAGTGCTTTTTTGACCAGTGCTGCCGGGCTCCGCTCATCCGGGTTCAGCGACCGCACACTCCCGCCGGAAAATCTCACCGTCTTTGGCGGGACAGGCGGGCCCAGCAGCACGAGCGAACACTCCACATCACGCCGGAGACTGCGGGAGAGGAAAAGCGATGCGGTCACGCAGCGGCAGAGCACGTCCATGCGCCCGCCGCCCGAAGGGAGGTCATTGAGGCTGAACGCTCCATCAGTGCGGGCGAGGTGCCCGACTACCGCAACATGCGTCATATCACCGCATCCCGGAGAAACGTTTCATCAGGCGCTGCATGTTGAACTTTCCCCCGGCGCCCCGCAGCCCCTTGATGGTCCGCTGCATCAGTTTGTAATATTTCAGCAGCTCTCTCACCTCGTCGGGAGTTGCCCCCGCCCCGTGGGCGATGCGCTGCATGCGGGAGCTGTTGATGAGCGAGGGGTCGTCCAGTTCGGCGCTCGTCATCGAGTCCATGATGATCCGGTACCGGACCATCTTGGTACTCGTCACATCGTAGACCCCCTCGGGGAGCTCCATGTTGCCCAGCGGGAGCATGTTCATGATCTGCTTGAGGGGACCCATCTTGTTGAGCGCCTCGAGCTGCTTGTACATGTCGCGGAGGGTGAACTTCCCCTTCATCATCGCGTTGATATCCACGTCTTCGGCCCTGACGGCCTCTTCTGCCCGCTCGACGAGCGCCCGGAGGTCACCCATGCCCAGCAGGCGCGAGATGAACCCGTCCGGGTCGAACCGCTCGAGATCCTCGGACGTCTCCCCCTGACCGATAAAGACGATTCCGCTCTTTGTCTCTGCAACGGCAGACAGGGCTCCGCCCCCTTTTGCCGTGCCATCCATTTTTGTGATGATGACCCCGTCTATATCGATCGCTTCGTGGAACCGGCGCGCCTGCTCGCTCGCCTGCTGGCCGAGCGCCGCGTCAATGACAAGCCAGCGGTGGGTCGCTTTGGTGAGCTGGTTTAACTCGATAATCTCCTGGATCAGGTTCGCCTCGAGGGCGTGCCTGCCCTGCGTATCAACGATCAGGACTTCGAGGTCTTTGAACGAGGCCAGCCCCTGACGGGTGATCGCCAGCGCATCTTTTTCCTGCAGGTTGCCAAAGCAGGGCACATTGATCTTCTGGCAGAGAGTAGACAGCTGGTCGTACGCACCGGGACGGAAGGTGTCTGCACAGATGACCCCGGCTTTGAGCCCCTTCTTCTGGAAATAGCGGGCGACCTTTGCTGTCGTGGTTGTTTTGCCGCTGCCCTGCAGGCCCGCCATCAGGATGACCTGTGGTTCCAGCTTCACATCAGTGGATGCCCAGATGAGCCGTACGAGCTCCTGGTACACAATGCGGAGCACGTGCTCGCGAACGCTCATGGCTTTTGGTGGCGGTTCGTCGAGCGAGCGCGTTCGGATCGCCTTTGAGAGCTCCATGACGAGCTTCACATTCACATCAGCAGAAAGGAGCGCCCGCTGCAGGTCTTTGACGAGCTCGTCAACTGCTGCACGGTCGACAACAGATTTGCCCGCGAGCTTCTTGAGGGCATCCTTTAACGATGTCGACAGGGAGTCAAGCATCAGGCATCACCCAGCAGTTCCTCGACGACTGCCTCAGGCGAGAACGGCACAATGTCATCATATCCCTGCCCGGTGCCTAAAAACATGAGGGGCTTTCCGATGGTGTGGGCAATCGAGATCGCCGCCCCGCCCCGGGAATCCATGTCTGCCTTGGTAAGCACCACCGCGTCAGCGCCGACAGTCCGGTCGAATTCTGCAGCACGCACGACCGCATCGTTGCCGGCGACCGCTTCATCGACGTAGACGACAAGGTCAGGCTTCATGACCCGCCGTATCTTTTCGAGCTGGCTCATCAGGTTTGCCTTGG
>Ga0315285_10003087_pt1 | contig 17426 bp, 13 predicted proteins | sample YL17G09_36_MG_FD_203698 | JGI IMG/M metagenome (GOLD analysis project Ga0315285, IMG submission 203698) | Sediment microbial communities from Yellowstone Lake, YNP, Wyoming, USA - YL17G09_36 | ecosystem: Environmental > Aquatic > Freshwater > Lake > Sediment | place: USA: Wyoming | collected... | reverse complement strand
GCCAGCGCGAAGTGATAGACCTCACTCCACCCACCGATAGGGTTTCCGGCACTGTTCTTCGCCTGCACCCGCCAGTAGTAGGTGTCCGGCGGATAGCGGGTGACGGGGGTGTAACTGGGCAGTTCAGTCTCGACCGTCTCAAGCGTCGAGGTGGGGCTGAAGTTTTGGTCGGTCGCGATCTCCACTTCGTAGCGGCTGGCCCCGCTGACGGGCACCCAGGCCAGGTGCGGGAAATGCTCCAGCACCTGCTGTCCATAGGTCAGGCCATCCCCCTCCAGTTGGCAGGTGGGCTCGAGCAGGCGCGGTGGCGCAGCAGTAGGGGTGAGCACCCGGCGCGCCTGGTCAATCCGCGTCTCCCAGCGCTGGCTCCAGGGCAGCGCGTCCCCGTCCGTATCAATCGCCTGCACGCGCCAGTAGTAAATACCCGCATCCTTGAGAGCCTCGGTGACGACCGGCGTCGCGCTCAAGTTCTCGGTCGTCAGCGTCCAGGAGATTGGCATCACGTCCAGATACTTGTGACTGGCAACCTGGATCGTGTAGGACATTGCGCCGGGGACCTGGTTCCACATAAAGGTCGGCACAGCCACGGTCCGGTTCTCCCACACACTGCTATCGAAGATGGGTGTGTAGTAGAACTCGGGGAAGAGCAGGTCGGGCGCTACCGGCACACCAGAGCGCTCGGGATAGAACGAAGCGCTGACGTTGGGCGTCTCGTTGTTCCACTCACCATAGACACCGTAATAGTTCTTGGCCCGCACGCGCCAGTAGATTTGGGGCAGGGAAGTATCGTAGTTCCAATTCTGACCAAGCGGCACCAGCAAGCCCGGATTGATGGCTTCGAATTTCTTGATGACTCCTGCTTCCTGGAAACTGGGAGTCCTGTTGATCTCCAGATCATAGGACTTGGCCCCTTCGACCGGCGTCCAACTAAAGTAGACGCTGTTGACGTGATCCTCCAGGTTGACCGGCGTCAGCGGCAGGGGGCGGCGCTCGTTGCCGGCGCCGAGCTCAGGCACCAGGTTGCAGGACCAGCACAGGCCAAATTCACGGCCCGTCCCTGGCCCTGTACCCCCGTCGCTCCAGGGACCGAGGCGGTACTCCTCACCAATGCTGCCGGCTCCCACGGCCCGCACGCGCCAGTAGATGTCCTCGTCGTTGGGCAGTTTGTCGCTGGAATGCGTCGCCAGCGCGTACGCGGTGTTGCGCGTGGTGAGCTTCCAGGTAAAATGAGGCCAGGTCGTAGACTCAGGGAAATCGGGGTCAGAACTGACCTCCAACTTGTAATATTCCGCCCCGTCCACGGGGGTCCAGGCCAGCAGTGGCGCACGGGTGAGGACGGCCGTCGCCGCCGGCTGCAGGAGGGCCGGGGCACTCGCCCAGTGGCGGGTAAACTGTCGCCAATCGGGCCAATCTCCCCAACCAGCAGGTGTCCCGCCGTAGGCTCGCACACGCCAGTAGTACATCTGGCCATCCTGGATGCCGTGCCCCTGAAAATCATAGGCCGTAGGACAGTACGTGGTCTGCTGGATGTTGTTCTTGGTCTGGAGCACGAGGCTCGTCTCCTGCGGCACTTCGGAGATTTGCAGTTCGTACCTGGTCGCACTGATCACGCTCGTCCACCTGAAGCAGGGGACGCCCAGCGGCCGGTACAGCACCCGGCCCGGTGTAGTATCTGCAGGATTGCCCGTCGTCTGGGCGTAATCAGCCGGTTCGACCTGCTCAGGCGCAGGGAGCGCACCGGGCACCAGCGGCACAGTCAGCAGGCCCGGCGTCGGGCCAAAGCGGTTGCCCATCGCCTCGAGTTCGTCGAGCGTCCGCGCCTGCGAGGATACGGGGGGAGCACCGGGCTCGGGCGGCGCTGCCGATGCGATCAGGGGCATCAGCACAAAAAACCCGATCGCGGCCATAAAAACTGACCACCCAAGGCCCAGAAATCCCCTGAGTTTGTTCCTCCTTTCCCCTGATACGTTTCCTAAAATGTCCCACATGGCTATACCTCCTTACCTTGTTCTTTAGTCATTCCTCATTCACTCATCTACTCATTCCTCATCCACTCATCTACTCATTCCTCATCTACTCATCTGCTCATTCCTCCATTCTGCTCCAACACCCACACCCGCACCAACGCCAGCGCCGCATCGGCCGCCCACTCCCGCACCGTCGTGCGGTCGCCGTTGAAACTGAACCGGCGGCAGGTCTCCTGGCCCTGCAGGTTCACCGCTACGTGGACCACACCGTAGGGCCGCTGGGGGGTGCTGTCCTCGGGCACCACGATCGGCCCCACGCCCACGCCGACGTCGGCCTTGGCGGCCTTCTGGATTGCGGTCGCCATGATCAGCGCATCGTCCTCGTAACTCATGCGGCTGTTCCGTCCTCTGCCGGAGGCTTCTCGCTCCGAATGAAAGGATACCCCGCGCCGGAACCAGCGCTCGAATCCTTCCGGCTCGGTCAGCCGGGCGGCCACGAGTCCGCCGGTGCCCAGTTCCGCCGTCGCAATCGTCAGCCCCCGCTCCATCAACAGATCCGCCACGGCCTGCGGCAACTCGCGCTCGCCCTCGCCGATGACGTATGGCCCGAGTTCAGCGCGCAGCGCCACCAGGTCCGCCTCGAGCAGCCGCTCCGCTTCCTCTGGCGTCCGGCCGCTGGCGGCCACCTCGACGGTGATGGTGCCCCGGTGGGGCAAGAGCCCCAGGAGCGGGTTGCGGCCACGCGCCAGCAACGGCCGGATGCGCTCGTTGATCTCCGACTCCGGCAGGCCGTAGACTTTGAGCACCGCCCGCCGGACGTGGTGGCCGGTGCCTGCTAACGCCTGCAACCGGGGCAGAATGAACCCCTCCAGCATGCCCTCCATCTCGTAGGGGATGCCAGGCGTGACGAAAATATGTCTTTCAAGCCCCCCACGCAGTGGGGGGTTCGGTGACGCCACCTGTCCAGGCCCCCCACGCAGTGGGGGGTTCGGTGACTGCTGCCCCACGATCAGATAGAATCCGGCCGCCGTCCCCCGCTCGTTCTGGATGATCGTACTCCCGGCCGGCACCTGGGCCTGGATGCGATTGCGCTCCGGCATCGCGAGGCCGCGGTGGGCGAAGCGCGCCTGGATGCGGGCCAGCGCCTCGGCATCCTCGACCAACTCCAGGCCAAAGTAGGCCGCCACCGCCTGGCGGGTCAGGTCGTCCTCCGTGGGACCCAGCCCGCCGGTGACGATGACGGCGTCGGCCACGTTCAGCACAGTGTCCAGCGCTCGATGGATGGCCTCCATGTCGTCGCCCACGGTCAGGTGCAGGACCACGTCAGCAGGCAGAAGCGCCAGCCGCTGAGAGATGGCCTGCGAGTTGGTGTCCAACCGGTAGCCGCACGTGAGTTCGTCTCCAACAGCGAGGATGGCTATTCTCATGCAAACCTCAACTTGTATGATCAGGAGACAGACATCCTGTACATATCCTTTTCTCCCGGAGAACGGGCCACTACGGCCGTCGAGTTAAACGACAATGTGCTTCTGCGCTTCAATAAAGAGGAGCGACGTGCAATCGGCCTCACGCTGATAGATTTTTCTGTCCTTGCTCAGTCCACAGGATTCGGCCCTCGCTTCGACGCCATCCCCATCACGGCAGTCGAGCGGCCGCACCCGGGGTGGGCGCCCGCCTGAAAAGTAGACTACCCTTTTCCGCTCTCCCCTACCAACATAGCGACTCGTCGCCCCAATTTCACAGCATAGTTGCTGCCCCGGTCCCATGGATAGACCTGGCTCATGCAGGCCAGGTACAGCCCCGGCACGCCCGTCGCAAGCGGGGGGACGTTGCGCGAGTGGTTCAGTCCCGGCACCGGCTGCGCGTACTTTTCCGTGAACATCCAACTGGCGCGCACCCACTCGAGCCGGAAATCCGGGTTGATCTTGACCAGTCCCGGCAGATAAGCCTCCAGCAACTGCTCCTTGGTGTAGCCAAAATAGGGGTGGTCGGGCAGCAGGTAGTCGCCGCAATAGACCAGGTGGTCGCCGCCGTAGTGCTCGGAGGAGATATAGTTGGTGTGCTCGACCAGCCCCATGAAGGGAAAGCCCTCCCCCGCCGGAATGTTGATCCAGTAATGCCGGGAGACCAGCGAGCGCTCGAGCGCCAGGATGAGCACTACCGCGCCCATGGATTGGAGCCGGCCCAACTGTGCAGCGTAGCCGGAAGGAAGGTCAGGAACCAACCGGCGCATCTCCTGCGGAGAGCAAGTGGCGATCACCCGCTCGTGCTCGAATGTGCCCGCCGCCGTCTCCAGCCGCAGGCGGCCATCAGCAGCAGGCTGGACTACCCGCACGGCCGTCTCCAGCCGCACATCCCCGCCCTGCGCCTGCACACGGGCAGCCAGCAGGTCGGCAAAGCCCTGGAAACCGCCGACGAAATAGCCCAGGCGCGGGGTGCGCTTGTGGAGCCGCGCCCAGAACCAGGCCATGTTCACGTCCTGGTAGTGCTCTTCACCGAACTTGCTGACCAGGAGCGGCTTCCAGAGCACCTCGTAGGCGCGCTCGCCGACGGCCCGGCGGGTCCACTCCGCAGCGGTGACCTCCTCCAGCGCCGGCCAGTTGCGGGTGAGCCGCAGGTAGAGCGTGACCAACCCCACGCGGAAGCGGTCCAGCAGGGAAATGGGGGTGAATCGAAGGACGCGCAGCGGGCTATCGAAAGGATAGATGTGCCCTCCATAGTAGATGGACGTGGTGGGACGCGGGAAGAAGAGACGGTCACGTGCTCCGAGTTCCTCGATCAGGCGGATCACGTCGTCGTCGGAGGCAAACCAATGGTGGTAGAACCGGTCGAGCGGCCACTCCCACCGCTCGTCGCGGAAGCCCGCCGCCAGCCCCCCCACGTAAGGCCGCGCCTCGTAGACGGTGACGGCGTGGCCGCGTTTCGTCAGGTCGTAGGCGGCCGTCAGGCCGGTGATCCCTGCGCCGATGATGCCGATGTCCATGATTCTCCCACGCTTATGATTGACGAGAAGTCTGAGCAAACGCTACTTGACAAGGCCCTGCTTTGCCGGTATGATAACCTCACTTACCGGGAAGCATACGGAGGTGGTCAAATGGAAACTGCTACCGTACCTCTAATACTCCAGAACCGTAGCCTGACACGTGGGCAGGTAAGGGTCAATGTTCATATCCAGGCTGAACTCAACATATCCGCGTTTGTAGCCCGCCAGAAAGTGACAGGCTACGTGCTTGATCACGTGAGCGACCACATGGGAGGCGATGATCCCCTCCTGGTAGTAGACGGAGAACGTTTTCTGTGGCGCGTGCCGGTCTATCTGGCTGTACTACCCCACGGACGCCTGGGGCAAGTCGGCACGATTGACGTGGATGCTCAAACCGGACAACTTCTGGTGACTCAAGAACTCGTCGAGGAGATGCAACGCCATGCCCGGGCACTTGTTGAGCGTTCCGCTCCATAGGATGAAACAAACAGCCGACTGCCTGGCAGCATGCGTGGCAATGGTGTTGGACTATCTTGGCCACCCGGTAAATTACGACCAGTTGATACCTACCATTCCGTCGTCGCGGTTGGATACGATGCGACTCACGTCTACGTGGATGATCCTCACTTCGACAATGCTCCCATACAAGTCACCAAGGATGACTTCTGGTTGGCCTGGTTAGAGATGAGCAACCGTTATGCGATCATCTCCCTACAGTGAGCAGGCCAGCAAATCTCAGGTTTCGGTCAGACGGTTCCCGGTCTCCAGGTCACCCAACTTTCCCACTTCTGTCCACCGGATCCCCTCCAGCCCCATGAACACCAATCCCAGGAGCGTCACCGGCAACAATAGAATGGCGTGGAGCACCAGGACGTAACTCCCCGCCGCCGCCGCAGGCGCACCGATCCCTTCCAGGATCTTGATGCCCAGTTCGAACGTCCCGATGTAACCAGGGAGGGAAGGCAGCGCCGTCAACAAATTGACTGCCCCACCCATCAACACGACGCCCACGTAAGGCACGCGCAGGTCCGCAAATGCCAGGCTGACCAGCCAGTACTTGGCCGTCTCCAGAATCCACACCCACAGCGTGACGCCGAAGAGGACCAGGACGTCCCGCCCGCTGCGCAAGCTCTCCAGCCCTGCCACGATCCCATCCACCAGGCCCACCAGCGGGGGCCGGAAGCGCGCCGGCACCAGGCGCCCGATCAGCGCGTGAGCGATGCGCCGGAGCAGGTCAGGCCGCGCAGCCAGGAAGAGGAACACGACCAGCGCACTGAAGAAGACGGCGGCGGCGGCGGTCACCAACCGGCTGAGGAAAGCCGAGAGCGGGACGAACAGGAGGCCAAAGAGGACGAACAACACCATCGTCAGCCCGTCGAACAGTCGCTCCAACACGGCCGTGGTGAGGGTGGTGCCGACGTTGATCCCCTCTTTGCGCCAGAGGACGTAGGCGCGCAGGACTTCGCCCAGGCGGAAGGGCAGGACGTCGTTGCCCATGTAGCCGATGACGACGACGGGGAAGAGGCGATTGGCCGAGACGCGCCTGGAACCGCGCAGCAGGAAACCCCAACGCCAGGCGCGGAACCAGACGGAGACGAAGTAGACGGCCACGCCAGGGACCAGCCACCCATAGTGGGCGCCCCGCAGCACCGTCCAGACTTCCCCCAGGTGCAAGTCGCGCAGCGCGTACCAGAGAAAGGCCAGGCTGACGACCAGGCCAATGACGATGATGAGCCAGCGCCGTTTTTTCATCCAGTGTGTCTATTCTTTCACGCGCAACGCCTGTTGGCGGCGTGCCTCGTAGAGCACGATAGACCCGGCCACGGCGACGTTGAGGGAAGTGACCTGCCCGCGCATCGGAAGGCACAGCAGGAAATCACAGCGCTCCCGTACCAGCCGCCGCAGTCCCTCCCCTTCGCTGCCCACCACCAGTGCCAGTGGGCCGCTCAGGTCAGCCTGGTCGTACGGCTGTGCACCGCGCACCGCTTCCAATCCGGCCACCCACACGTCGTAGGCCTTGAGCGTGCCGATGGTGTCCGCCAGGTTGGTCACCTGCGCCACCCGCAGGTGCTCCACCGCACCCGCCGAGGCGTGGACCACCGCCGGCGTGATGCCCACCGCCCTGCGCTGTTGAATTGCTATCCCCTGTACGCCCACAGCCTCGGCCGTGCGCAGCAACCCGCCCACGTTCTGCGGGTCTTGCAGCAGATCCAGCAGCAGCAGCAGAGGAGGCTCGTGGTGGGATCGAGTCCCGGCCAGGACCTCATCGAGCGTACTGTAGGGGTATTCGCTCGTTTCCAACGCCACGCCCTGGTGGTTGGCGTTGCCCATCTGGTCCAGATTGCGCCGGTCAGTGCGGGTCACCGGTACCCTGGCCTGCTTGGCCAGGAAAACGATCTGGCCGATGGCATCCGTTTGCTGAACACCTTCGGCCAGCATCAGTTGATAGGGTTTGCGCCGTCCAGCCCGCAGCGATTCACAGACTGCGTTCCGTCCATAGAGAATCTCCCTCATTCCCCTCCCCCACGCTCCACTCGCCAGGTTGGCCCCTCAGGCCGGTCTTCGATCACAATCCCCAGTTCACTCAAGCGCTGGCGCAGCGCATCCGCCTGCTCCCAGTTCTTACTCTCCCGATATTGCTGACGGAAGCCCAGGATGATACCCATCAGCCCATCTACCAACTCACCGCCGACACCCTGGGTCAGATCGTCGGGGACGATGCCCAGGATGCGGCCACCCAGTTCACGATAGAGGCCATCTATGGCCGCCAATGTGCCCTGGCTCAACATCTTCCCCGAGTTCAGCAGTTCGTTCACTTCCTTGTTGAGATCGAACAGGACAGCAATGGCCCTGGGCGTATTAAAATCGTCGTCCAGCGCCTCCAGGAATTGCGTCGCCAGGGGCATCAGGTGAGTGACGTAGGAGAGTTCAGCCGTCCCGGCCGGCCCGGCCTCCTTCATCCGCGCCCGCAGCATACGCACAGTTTGATGCAGTCGCTCGACCCCCCGTTCGGCAGCCAGTACCGCATCGCGGCTAAAGTCCACCGGGCCCCGGTAATGGCTCGAGAGGATGAAGAAACGGATCGCCTCCGGGCTATAGAGTTTGAGCGCATCCTTGAGGGTGAGGAAATTGCCCAGGCTCTTGCTCATCTTGATCCCATTGACAGTCAGGGAGCCGACCAGGATCCAGTAACGGGCGAAGGGTTTGCCCGTGGCTGCCTCCGACTGGGCGATTTCGCACTCGTTGTGAGGAAAGATGTTCTCCAGTCCACCGCCGTGAATGTCGAACGTCTCACCCAGGTACTTGGCGGCCATCGCCGAGCACTCGACGTGCCAGCCCGGATAGCCCCAACCCCAGGGAGAGGGCCAGCGCAGGATGTGTTCTGGCTCAGCGTGCTTCCACAGTGCGAAATCGGCCGGATGTCGCTTCTCCTCCCGCACCGACACGCGTGCACCTGGTTCCAACTCCTCGACCTTACGTCCAGAGAGTTTACCATAGTCAGCGGATTTCTCCACCGCAAAGTAAACGTCACCCTCTTCGGTCTCGTAGGCGTACCCTTTCTCCAGCAGCGTCTTGGTGAGTTCGATCTGTTCCGGGACGTGGCCGCTGGCACGCGGGGAAATATTGGGGCGGAGCACGCCCAGGGCATCCATGTCCTCGAAATAGGAGCGAGTATAGGCCTCTACCACCTCCATCGGCTCGGCCCGTTCCCGGCGGGCCCCCTTAAGGATACGATCCTCGCCGGTGTCCAGGAGGTGACCCACGTCGGTGATGTTCTGCACGTAGCGGACCTTATAGTCCAGGTAGCGCAGATAACGCACGATCACGTCCATCGCCACGTACAGTTTGGCGTGGCCCAGATGGGCGTGGTCATAGACCGTCGGGCCACAGACGTACATCCCCACTCGCCCCTTCTCCAGCGGTTCAAATGGTTCTTTCTCGCGGGTCAGATAGTTGAAAATTTGTAGACTCATGGTTGTTCCCTTCCACCAGCCCTTATCTTGCTACTCGGGCGAACAGCATCCGGCCGGCCGCCGTTTGCAGCACCTTGGTCACGATCACGCCGGTCTCCTGGTTGATGTATGGCTCACCATCTTCCACTACCACCATCGTACCATCATCCAGATACGCTACACCCTGATCCACTTCCTTCCCCTCTTGAACGACCCTGACGGTGATGGATTCGCCAGGGAGGAAGAGGGACTTGACCGCGTTAGCCAATTCGTTGACGTTGAGCACCCGGACACCCTGCAATTCTGCCACACGATTGAGGTTGTAGTCATTGGTGATGATAGGACAATGCAGCCGCTTGGCCAGTAATACCAACTTATCGTCAACTTCTCGCGCCTCCTCGACGTCCATGTCGGTGATGCGCACAGGTGTGACTGACTCGTTTTGCAGTCGGTGCAGCATGTCCAACCCACGGCGTCCCCGGTTGCGACGCAGAGTATCGGGAGAATCGGCGATGTGCTGGAGTTCGTTGAGCACAAAGCGCGGAACGACCATCTCGCCTTCGATGAAACCGGTGCGGCTGATGTCGGCGATGCGCCCATCGATGATGACACTGGTGTCCAGTAAAATCAGCCTCTGCCCATCGCCCTCAGCCTCCGCGCTCTCACCTCGCCCTGGCAACTGGCCGCGAATGAGGCTGAGGAGATCACGTTGACGAGTGATCATGACCATGCTGCCCAGGTAAGCGAAGAGCACAGCAACGACGAAGGGCAGAATCTGGCTGAAAGGAGACGGGAGCAGTGAAAGCGGGAACGAGATCAACGCCGCGATGATCAGGCCGACGATCAACCCGAGCACGGCCGCCAACAACTGTTGCACCGGTGCCTGGTGCACGTGTTTGCGCAAAGCCAGGAAAGGTCGCACCGTTATATAGGGCGTCAACACCAGGCCGAACAGTGCGCCGACAAAAAGAAAGACTGCCGCGTACTGATAGGGCGAGCCACCTAATTGGGCTGCCATATAGATGCCCAAAAAGGCTCCGCCAACAGCCGCCAGGACCATGCCTACAATCCGAGAAGTAAATTCTGCACTCATAAGTGCCCTCCCAATGAAACGCTGCTCCACGAAACCGGTACAAAAACAGGTGAGCACCAGCAAGGTCCTCACCTGCCGCCAGGCACTCTGCACAGCCTGGCACTGGCTGGCGTGCCTGGGTACGGTTTCATCTCGAATCAGATCACTTCGCGGAACAGCATAGATATAATGAATGAGTCCAAGTCACCGAACCGCGCAACGAACAATAGAAACCGCTGATGAGGCCAAGCGTTCATATCTTAACACATTCGCCGTCAAAAGTCAAAGTGGAGCGGCGAAGGTCGCCCTCAATAGGCATTTTTCTGAAGTTGGTTATAATTGAGGAAAGTGCCAGTTGACCTATACGTCAACCCGCTGTACAATTGTAAGGACACGATTCAACGGAGAGGTGGTAGGGAGAAATCGAGATGGGCAGATGCATCGGCATCATGAATTACAAGGGCGGCACGGGCAAGACGACCACGGTGGTGAACCTGGGCGCAGGCCTGGCCTTGCGCGGGGAGCGTGTGCTGTGCGTTGACCTGGATGCGCAGGGCAGCCTGGCGATGTGCCTGGGAGTCTCGTTTACGTATTCTCTGGCTCACGTATTGCTGGGACAGATAGACGCGCAAACCTCCATCGTCCGGGCGCGGGACAATCTCGACCTGATCGCCAGCGATGGCAACCTGCTCCAGGCTGAAGGGGAGATGTGGCGCATGAACGACAGCCGGGCAGCCCGACAACTGCTGGCCAATAAGATGCGCGGCCTGGAGGACCGGTATGATTACGTCATTTTCGACTTTTCGCCCTCGGCCAGCATCTTGAGTGAGAGTGGGCTGCGCTATGTCCGAGAACTCATCGTGCCGGTCTCGATGAGTTACATCGCGCTGGCAGTGACGCGGCAGGTGATCGAGACGCTCAAGAACATCAGCCAGATACCCGGGCATTACGTGCGCCTCTACCTGATCGTCCCTACGCTCTACTCCGGCCGGGTGCGCCAGGACCGCGAGGTCCTGGGCATCTTGCAGCGGTACTTTGCTGGCCGGGTGACCGAGCCAATCCGGACCAATGTAAAACTGAGCGAGGCCCCCAGCCATCGTATGACCATTTACGAGTATTCACCCCGCAGCAAGGCTGCGTCTGACTATAACAGTCTGGTAGAGAGGGTTCTGCGTGATGGTTAAAGGTAAGCAAAAGCCTGACAAGAAGCCAGTCCCCGACAAGGTATTAGGTCACGATCCACTCGAGGGCCTGGACCTGGAATGGATGAACCGGGAGGAGGGTGAACCAACCATCGAGATCCTGGGCCACGACCCATTCGAGGGCCTGGACCTGGAGTGGATAGACCAGGAGGGAGAAGGGCAACTGCCTGGGTTGGCCCAGGAAGAGATGCAGGTCTTGCCAGGCCCAACTGGGGCCGGGCCTGCCTTGAGCGTAGCCAAAGTGTCTGCGCTCGAGCAAGCTGTTACCGAGATCGAACCACTGGCCCCAACCCAACCACTGAAGCCACTTGAGCCCGGGCCTCCCACCCGCGTTGCTCTGGCAAAAAGGCCCGTGCCTGAAGCCACGTTCCACTTTCCCGCCGACTTCAAGTGGGGCGTTGCCACCTCTGCCCATCAGGTCGAGGGCAATAACATCCACAACGACTGGTGGGCCTGGGAACAGACCGATGGCCACATTGAGGAAGGGCACACGTCTGGGCCGGCCTGCAACTGGTGGGAGAACGCCGAAGACGACCTCGATCGTGCTGCCCGCATGGGTCTGAATGCACTCCGCCTTTCGGTCGAATGGTCGCGCATCGAGCCCCGCCCTGGCGTGTTCGACGCTTCTGCGCTGGAACGGTACAGCCAGATCCTGCAAGGCCTGCGTGCGCGCAATATCGAACCGATGGTCACCCTGCACCACTTCACCAACCCCCGCTGGCTGGCCGAGCAAGGCGGATGGGAGAATCCACAGGCCGTCGGACTCTTCGTCCGCTTCGTGCGCCGGGTCGTCGAAGCGCTAGGTCCGTACTGCGACCTGTGGTGCACAGTCAACGAGCCGACCGTCTATGGGTACATGGGCTACCTGCAGGGCATTTTTCCTCCGGGCCGAGCGGATCTCAAAGTGGCGCTGTACGTCGTCCGCCAGTTGCTGGCCGGCCACGCCGCCGCCTACCGGGAGATCCACGCGCTCCAACCTCACGCCCGCGTCGGCCTGGCCCACAACATGCGCGTCTTCGATCCGGCCAATCCTCGCTCGCTATTGGACCGGCGCGCCGCCCGGCTAACGGACAAGACGTATAACCAGGCCATTCTTACCGCGTTAGTCCAGGGACGCTGGACACTCCCAATGGGCTTTGGCCTGGCCTGGAAACTGCGCCGCACGCTCGATTGGATCGGCCTCAACTACTATACCCGCGATCTGGTCGCCTTCGACCACACGCGACGCCAGGCACTCTTCAACCGCCGGCTGCACGCCAGCGATGCCGAGTTGCTCGATGGCGGATACGGTGAGTTCTACGCCCGCGGGATATTCCGCTGCCTTCAACGCCTGGCGCGGTTGGGCCTGCCAATCTACGTCACGGAGAACGGCATTCCCGACGCCGACGACGATCAGCGCCCCCGTTATCTGCTGACCCATTTGCACCAGATATGGCACGCGATCCAGTTCTGTTACCCGGTGATGGGCTACTACCACTGGACGCTGGTGGACAACTTTGAATGGGCCGAGGGGTGGACGCTGCGCTTTGGGCTGATCGCGCTCGATCCCGAAGCGCAAACCCGCACGCCACGTCCCAGCGCTGACCTGTATACCGAGGTCGTGCGGGCCAACGCGATCACGCCTGACGCCATTGACACCTACGCGCCGGAACTGCGGGCCGAATTGCTGCCCGGATGACGTTGTTTAAATTCTGCCCAACTGCGGGTGACTAGCGTCTCCAGCGCTTCTGGATACGGAAAGTCGTACCTGGCCGCGAGTAGCCGCCCTACCTGTGCGATTGCCCCGCTGAGCGCCTCGATGGCAGCGTATATCTCAGCCGTCGTTCGAGTCGGCAAGCCGACCACCTTCAGGATGTCGTCCCCAAACCTCTCCTGTAGCACCTGCATCACTGGCGTCAGGCTGTGAATCGTGGCGCGGCGCAGGTCACCACAATCCTGGCCGGTTGCCAGGATATAGTACAGGCGCAGCAGCCGGAGACAGAGTGGTTGAACACCGACCACCACCAATAGTTCCAGGTGGCGAAAGAGCACCTTGCGATGTTTGTGCGTGTCGTACCAGTATGTTTCGATGAGGTGCTGGACGATGAATGGCTCGACCGGCAGCGGTTCGAGGTATTCTTCCTCAGTGCTCTGCTCCAAAGCAGCCCACAAGCCGGGCTCGCGGCACCCCAGGATGAGCCTTTTGGCGGGAGCCAACCGGCTATCGGCGGACTGGACATGGACGTCGTAGATGTCGCCAGATGCCAGGAGGACGTGGTGGACAAACAGGTTATCGCCGAAGTGGGAGAAGAGGTGAGCAAGGCACAGCCCATCGAACAGGACGCCAAAGTCTGGATCTAACCAGCGCGTCATGGCTTCGTCGGCAACCGCTACAAAGATGTCCAGGTCGCTGTACTGGTCGGCCTGGCCGCTCGCCAGGCTGCCGCCCAACCAGAGCGCGACGACGCCTTCCTGCTGCCATAACCTGGGTGCGATTTGTTTGAGCAGGGCACTTTGGGGCAAATCGGGCAGAGCATCCAGCAAAAGGCTTTCGTGATGGCTCAAAGCGCACCTCCAGACTTCGGAAGTCTTCAGGCAGGGACGTTCAAATCATGATGCCGTACTTTAAGCAGAATGCTTCCGTGACGTTCCACAGGTCTTCGGTGAGAATCTCTTTCACCTTCTTCTGGATTTCGCTTCTGATATGTTCCCTGTCTCGGGTGGTGCGGGCAAGAAAGACGGCCAGCGCGGTGGCTTGCGCTCCCTTGATCCCCTCGGGATGGTTATGGGTGATCTCCGCTTGATCTGATTCTACTCGTACACGGAGCCAATGACATCACCTGCAATTGCACCGATCATGGTTCACTCTTATGTTCGAACAAAAACTTTTCCATGAAGATCTCATCCTCGTACTGGCCATCAATCTTGACCTGGCGCGCCAGCACGCCCTTGGGGACGAACCCCAGGCTGCGGTAGAACGCCTGCGCGTCCAGATTGCCCGCCCGCACGTAGATGACGGTCTTCTCGTACCCGTTGGCGCGCGCGAAACCGAACGAGTGTTCCGCCAGATGGCGGCCAATACCCTTTCCTCGCCACTCGGGGAGCACGAAAGTACCCATCACACCGACGTGATCGAAAGAGTCCGTGTACTTGGCCCACAGGTCCAGCGATTGAAAGCCGACGACGCGGCCATCCACTTCCGCCAGGAAGATGGCTTCGCGATGGGAGAGCGAGACGATGTACTCCCGTTCCTGCTGGGGTGTGAAAGGGCGATTCACGGCCGTGTAGGCCCGCTCCGCGCAGATGACCTCCCATACAGCGGAGATAACCCGGGCATCGTCGGGCGTAGCCCGGCGAATCACGATTTGCATCAACACCTCCCTGCTCTGGCAGGCTAGAAAGCCGGCCTCAACACTCTTTCGCACCTCTGGCGGGAGCAAGGCACACGCCCCACAAAGCTCACTGCAGCCAGACCTACGCCGCTGCCCGCTCTGGCAAAGGGGGCACCTGGGGTGACAGGGCCAGCCCAACGCCCAAAAAGTCGCTCACCGGTGGGGTCGTGAGCACTATCCACACAGCCTGCCACAGGTCTTCTGGCAGATTCCGCAGGTTCGCCAGCGGCACTTCGAGCGGCCTGTCCCGGTAATGCGCCATCATCCGCGCAAAACTGATGAAGGTCAGCCCGACTGCCCTGGGCGCTGTCCCGGTGACCTTGCCCGTATCCAGCCGCAGCACGATGTTGTCCGCCAGTTCCACCCCGGTGACGTGCTCGCTTCGACCAAAAGCAACGTAGAGCAATCGGCGTCTTCGTCGTAATTCATTTTCGTCTCGTTCATTCCTCACCCGACGAAGGACTGACGTCTGAGGCCAATACTTCCCTGCCTCCCGCCTCCTGCTTCCTGCCTCCTGCTTCTTGCCTCTTGCACCTCGCCACCTGCTCCAGTATTTCCTCCGCACTCCGGTAGGCCGCCTCGCCGCTGGCACCGAGCATCTGCGCCAACTCCTCCACGCGCGCCCCACCCTGCAATTGCCTGACGCGCGTCACCGTCCGCTCCCCCTCCACAACTTTCTCCACGTGAAAGTGCACATCGCCGAACGCGGCCAACTGCGGCAGGTGCGTCACGCACAACACCTGGTGGCTTAAACCCCCCGGCCCGCTCCCCGCCGAAAGGCTCCACAGCTTCTCGCCGACCGTCGCGCCCACGCGCCCACCGATGCCCTGGTCAATCTCGTCGAAGATCAGCGTCGGCGTTTCGTCGGCGCGGGAGAGCACCGTCTTGAGCGCCAGCATCAGCCGCGAGGTCTCGCCGCCGGAGGCGATCTTGGCCATCGGCTTCAGCGGTTCGCCTGGATTGGGGGAGACGAGAAACTCGACCCGATCAATGCCGGAGGAGTCAAACGCTACCCGTGGAGAGGCTTCTGATTCGAGGTTCGTGGCTCCAACTTCTTCGACGCGCGAACGTGAAACGTGAAACGTGAAACGTGAAATCGGCTGAGGCAACGGTACGCCCTCGGGATCCTCCCGCCACTGCAAGTCAACGCCGAAGCGCGCCCCCTCCATGCGCAGGTCCTGCAGTTCTTCCTCGATCCCTGCCGCCAGTCGCTGGGCTGCCTCGCGCCGCTTGAGCGAGAGTTCCAGCGCCACCTGGCCCAATTCTGCCAGCAGCCGCTCTTCTTCTGCGCGCAACTCGGCGATGCGCTCCTCGCTGTGGGTGAGCGCGTCCAGTTCCTGCGCCGCCTTCTCCGCGTAGGCCAGCACGTCGGGGATGGCCGGGCCATACTTGCGCTCCAGTCGGCGGATCAACGCCAGCCGCTCTTCGACCTCCTGTAATCTCTGTGGGTTGTATTCGACCTGCTCCTGGTAGTCACGCAGGCTGTGAACCAGTTCCTCCACCTGGTAGTTGACGCTTTCGGCGGCGCGCAACTGGGGCTCCAGCGCCGGGTCCACACGGGCCAACCCCTCCAGCGCACGCAGCGCCAGGCCCAGGAGGTCCAGCACGGCCGGGGCCTCTCCCTCGCCTTGCTCCAGCGCCTGGAGCGCCTCACCGGTCAGCCCGGCCAGTTGCTCGGCGTTGGCCAGCCGCAGCCGCTCTTCGAGCAGTTCCCCTTCCTCACCGGGCTGGAGCGCCGCGGCACCGATCTCGCCAATCTGGAACTGCAACAAATCGGCCCGCTGCGCCAGTTCCTGCTCGCTGCGCTCCAGGTCTGCCAGTTCCCGCCGCACGGCCCGCACCCGGCCCGCCAAATCGGCGACCTGCGCCCGCAGTGGCCACAGGTCCGCGTAGCGGTCCAACAGATTGGCGTGCTCGCGCACCCTGAGAAGGGAGAGGTGCTCGCTCTGGCCGTGGATGTCCACCAGCCCCTCGGCCACCTCAGTCAGAAGCGCCAGCGTGACGGCCCGCCCGTTGACGCGGGCAATGCTGCGCCCGCCGAGCCGCACCTCGCGCCCCAGGCTCAACAGGTCGGGCTCGTCCCCCTCCAGCCCCTCCCGTTCGAGTATGGGATCAATCGCCGCCCGCTGGGCTGGCCCGAGCCGGAACGTAGCCTCGACGATGGCACAGTCGGCCCCGGCGCGCACGACGGTCGAGTCGGCCCGCCCGCCCAATACCAGTCCTACGGCGTCCACGATGATGGACTTGCCTGCGCCGGTCTCGCCGGTCATGGCCGAGAAGCCCGGCGCGAAACTCCACTGTAACTCGTCAATGATGGCAAAGTCTCGGATGCGCAGTTCTGCCAGCACGTGCTCTACCTCCCGCCCCGCAATCAACCCACGCAGATCTCACACCGGCCGTCCAGGGCGCAGCACGGCATACGCTGCGCCCGTTGCTGCCACCAGGTAGACAATCACCCACACCAGCCGCATCAGCCCCCCCGTATAAACCAGGGTATTGGCTGGATCCAGCACCGGTCCAAGCAGGGAGAGCAGCGACAACAGCAATTGGGGCAGCGCTCCGACGACGATACACGCACACACGACCAGCCAGGTGTACTGCCCGCGCCGGCGCCGGATGGCCCAACACACCACCTCGGCGAGGCCTACGCCGGCCAGCGGTCCCAGGATGATGGCATACCAGCCCAGGCTGGGGACGAGCCAGCCCGCCACCAGTGCCAAAGGCAGCGCGACGACGGCCGCGACCAGGTAGTGGCCAGGGCGGAAGTCCGTGTAGAAGACGCGCTGCTGGGCGCGCACGCAGTCCTTGCAGCGGTAACCGACCGGTGTCAGCGCCACACACTTGGCGCAAACGGGCCGCCCGCACTTGTTGCAGCGCA
>Ga0315285_10003082_pt1 | contig 17450 bp, 17 predicted proteins | sample YL17G09_36_MG_FD_203698 | JGI IMG/M metagenome (GOLD analysis project Ga0315285, IMG submission 203698) | Sediment microbial communities from Yellowstone Lake, YNP, Wyoming, USA - YL17G09_36 | ecosystem: Environmental > Aquatic > Freshwater > Lake > Sediment | place: USA: Wyoming | collected... | reverse complement strand
AAGAGCCAGGGCTGGAGGTTCATGGCGGTAGGTGAATGGCGGGCGCACTCGATCGCATCCCTGATCGCATTTTCATCGATCGGCTCGGGTTTGAACTGGCGGATACTGTGCCTTGCCTTGATGACGGTGGTTACGACATTCATAATGCAGGATTTGCACCCCCGTCATAAAAAAGTTCGGTATTGGTCTATGCAACGGTTTTTTTTATCGCCGCCACAAGGCATACAATGAACAGGCGATGATGCCGGCAAGAAGGGTACACCCTCCAAAGAGAGGTGCTTTCGTGGGAGTTGGGGGGGGGGTCACGGTTTGTTCAGGTGTCTCCTGAGATATCGTCAGGGGAGGTATCGCCGTCGTAACCGTTGGAACTGTGGTAGGCAACTTCGTTGTCACAGCCGTCGTCGGTTTTGTTGTCTGTCTGGTTGTCACCTGCGGCGCTGTAGTGGTTGCCTGGACTATGGCGCTGATCAGGGGGTTTTGTTCCTGCACCAGGAGGTTCGATTTTACCGAGATCGTTTTTCCGTCCTGGTTGTAATTGTCTTTCATGCGGTTTGCGTTCGATTCTGCCCAGATTGTGTAGGTCCCCTGCGCGTACGCACTATTGCCCGTATCCCAGTTCCATGGAGTGAATTCCGGGGATTTTGTAACGGATATGTCCAGGGACTTGTATGTTCCTGTCTTATCCAACAAAGCACTAAGGACAGCTCCTTCAGGTGATTGAACCTTGATCGTTACCGGAGCGCTGACCGGAGCACCGGGAATCCCACGCCCGGTCATTTCTCCAAGATTACTCTCAATCCTGAACCTCAGTTCATCACCGTGGGGCGCCCACTTTCCCGTCACATCAACATTGACCGTTGTATCCTCAATTTTTAACGCAAGATAGGGATCGACCACTCTGAACGCCAGAACGGCGGTACCGACAGTTCCATCAGCTGATGGCCACTGGTACCAGTTGCCGTTTCGCGTAGCAAAATCGGCGGGATTGACGTAGAAGCTTAGTTTTGTTGACCCGACATCAATTACTTTTTCAGGTATTGTTGCGCCGATCTCGGCTGTTGACGGGAACCATGCAATCTGGTTTCTGGTACCCATTGCGCCGGTAATATCCAACCCCTCTTCCCCAAGATATACTGTTCCTCCAAGAGGTATACTGTTTAAGCCCGCTGCCCCGGCATGCATCATAATGCAGCTGGCAATGATGAAAAACAGGACTGCTGTCCTTACCAGTTTTCTTGACATATGCTCCATGTTCTTTGTTGAATTATATAAGGTTGACATCTTGGAAAGACCGGGTTGGAATCCATTTTTATGCAGCGACAGCACCTCCAGGATCGAAAACTCCGATACTCTCTCGAATGAATTTTACATGTGACCATGTCGATTGAACTCAACACACAAGGTTAATTTTTTTCTATCCTCCGTGCTCCATAGTTACTTCGTTGAAATTTGAAAAAATTCTTTTGCCGTCAACGGTATGGCTGACTTCGGGATGCCACTGGAGCCCGTAGATGTGTTTTTCCGGAAGGGCGATCGCTTCGGCGTTGCAGATATCTGAACGGGCAAGAACGGAAAAATCCAAGGGAATCGTTGCCACTTCATCGGCATGTGACGCCCAGACCCGGATCTTTTCCGGGTACCCTGCGAGAATGTCATTATGCTCGCAAATCCTCACATCGACCGGGCCGTAGCCACCGCTCGCTCCCTGGTGGACCGAGCCCCCAAACGCGGTGGCAATGATATGGAGACCAAGGCAGATCCCGAGAACGGGGAGCCCGAGGCTGATATAGTGGTAACAATTGCCGGCACGGTCGATGGTAGGCCCTCCTCCAAGGATAATCCCCCGGCAACCGGATGCAATATCCTCAGCGGGCGTGGTATTCGGCACTATCCGGGCATTGATATCCATATCCCTGAGTGCGCGGTGAATCAGGTGGTTAAACTGCCCGAAATTATTGACCACATAGATGGGGCGCATCTCGTACAATTTTGGTGATGATGCGTGATAAGCCCTTTTCAGCTGTATGCACTGACCATCTCATAGATCTTCGCCCGGATTGCCTCCGGGGTATGCCCAAGCAGGTGTGCGAGAAGCATCGCCCCGCCGGCACCCATCCCTTCCTTGACCTCGCCAATACAATACCTGAAGAGTCCGGCGTGGCCAATATCGTGAAACCCGGGATCGACGAAAATTGCTTTGACGGCGATCCGGCCCGCCAGTTCAACAACGTTTGCGCTCACATCATCACGGACATAGGACGTTGTTGCGATTACTGGCAACCGATCCCCGAACGCCTTGACAAGTGCAGCTACAGCAAGCATCTGCGTTCCGCCAGCCAGCACAAGGTTGCCCTGATATGTGTGGGCAATGCCTGCAGCAACCGGCATCATCGGATCACCGGTGGTGCGGATGATATCAAGAGGGCGGGTGATGCCTGCATCCCTGATCCGTTGCAGGACTCTCTTGCATACCTCTTCCTTCAATGAGACGGGGTTGTCCACAAAACTGCTGCTCACCGATGCCTTGTAGCCAAGTGCCCGCAGGACACAGAGCGCCGTGGTCGTCCCTCCGGGAACACATTCCCCGAGCACGAGGAGGTCGCTTGTCTTTGAGAGATACTCGCCGACCCACATACCACGATGGTACAGGGCGTCAGCACAGGGAACCGCGTCCCGCTCCCGCGGATCATCCCCGACACACCCGTAGACATCAAGGCAGGGGACTGTCGGGGACTGTGCAAGCCCGGCGTTGATGAACAGCGGCTTCATGCTGATCAGGTCCATCATAGCGCGCGTAATTGATGCCGGGGTCGGGCAGCCGGTCGGGGTGTTTGGTTTTATTCCAGTGCTTGTGATTGAACCGTGGATGATCAGTTCTGCATCGAGGATTGGTGTGAGAAGGGTTTTTTCCGGATTTTGCCCTGCCCCTGAAATACCGGGGACCGTGCTCAGGATCGTGTTGGCGAGTATGCTGGAAAAAACGGGTGAGATAACCTCAAAATGCAGGTCTTCTGAAACAAATGGCATACCGTTTCACCCATAATCTCGCCACGGGAAAGGTTGAAGGTATCGCTTCTGACAGGTTCCACAACTCATAATACACCTGTCAATACAAGTTCTGATCACATGTTTGAGATTGAACGCAGGCTACAGGAGAAGGGGGTCTCACTGGATGCCATCGTGGCAGCCGCGATGGAGTTGTACGTTTCTCACGGCATGGATAAGAACGACGCAACCCAAAACCTCCATAAAAAGATCAGAAAATACCTCCAGGATCCCAACGTAGCCTCCCTGCTTCTTGGAGCAATTCTCCTTGAAGACGAACTCTACCACAACAGACCCGATTCGGAGATCAGGGACGACCCGGTCTTTCTGTTGAGTGATGAGATTATCGGGATGGCAATCGCCGAGTGCATCGGGGGCACCTATGCACGGTTCGAATTCACCCGCTATGACCAGAAAAAGCCCGGCATCCTTTCTGAGCTTGGGCCGTTCCTTGACGATGCGGTCGCGGGTCTGATCGCCGGCTGCACCTCCCGGCTCTACAGCGAATGCGTATGAAAGCGCTCATCGCCCTTCTGCAGTTTGCGACCATCCTGCCCCTTGGAAAACCACGCGACCTGGAGCATTTCGCACATCATTCCTACCTCTATCCCCTTGCCGGGTATGTTATCGGGGGGCTTGTGGCGATCGTGGTGTTCTGGATACCCAGCCGGACGATTGCAGCAGGGATTGCAGTCGCCGGAGTCCTGTTTCTTTCCGGGTGCAACCATTTCGACGGGCTCCTCGATTTTGGTGATGCAATTATGGCGCAGGGAGACCGGGAAAAACGCATCCGTGCACTGACCGACCACCAGGTTGGTGCCGGGGGGGTTGCAATCGGGATCGCGACCACGCTGCTCCTTTTTGCAGGCCTGCAGGCCTCCGCATCGATCGCCGCGGCAGTTCTTATCGGTGAAGTCTGTGCCAAATTTTCCATGGCACTTCTCACGACCATTGGCACACCGTTTCAGGACGGGACCCACAGTTATTTCCATAGCTTTTCGCACCCATATTTCCCGCTCATCGCTTTCGTGCTCTGCATCCCCCTCATTCTTCTTAGGGTTTCTGTCGGGCAACTTGCGACAGCGGGGATCCTGATGGTACTCTGTCCGATGGTCCTGCTTTTAATCTCGAAGCGACTGTTCGGCGGGGTCAATGGCGATGTGGTCGGCGCATCCAATGAGATCACCCGTGCCTTCATTATCCTTTGCATGGCGATAGTCGCGTAATCTTTATGGCACCATCCTTTTTAACCACCTTGCCCGAATTAATGGGTGATGTACAAGGATTTTGGCGTGCATATGAAAGGCGGCGTCATCACAGAAAGGGATCCCGACCTGTGCACGGTCCGGATTCGTCTGCCTGCCGGTAAAATCTCTGTCGACCAGCTGCGTGGCATATCCAGGATCGCTAAGAAATACGGGGTTGGAATTGTTCACTGCACCACCCGGCAGGCTCTCGAGATCCCGCATATCCAGCCTTCTTTGCTTGGAAGAATCGAGAAAGCTCTTGCAAAGAACGGAACACCCGTTGGTTCAGAACGCGATGAGATTGTGAATATTATCGCATGCCCCGGGACTGACCGCTGCAAGTTCGCGAACATCGATACGATCAGTCTGGCACAGAAGATCGATGCCAGACTTTTCGGAAAAGAAATGCCGGTGAAGATCCGTATCGCAGCATCAGGCTGTCCCAATGCCTGCACCAGCCCGATGCTCAATGAGATCGGGATTATTGGGAGGGTCCGCCCGGTCAGGACTCCCGGGCTTTGCACCGGTTGCGGGACGTGTGTCCAGTACTGCAAGGAGAATGCAATCAAAATAAAAAACGGGGTCAGTGTCCTCGATCCCAAAAAATGCGTCCAGTGCGGGGTCTGTATCCGCTCCTGCCCGTTCAATACCATACAGGCAGACCACAGCCATTACCTTCTCCTTGTCGGCGGGAGAAGGGGGCGGCACCCGCACCTCGGCAGGGATTTGATCATGCTCGAAAAAGAAGATCAGGTCGTATCGGTCGTAGAGAAGATCGTAACCTGGGTTTACCGCCGGGCGTGGAGCGGGCGGCTCCTCTCCGACCAGATGGACGACCTTCAGTTTGAACAGTTTAAACAGGAGATAGCAAAGGACCTGTCTGCCAGTCAACAATGATTGTTCCCGGATTGGGTGGTTCAGGAAAGAAACCTTTTAAGCACTATTTTCGATGTATGACCCATGAAAAATCGCGTTTTTTCAACCTGAGAGACCCATTTTTCCGGCTTTTTCCCCGGGGCCATTGCTGGTCCAAAATTACCCATGCAAAAAAATTTCCCGGCCTCTTTGCCTTTTTTAACGATGGCAGGTTTCCCCTAATCCCGGCGTGATGGTTATCTGAAATTTGGGTCTGTCCAATGGATCTGAATCGCTGTAATCAGACACCTGAATTCAGCATATGAAATGGAGGGGAGACCGTTCGGTTGAACCGGTTGAAAAATTTCCTCGCCTCACATCAATACCGTGTATGGTACCCCTCGTTTGCATCATCGTCGCATTCGATCGCGGAACCATCCCTTATGAGGGTATTGAACATCATTGCGGCATTCATAAGGTTCTCATCAGGAGCTGTGCCCCTGCGTATGTCAGAGAACGCCTGTGCCTGTGGTGTCGGTGTCATCCGTTTTCCCACCCAGATCCCCTTGCAGTGTTTGCAGTAGGCACAATGGCTGTATACCGAAACTTCACCATCCGCGCATGAAACCGTGACACGCCCCTTCTTTTCATCCCGGTGGAATTCAAGTGTCTTCATTGTACGAGAATTGTTGCGTAGCATGCAATAAGGGAGTTTCGGTGCGATCGCCCGCCAGAAGAGCGGAGTTTGGTTAACTCAACATGCTTTATATACATGGGTTTCCTATATGTAATACTCGCATAAACTGACTGTTAATGGACAGTTTTGGCATTTGTTGGAGGAACAATAATGGCATCTCAAAAGCCCCACCTGAATCTTGCAGTTATCGGACACATTGACCATGGGAAGTCAACTCTTGTAGGGAGGATGATGTTTGAGACCGGCGCAGTACCGGCACACATCATCGAAGGCTACCGCAAGGAAGCCGAATCAAAGGGCAAGGCGACCTTTGAATTTGCATGGGTCATGGACAACTTAAAAGAAGAGCGCGAGAGAGGTATTACGATCGATATCGCCCATAAGCGGTTCGATACCCCCAAGTACTACTTCACGGTCGTCGATTGTCCCGGACACAGGGACTTTGTGAAAAACATGATCACCGGTGCATCGCAGGCCGATGCAGCGATCCTTGTTGTCGCCGCTCCTGATGGTGTCATGGAACAGACAAAAGAGCATGTCTTCCTTGCCCGGACACTGGGCATCACCCAGCTCATCATCGCCATCAACAAGATGGACGCGGTCAAGTTCGATGAGAAGCGCTTCAATGAAGTGAAAAAGGATCTCTCCGACCTTATCAAGATGGTCGGCTACAAACCAGATGAGATCCATTTCATCCCGATGAGTGCCTTAATGGGTGTGAATTTGAAGTCTGTGGGTCCCGAGACACCCTGGTACAAAGGCCCGGCGATCATTCCGGCACTTGATACGTTCAAGGAACCGGAGAAGCCGACCGACAAGCCGCTCCGTGTCCCGATCCAGGACGTGTACAGCATCAGCGGCATCGGTACCGTTCCGGTTGGCCGTGTTGAGACCGGGATCATGAAAAAAGGCATGAAAGTCGCATTCATGCCCGCAAACAAGGACGGGGAGATCAAGTCCATCGAGATGCATCACGAAGAGATCCCGCAGGCGGTTCCCGGGGACAATATCGGGTTCAACGTACGCGGTATCGGCAAGGGTGACATCCGCCGCGGCGATGTCTGCGGCCCGGTCGATGCCCCGCCAACCGTCGCCGACGAATTCACTGCCCAGATTGTCGTGCTCCAGCACCCGAGCGCAATCACGGTCGGTTACACGCCGGTCTTCCACTGCCACACTACACAGACGGCATGCACCTTTGTCGAGCTGAAAAAGAAGATTGACCCGAAGTCCGGCCAGACCAAGGAAGAGAACCCGACATTCCTCAAGACCGGCGATGCAGCGATCGTCCAGGTCAAACCGAGCAAACCGATGGTCATCGAGAACGTAAAAGAACTCCCGCAGCTCGGCAGGTTCGCCATCCGCGATATGGGTTCAACGATTGCCGCAGGTATGTGTATCGCAATCAACAAAAAACAGATGAGATAATTTTTTGGTGATGACCAATGCAGAAAGCCAGAATCCGCCTTACAGGAACCGACTTTAACAAAGTGGAAATGGTCTGTGACAGAATCCGGGAGATAGCAGAACGCACAGGTGTGAATCTGGCTGGTCCGATACCACTTCCGACAAAACGGCTGATTGTACCGATACGAAAAAGTCCAGATGGTGAGGGGACGGCAACTTGGGACCGCTGGCAGATGCGAATTCACAAGCGCCTGATCGATATCGATGCGGATGAACGCGCCCTGCGCCAGCTGATGCGCATTCAGGTGCCAAAGGATATCGGTATCGAGATCGTGCTGGAAAGCTGAGGGTGCGGCGTGCCGGCCGCCGGTTTTTCCAACGCCATAAAAAAATTTTTTACCTTTGAGCGGACGTTTCTCATTATCCTTCTTATCGCCTTCATCCTCCGTTTCTGGTCTCTCGACTACAAGCTCCTCCATCATGATGAGGCCATCCATGCATGGTTCTCCTATGACCTGTTAACCAAAGGGGCATGGTCATACGATCCCAGTTACCACGGGCCGTTCCTGTACTATGTGACCTCTGGCATGTTTGCCCTGTTCGGGGACTCCGATTTCGTGGCGCGGCTGCTGCCTTCCCTCTTCGGCTTCCTGCTCATACCCCTCGTGTACTATATTTACCGGCTCGGCTACCTCGATAAAAAACAGACCCTTATTGCCGCATTATTCCTTGCGGTATCACCGGACATGGTGTATTTCTCCCGTTTCCTGCGCCATGATATCTTCATGCTCTTTTTCACACTGCTTTTCCTCGTCGCCCTGCTCTATTATTTCGAGCGCGGGCACACAAGGTTTGCAGTTATTGCATCGATCGCAGCTGCGGGCGGCCTGTGCTGCAAAGAAGAGATGCCGGTCATCCTTTTGATCTTTGCGGTATTTTTCATCTATGCCATCTGGCGGAAACACTTCAAGTTGCCTCCGGGCTGGAAGGCTGACCTGCTAATCGGTGTTTTCCTGATCGCTGCCATCATGAGCATCCTGTACTCCGGATTCGGAACGCACATCAGTACTCTTGTGGGTGAGGAGTTCAGGCTGAATACGACAGGCTGGTATCAGGCGATCGAGCACTGGACGGCGATGCACAACCAGCAGCGCCTCGGGGGTCCGTGGTTTTTCTACATCCCCCTGCTCCTGCTTTACGAGATACCGATCTTTATTCTTGCGATCATCGGTACAGTCCAGTTCCTGATATCGGGGACTTCCATTACCACGGCATTCCAGCGGATGAAAAATTTTTTCGTGCACGGAACATATTCCATTCCAATGCCGGAACTTGCTGATGCTGCTCTCCGGCAGTTGAAGGGAAAAAGGGGTGAATACAATAAATCTGACGAATTCTTCCGGTTCTGCATCTGGTGGATGCTGGTATCCATGGCATTCTATGCCTATGTCGGGGAAAAAGTGCCGTGGCTGCTCATCCACCAGCTGCTGCCGATGACCTTTGTTTCGGTGTATAAACTCAACTGGCAGAAGGTTGCGTTCGCTCTTGCCGGGACTATATTTCTGGTTGCGGTGACCTGGCACGTTGCGTTTGTGCCGTTTGATGTCAACGAACCGATTATACAGGTTCAGAACTCCGAAGACATGCGCACTGTCATGAATGTCATCGACCATTCCGAAAAGGTTGTCCTAGCGTCAAAAAATTACTGGCCCCTGCCGTGGTATTACCGAGGCAGCCGCTGGGACAAGATCACCATGTTCGCAAACAGGGCAGATGCGTCGACCCTCGCCAATTTGAATCCGGATGTGATCCTATTTCATGATGCCGAAAGCTATGACGCTCTGGACGGGTATGACAAAACAACCTACAAGCTCAGTTACTGGTTCTCGTATTATGACAACCAGGACCGGTTATTCGAGTATTATATCCACCGGGACGGCAAGATGGGGAGCATCAATATCGATGTATTCACACGGAAGACAACAGCCTGAAAATTGTTCATTTGAGATTGTGTGTACCGTTATGATTCCTCCTTTAAAACAAGTGTAGTTCAACAGTAGTGATCCTGAATTATTATCAATCAATCCGGCGTCACAAACATGACTCGGCCCGAGGTATTTCCGAACAACCTAAATCAAAAAAATCCTGTAAAAATTTTTCGTTTGATTCTGGGATAATTTGTTGTAAAATCAAAAAAAATGACGGGAATCATCAACCAAGTTCGTCCCAGCGGGAGCGCTTCCGGTAGATGATCACACCCACGACGATCAGGACGACTGCAACCACACCGACAATGAGTACCAGGGTCCCTGAACCAAACAGTTTCCCAACCCATGCGATGGGATTGAACCCTTCGGTCATCTGCTTTTTCAGACCGAGGGCATCATTGAGGGACTCATTTGCCTTTAAATATGCTTCCGCTGCTTTCTCGCGGGCACGTTCATAGTTGCCGGCAAAGATCTCATCGCTGGCAGTGGAGACGAAGCCTGCCGCGATCTCACGCTTTGTTGTGATCTCGGAGAGCTGTGTTTTGTAGTCACCGCTGGTCGCATTCGGTTTAATGAAACTGATGAGTTGATCAACGTTAGCGAGAGGTACCTGGGCATCGGACACACCTTTTTCTGCCCAGGCTTTATCAAGTTCTCTTTCTCCCTCGGTGATAAGGTTCTGTGCATTTGTAAGGCTTGCAATAGCCGCTGTGTATTGGGATGATGGCTTGGATTTCGCATCATTGATTGCTGCCCTTGCTGCACTGTATTTTTCATCAGCAGATGAAGTATCGACGTCAAGGGCCGCCTTTTCATCGATATGGGTGCTGAAGATCTGGAGTTCGGATTCCCGGATCGCAATCAGGCTCGTAACTTCAGCGGTGTTGATAACCTGTCGGCTCACGGTCACCATCGAACCACTGACAACATTGTTCCTGCCGTCAAGTTCTTGGACACGGACAATCGTTTTATTGGTCGTGGACGCGACTTGTGGTGCGACGCCCTCGAGGTTCACCCGTAAATTTTCTTCAACATCGGTGGATGGGTAGGACAGGATCCAGCCATTCAGTTGGTAATTCTTTCCACCTTCAACGGGCTGTGGATTATCGATATTATTGAGTGCAAGAACGGTATTCCATCTGGGATTGTCAAGATCGGTATAGAAATCAAGCGTGTTGTCCGTTGGGAATGTTTCACCCCCGGAACCAGCAAACTGTATAGTGAATGATACCGTCACCGGAGTTCCCGGTGTCAGGTCACCTGCAGGATTCACTGATACCTGGGATACAGTATATGCGGATACCCCGGAAATAACGGCAAAAAGACAAATAAATACAACAGTCCAGATCAACAATCTCTTCATCATAATCCTCACTCAAACAGGGGTTCGATGCCCTCATCAAACATAGTCGATTTTTTCTCCTTTGACTTAATAACATCTTCCTTTGTCTCTTTGGCGATATCGAGAAGTTCCTTGATCCGCGGTGCGTTTCCGACCGTCGCGAGTATGACAACAGCAGCGACATATTCACTGTCAACGGGATAATCCCCGCCCCTGACCTCAACACCGGCAATATTTTCTTCAACCCAGCTTTTCGCCTTCTCAACACCCTTGCGGTCCATCTCATTCGGAGGGCCGGCAATGAGCACCAGTGCCCGTTCGGCAGTGGAATAGTCGCAGGGCATCGTGAGCCTCCCGAGCATCGCCCTCCTCACAAGGGCGACAATTTTTGCAGATTTGTCCTCCCCCAGCAGTACTTCCTCGGTATTCTCCCGTTTCCTGAATTTATCCTTCAGGCCGCCAAAAATGCCCCGTCTCTTCTTGGTTTGCTTGCTCATCACTTCGCTGATTGCGTACCCGACCGATGATATGCCGCCTCCCCGGAGGGTGTTGATTATTTCGCTAGAGTCGACAACCATCTCACCAACACCCATTTTGCTCACTTCGCCAGCACGGAAGAGCACTCCGAACCTCCGAACCACCTCATTATTCAGGCGGTGAAAAGCACTTTTGACACTTTCACCTTCATTTTTCCAGGCACTGTTATCGAAGATGAAGCAGTTATCAGTCTCATTGACAAGGGTGGTCAGGCTCCGGGCTGCATTGTACGAGTAAAGGCGCCCCTCTTCCGGTGCAGGTATGATGCCCAGGGCATACACAGGCTCCCGGTAAATCCTCTTTAAATGCCGTGCGAGAACCGGGGAACCCCCTGAACCGGTGCCGCCACCAAGTCCCGCGACGATAATAAACGCATCCACATCGTGCGTACCCCGGGTATCGACTGCGGTAATAATGCTGTCAATCTCATCGGCGGTTACCCGGGCTCCGGTGACATTGTCCGTCCCTACACCATGGCCCTTGACCAGTGTCTGCCCGATGAGGATCCGGTCACGCATCTCGATATTTTTAAGTCCCATCAGGTCAGTTCGTGCAGTATTGACAGCGATCCCCCGGAAGCTGTTGCCCCCGAGCTTTTTGTCCTGTTCAATGAACATATCGACAATTTTTCCGCCCGCCTGACCGAAACCTATGAAAAATACCTTCAAACGGAGACACCATCCACTGGACTGAACCTAACTATGATCGTTATTAGTTTAAGTCCTTTTGTTTAAAGAACTTGAATTCTGCAGTACAAAAACTTTCTTATAAATATCCGAGGTATTTCAGGGGAAAAAAACGAAAAATGTCGGAGGGTTTTTCATTTAAGCCAAAAAAATACTACAGATACCGTTTATGAAGATCTGCATCATCGGGGGTGGCCTGACCGGCCTTGTTGCTGCCCATGCATTGGCGGGCATGAATGAGGTTGATCTCTTTGAGGCCCAATCCCACCTTGGCGGGTGCCTTTCCTCGTACCAGGTCAATAATTACCGGATCGAACAATACTACCACCATTGTTTTTCCGGCGATGATCATTTTTTTTCATTGCTTGATCAGCTGCACCTTTCGGATAACCTTGAGTGGCTGAAGGGCACAACAGGATATTATGCAGGTGAGAAAATCTATCCCCTGAATACTCCTTTTGAGATCCTGAAATATCCCTACCTGTCCCTTTTCGATAAAGCAAAACTCGCGTGGATCACCTTCAATGCAGGAAGAACAGATGTTAAGCACCTCGACAATGTCCCTGCAAGGGAATACATCATTACAACGCTTGGCGAACCGGTCTACCGCTCATTCTTTGAGCCCCTGCTCAGCAGTAAATTCGGGGAAAACCGCACAATGGTATCTGCGGCATGGCTGATGAGCCGGATTGCAATCCGATCGAACCGGGGGATCCACGGGGAGCGCCTTGGGTATCTCAAAGGGGGATTTCACCAGTTGATCGATGCGCTGGAACAGTCCCTGCGCAACAAAAACGGCATGATTTTTCTGAAGTCCCCGGTATCAAAGGTAATGAGAGTCAATGGTGCATGGGACGTGAATGGCGCACGGTATGATACCATCATATCAACAATTCCGCCCCAGGAATTGAAGAGGCTGGGCGGCCCGGACGTTCCCCCTGTCCCATACCAGGGTGCCGCGTGCATGGCAATCGGCCTTGAACGTGACGTGACCGGGGGGATTTACTGGCTGAACATGAAGGATCCTGCACCGTACGGGGCGGTGATCTCGCACACAAACTTCGTTCCCAAGGATAGGTACGGGGAGCATATCATCTACCTCGGTTCGTATTTCAGCGGGGCCCTTCCTCTGAACCTTGACCGGCAGATGCTTTCTGATTTCTGCCACCGATTTTCTGTCAAAGATAAGGAGATCCACTGGACACGGATGGCGGTCAACCCGTGGGCAGGACCGGTTTATATACTCGGGTACCGCTCGTTGATCCCGGAATATTCACACGGTGGGCTTTTTATGGCAGGCATGTTCTCGCTCCCGAATTACCCGGAGAGGAGTATGGAGGGTGCGGTCATGGCAGGATACGCGGTTGCAGCACGGGTAATGGAGCGGGATCGTGGTGGCTGATATTGAATTATCGGCAATTATCCCGGTCTTTAACGACCGTGCAGCCCTTGAAACTGCGATCCCGAAATCGATCGGGGCATTATCCTCAATATCAGAGAATTTCGAGCTGATCATCGCTGAGGACGGCAGTACCGACAACAGCAGGGAGTTTATCCAACAGCAGGAACAACTTGACCACAGGATCCGTCTCCTCCATTCCGATGAGCGGCTCGGACGCGGGAGGGCCCTGAACCGTGCTATCTCTGATGCAAGGGGGACCATTGTCTGTTATTACGATGCCGATCTGGCAACTGACATGCGGCACCTTCCTGACCTTATCGGTGCAATCCGCAGCGGGTTTGATATTGCCACCGGTTCGCGGCTCATGCCGGAAAGTGATATACAACGGACGGGGGGGAGGGAGATTGCGAGCCGGACGTATAATCTCCTCGTCAGGATTATTCTGGGAAGCTCGGTGTTTGATCACCAGTGCGGTTTCAAGGCATTCAATAAACAGAGGATCCTTGGCATCATTCCCGAGATACAGTCGCAACACTGGTTCTGGGATACCGAACTTCTGGTTCGCTGCCAGCGGCAGGGGTTCGGGGTGAAAGAGTTTCCCGTCCGCTGGCGTGCCGGTAAAGGCACGACCGTGAAGGTAAAGGATGTTTTTCTCATGGGATCATCGATCCTGAGACTCTGGTGGCAGCTCCATGTACCGTAAAATAGGTGCGATTGTGATTCCTGCCCTCATTGCGGTTGGAATTATCGCATACATGTTCATGCGTGTCTGGGATGACCTGCTTGTCGCGGTCGGGCATATGATCCCTTCCTATGCCCTTGCGTCAGGTGCCATCTGTGTGTGTGCATGGTTGCTGAGGGGGTGGCGATACCGCATCATCCTCAAGGGCCTGAACTATGACGTCAGCCTTGCCGTCGCCACTGCCTGTATTTTTGTGAGCCAGACTGCAAACCTGATCGTGCCCGCACGCCTCGGGGATTTTGTCCGGGTGTTCATCCTTCACCATGAGTACAACACGACGTATTCAGAAGGGGTTTCGTCAATCGTTGTGGAGCGCGTCTTTGATATCATCACGATCGCGCTGCTCGGTGCGGTATCGCTGCCCTTTGTCCTCAACGTTCCGCCATGGTTCTCCACGGTTATCATGCTTCCCCTGGTTGCAGGAGTACTATTCTTTTGCTTTTTACTCATGTTCAAAAAAGTCACAACCCAAAACCGTTATATCCAGATCCTCCTGACGATGCTGCACGAGATCCGCCGTGCATCGCTCACGGTGCGGTCATTTATATCGCTCTCACTATCCTCCCTTTTCATCTGGTTCCTTGACGTGCTGGTCTGTTTTGCTGTCGCGATGATGTTTGGCCACCAGATCCCGTTTGCGGTTATCGTGCTTGCGATCGTAATCGGTAACCTTGTCAAGGCAGTGCCGATTACTCCCGGGGGGGTCGGGACCTACGAGCTTTCGCTCGCCCTGACGTTCGAACTCGCGGGGGTCTCGCCGGCTGTTGCGACGCTGATCGCGGTGATTGACCACCTCATCAAGAACCTCGTAACGCTTGCCGGGGGCATCCTCTCGATCTTCCTCTTTGGTGACTGGGTTGTGCCCAGCATAAAAAAAGCGCTCAGTATGCGGCTTGGCGGGGGGGGAAACACCTGATCACTGAACTGCAGGTCGTTTCGGTTGCCAGCTGGTTCTGCATGCTTTCATTCCTGCAGATCTCCCTCTACCCGTCACTCAAAAAGACCTTTGCCTCGTACGCGTTCCCCGTCGCATTCACGGCATCGCTGTTGTGCTTCACGTTGATTACGTGGTACTGCGGGCTGATGCGGTTCCCCGTCCAGCTTGGTCTCGTGCCATTTATTATCCTGTTCCTCTACCACCTCTACCATCGCCACTATATCGTCGAAGACTTAAAAGAGCAATGGCGATGGGAACTGATCTTCTGCCTGTTCTTCTTTTTCATGCTCGAATTAAGGTTTGTGAATCCCACAATCTCGTACGCGGAAAAATTCATGGACCACGCGTTCCTTGCATCAGTGATGCGGCAGCCGGTGGTCCCTCCCCTTGATCCCTGGTTCTCCGGCGGTTTTTTGAATGTCTACTACTATCTCGGGTACTGGATGTTCGGCTGCCTTGGTATTGTAACCAACGTTCCTTCGAACATAGCATTCAATCTCGCTCTCCCGACCGTGCTGGGTGTCGCGGCAGTGAACCTGTACGCGATCGGGGACCTGCTGCTCGACCGGTTCCGCTGGCTCCCGCTCCTTACCCTGCTGCTGCCCAACCCGTCGTTCTTTTACCAGGTTGCGCTGGGAAAAGGGGTGACGGTTATCTTCTGGGACAGCACCCGTACCATCACCAATACTATCAACGAATATCCCCTGTTCTCATTCATCTGGGGGGATGTCCACCCGCATGTCATTGCGATATTCAACCAGCTCTTTCTTATCTTCGTCCTTGTCTTTGCATTGAAACGCTGGAGTTCCCTGTCCTCATCGGGAAAGTGGGTTCTCTGTGTTCTTGCCGCGCTCAGCCTCGGCTCGATGCCTCTCTTCAATACATGGGACGTCCTGATCTATGCACCGGTCGCGGTGTTTTTTGGAATCCTTATCTGGTGGCAGAACCGGTCGGCCCGCCCGCTTTTTGAGGCAATCCGGTTCCTGATCTTTGTCCCCCTGCTCTCCCTCGTATGCTATATACCGTTCTACCTCCAGCTCAGGACCAATACGGGGGGGGTTGCCATTGTCGAAACGCCTTCTGATCCTGCCCAGTTCATCCTTGTCCACGGGTTCTTCATCATACTCCTGCTCGCGATACTCGCACACGAGATCATCGCACACCCGTACTGGCTGCTCGCAGCAATTCCCTTTATCCTTGCCGGGTATCCCGCAGCTGCGGTTGCTGTTCTGCCGCTGGTTTTCCTGCTCAAAAAAAGAGAGCACGATATCCCAGATATCCTTGCTATGCTTGGCCTGATCCTCATCATCTTCTGCGAACTTGTCTACCTCAAAGACAACATGGGTGATGTGTATTTCCGGATGAATACTGTCTTCAAGTGCTACATCGCTGCATGGCTGCTGCTGGGCATATCAGTCTTTGTGATGGCAGGCCAGGCGATCTCACGGTGGGGGCGTGTCCCGGAGATCTCACGCAAATCACAGGCGGGGATCATGGTCCTCCTGGTCGCGTTGTTTTTCATCATCCCGGTTTCAGTGCCGTTCGACCTCAAGTACGGAACCGGGTCCCTCGACGGTCTTGAATACCTGACACTAGCACATCCCGGGGACGCTGCCGCCGTAGCGTACCTGCGGGGGCTTCCCGCCGACCTGCGTATCGTGGAAGCGGAAGGGGGGGACTACACCTACTATTCACGCATCTCCTCGTTCACCGGCATTCCCACCATCATCGGCATGCCGTTCCATGAATTCATGTGGAGGGGGGATGACACCGGCTGGTATAGTGAGCGTATTTCCGATATCAGGGCGATCTATGAACAGCCGGACCGGGCACGTGCACTCATGCAGAAATACAATGCGACGCTCATGGTTGTCGGTGAGCCGGAACACAACCGTTATCGCGTGAATATCTCGCCCTCCGGCTTCGATCTCGTCTTTTCACAGGACAGGACGGAAATTTACCGGATTTCCTGAGAGCCGGGAGGCCGGCAATGCCGGAATGCGGCAGGAAGCTGGTTCCTCGCTTCAATAACCTTTATTGCTCTTATTGTCGATTTCATATGGCACATCATCAACTGACTGATGAGTAATGAAGGAGTGCTCCACTCCTGAATGAGGTGAGTTATGGCAAAAAGCTACGTAAAAATACAGGCTCCCGAAGAGCTCCAGAACAAGGCGCTCGAAGCCCTTGAGGTTGCACGGGATACAGGAAAGATCAAGAAGGGATCAAACGAGGCAACAAAGGCCATCGAGCGAAGCATCGCCCAGCTGGTCCTGATCGGCGCCGATGTCGAGCCCGAAGAGATCGTGATGCACCTCGCCCCCCTTTGCGAGGAAAAAAAGGTCCCGTACATCTTTATCAACAAACAGAATGATATTGGTGCCGCAAGCGGCCTTGATGTCGGTTCTGCCGCTGCAGCAATTGTGAAGTCGGGCAAGGCAAAAGACGTCATCGATGACCTGGCAAAACAGCTGGTTGCCCTGAAGGCGTGAGGCTCTTTATGGCAGACGATGCAACGCCAGCAGAAGTGATCGAGGTCGTCGGTTCCACCGGCATGCACGGCGA